>ERZ761574.567-NODE-567-length-26015-cov-71.649692_pt1 | contig 26015 bp, 17 predicted proteins | sample MGYA00374950_ERZ761574 | MGnify/ENA primary metagenome ERZ761574 (study PRJEB28895, sample SAMN07631631) | mixed culture metagenome | isolation source: Freshwater growth medium | place: USA: Seattle, Washington | collected 2016-10-03 ... | reverse complement strand
CGGCAGCGCCCGAGACAGCGCCTGCTGCCGAACCGGCAGCGCCCGAGACAGCGCCTGCTGCCGAACCGGCAGCGCCCGAGACAGCGCCGGAATTCGACCTCAAGGCTCTCAAGGAGCAGGAGGCGGCGGAGATGAAGAAGAAGATCGAGGAGAACGCCAAGAAGGCGAAGGAGAAGGAGAAGGAGGAGGACGCGAGAATCGCAAGGATGCAGGAGCTCGAGGCCTCGGGCATCAAGGTGGCGGGCGGCATGCACAAGTTTGACGCGTCCGAGGTCGACGTGCACGGCGGCAACGCGACGGCGGACGACTTTTTGGATGCGTTTGGCATGTGAGCGCGGCGCGCGCAGCGGCCTCGCGGGTACGCATGCATGGGGGCATGTCAGGGGCTTGGGATCTTCCTTCCGCAGGAGTTTTTGCTGGAGGGAGAAATGTCGCAAAGCACGAACGTAAACAATCAAATTGCATGCATTCCGCCGGTTTTCTCCTTTTTCTCGACGCGGAGGCTCCGAAAAAAAGTCTCCACACGCGCGTTCTGTGCAGAGTTTGGGGCCGCACGCGGCGGTCGAGGCGAGAAGAAAGGTTGCCCCCACCCCAACGTGCACTTCGGCTGCGACATCATCATGACTGAACCTGTACCGATGTTGCTCACGCTAAATTGGGGTGGCAGTAGCACCCACGGGATAGGTGATGATGTCCAATTCGTTGGGTTACAGTCACGTGGCGACCTGAACGGCAAGAATGGGCAAGTCATTTCTTGGATCGAATCCCGCTGGCGCTATGGTGTGCGTGTCAATGGCACAGGCGAGGAAATTGCGGCTAAGCCCGAAAATATCGTCAGCTCGCAAGCTACTTGCACGTACAACGCCACGGATGTGGAGTTGCGCTCAGGACTGCATGTGCCCATGCCAAATGACCAGCAGCTCTCTGCGGCCTGGGATAGATTTGTTCTCTTCCTGGCAGAGTCACACAAGCCGGCCCCATTCCTGCTTGGCCGAGCGCGCCGGCTACATGGTCGTGGACGTACGACATTGCTCATGGCCGTACCCAAGGATCCGAAAACGATGAAGGACTGGGACATCCCCCCGACTCTTTGCATGGTCGCCACGAAGTCCTTCGTTGACGGATCCGTTGGTCTGCTTCACCTGATTAACGTCGAGCTGTGCAAGCAAGCCGTCGGCGTGTCCATCCAAGAGCGTGCCCACGTAGCGACGTACCCCATCCATGTCATCTTTGGCGAGCAGGGTGAGCTACGCGCAATTTTCTACGCCCAGACGGTCATTGACGCACTGGCGTGGGCAGAGAAGAACGCTACGACGAGACGAGGCTACGCCGCACACATCGGTGTGCACTACGACGAGGCGTCACGTCAGTACAAGATGAGAGGGACTCTGAATGCGGTACGCCCTCGTTGAGTTTCACGCAGCGGTGCTTTTACAGCGGTCTACAGCGCGGTCGTGTGGAGTTGTGGTGTGCGCGGCAGATACGCGGCAGACGTACGGCAGACGGGCAGACCCACGGCAGACGTGAGCGTGCGCCAGAGAGGTGCACACGTGCAGGTGTGTGGCTGAGTGGCTCTCGGCACCAAGAATGTGCCGTGGTCGCGCGGCGAGAAGGTGGGTGAAGGTGGGCGAACGTTAAGGCGAACGTCTTGACAGGGCGGGGCGTGATCACAAACTGTCGCTCACTGTACGTTTGTGGGGAACTGTGGCTCGGAGGACGAGGAGAGCAGGAGATCGCGTGCGCGTGCGAGATGGAGAATTGGAGACATGTGTGATTGGAAATTGGAGAGCACAGGAGTGAGGAGTATACAGTGTGTGAGGAGAACGACGAGTTCATGCTTTCACGTTACTACCACTCTTGAGATATCACCGTGACGTGTGTACAAGACCGTGCCACAGCGATTCGTCTCGACGTTTCGTCGTGCCCTCCAGAAGGTTGCTTCTCCTCAAGAGGACTGTCTCTTAACTGTCTCTAGACTGTCTCCTCCATGTGGAAGCTCGACCTTTTGGAGGAGACAGATGTCCACTGTGTGACAGTGTGGCGAGAGCGCACAATTCGAATTTCGACAAGTAGACGACAACCTCACTCCTTCAGTGTACCTTCAGTGGACAGTCACGCCACGGTTCGCACAAGGGGTTTTAAGGGGGTTCGCAACGGTTCGCTTGCCGCATGCCGGAACGAGGCCTCTCGGCCAGGCCCGGCTGCCTTCCGTCCCGGTTCCACGTTAGTTCCACGTGTTCTCCTCGAGTGTTCTCCATATGTTCTCCAGGGTCTATAGCGAGTTAGGTGGTCGTCGCGGTCGAGAAGGCGGATGGGGTCCAGGGCGTGGCGTGGCGTCATAAGCTCAGCGGCGCGTAAAACGCCGACCGACCGGACTTATGTCACCTCGTCACAGATGACGACGACATAAGTATTTCAAAGATACGCATGATAAGATAACGACGACACGCCGGTCGCCGCCGAAACCGCATCGCACCAGATCCCGTCCGGAAGCCCTCGCAACGACCGACGTCGCGTCCTTTGCTCTCGAAGACAAGAAGAAGCGGAATTGTGTATTCGACTTTCGAGGCCGCGGTGACCGACGCAACGACTGTGGCGTGGCGCGCTTGCCTCTGCCTCTGGTTACCACGGCCTCGAGCCCTGCGCACGACGGCGCGTCACACCTCGGTCGCGCTCACGACGACGCGTCACACCTTCCTACCACGGCCTCGAGCCCTGCGCACGGCGGCGCGTCGCCGCTGCAGCGGCATCGGAGATCTGGTCGGGCCGCATCTCCGACTGAATAGCAGACTCGCTTGGGGGCCTCTGCGACGTGCCGCCGCCGCTGCCGCCCAGGTACACTGGAGGTGGCGCGACAGCGGCGGGGGAGTGTCGGACCGCCGCAAGCGCCACCGGTGCGCTGGCAGGGAGGCGACCGCGCTCATGGCTCAGCACAGGTTGGCGAGCCACAAAGCCGATCGCGATCGCCGCGGCGTCGCGATCGTAGCGTGTGTGGGGGAGCTGCGCGGGTGGCATGGGTGGCATGGGCGACATGTACTGTGCGGCCGGCGGCATCGTGTACTGCGCTGGCGCGGGCGGCATCGCGGCTTCGGACGTGAGCCAAATTGGTCGCGCAATCGTCCCGTTCGCTGCGTGGGTCGGGAGGCGTGGGTCGGGTGGCAGCGGCGCTCCGGGGAGCAGCCTTGGGCGGTTGCGCGCCTCTGCATCGTACCGGTCGAAGAGCTCGAGCATCCCATCCATTTGCATGTGGGATCGCTCCTGTTTTGGTGCGGCGAGGTCGCGTGCGGTCTTCTCGTCCTTGGTGAGCATGTCGGTGCGCGCGCCGCGCAGGAGCAGCAGCTCCACGAGCTGCGGCAGGTTGAACTTGGCCGCCAGGTGCAGCGGCGTGTAGCCCTGCTCACCGGGCTGGTTCAGGTCGCACCCGCACTCATCCAGTAAGTATTCAACGATGGGTCGACGGTTATACATGACGGCGTGGTGCAAGCACGTGGAGCCACGCCCACGGACGCCGCCGTGCGGGCGCCAGGCGGTGTTGCGCCGCGACTCCACGTCCGCGCCGTGTGCGACCAGCAGCTTGAAGATATTGAGGTCGCCGGCCCATGCTGCGTGGTGCAGAAGGGAGCGGCCCACGCTACCGTCCTTGGGCCGGCACTCGTCCTTGACCCAGCCATCGGGACAGATCATATTCGGGTTGGCGCCCTGGCGCAGCAGCCGCTGCACCTCCGCCAGGTCGCGCGAGCCCACGGCGTTCCAGAGCGCGTCATCGGTCGTGGACATTGTCGAGCGGCCGCTCCCAACGCCCAGTTGCTTGCGGCTCGGTTGCTGAGTGGCAGCCGGTTGCACGGGAGCGTAGGTTTGCGGCTGGCGGTCTGCCTGCTGATCGGCAGCAGCTCGCACCACCGCCTCGTTATCGTACTCTTGCCGGCTTCCATCGTACACAGCGTGTCCCTGAAAGACGCCCTCTTTGCGATCCACGTCCCATCGCAAGTTGTCGGTGCCCAGGATGGACTTGACGGCGTTGCCCGACTCATACTGCCGAAAGTAGCGGGATTGGCGCACCGACGAGCGATCGCCGAGGACGTTGCCGCGCTCAATTGACCCGTAAGTCTTGTCATGAAAGGCTGAGGCCGGCATGATGCGACGCCAATGCGCAGGGCTTGGGCAAGGTCCGTCTCGCTCGGCGCGCGCGCGCGCGCGAGTTCTGCGACTTCGCGCGCACCCCCAAGCTCCCTGAATAGAATCCGAATGAACCTGAACACGACGCGACAACCGTGCTTCGGCACTGATTTCCGTCGCAATCGAGGGCCGCCGGCGGCGGTTAGCCGGTGGAGTCGGGGCTCTCACCCGCTCGCCCGACGGATGCCGCTAGCCGATGCCGATGAGGAGAGCGACGGTCTCGAGGTGACGCTCACGTACTCGGGTGGCCTCGAGGACGGCTCGATGCACGGTCAGGGCAAGGCCACGTTCGCCGGTGACAAAATCTATGAGGGTCAGTTCAACTACGGCAAGAGGCAGGGCCACGGCGTGCTCGCATATCCGGATGGCCGACGCCACGAGGGCGAGTGGGTCAATGACCTTGCGCACGGCCGCGGGACCTTTTTTTACCGCAGCGGGAACCGCTACGAAGGGCAGTGGCACGACGGAAAGATCACCGGCCAAGGTACGCTGATCTACGCAGGCGGTGACCGGTATGAGGGCGAGTGGCGCTCTGGCAAGATGCATGGGTACGGCGTGTACACGTACGCCGACGGCGATACGTACGAGGGCGAGTGGCAGGACGACCGGCGCAACGGCAAGGGAAAGCTCACCTTTGCGCCGTCATCGACGCTGGCTAGCAAGGGCGGTGCCAGAGCCGCACCGATGCCGGCGGCGGCCGAAGTCGCTCCGGCGCCCGAATCGGCGCCGGCGGCAGCGCCCGCACCGGCCGCCCCTTCGCCGCTGGTCGCGCGCAGCTTCGATGCGCAAGATATGTATGTGCCGGCACTGCTTGGCCCATGGCGGCTGCGCTGGCCACACGCGACAGGCCGCGCAACGGAGATCATTGATGTGCGCGATCCGGACGGCTTTGGCGAGATGCTGTCATTCTCGATGCTCGACGGCGTGCGGTGCGTGCTCGCACCCGCGCCAGGCGGCGCCGACGCCCCCCTCGCCGTCGAGTGGGCCGACGGCACCGTGCAGACGCTCGAGACGTTCGAGAGCCCCTTACCGCCATCTGAGGGCGACTTGGCCGCCGCCGCCGCCGCCGCGGGCGCTGTGCTCCGCTGGAGCGTGCGAGCGCCGGAGGAGGCGGCGGTGGCGGCGGAGAAGGAGGCTGAGGTGGCGGCGAAGGCGGAGGAGCACGGTGAGGCCGCGACCGCGGCCAAGGGCGACGCTCAGGACGACGCTGCCGACGATGCTCAGGACGACGCTCAGGCCGCAACGGGCCCTCCTCATGCAGAGCGCTCAGGACGACGCCCCACCGCTGAAGCAACCGCCGCAGCCGGCGGGCGCGCCAACCGTCGGCGCGGCTTTCAAGCGGTGCGCGCGTCCGTCGGCTTGCTCGCCGCAGCGCGCATTCGGCGAGCCGCCGCCTCGGGCAAGGGCCTCGTCCTTGTGTGGGAGCGACCGGGCGCCGAGCCGGGCGCCGAGGGCGCCACCGCTGCCTCCGACGCCGCGGCCGCCTCCGCCGCCGTGCCTGTCACGGCGCCTGGCGTCGAGCAGTACGATGGCCAGTGGTTGCAGGGAAAGATGCACGGGTTCGGTCGGTACGTCAACCCGGACGGCGCGCTCGAACTCGTGGGCGCTGCTTGCATGCAAGTGCTCCTCACGGCGCCCTCACCCGCATGCAAGTGCTCCTCACGGCGCCCTCACCTCCCCACAGGTACGTCTACCCGGACGGCTCGTCCTTCGAGGGCGAGTTCATCGAGGGGCGCATGCACGGTCGCGGCTCGTATACCGACGGTCAGATCCGATACGATGGAGAGTTCGTCGACAATCTCAAGGAGGGACGCGGCGTGCTGCTCCGGCTCTCCACCGGCGAGCGGCTCGAGGCCACATGGGTGGCCGACCAGGTGCATGGCCTGGGTACACTCACCTCGCCCAGCGGGGACAAGTACGTCGGCGCATTTGTAGGCGGCAAGAAGCACGGCATCGGCGAGCTGCATTATGCGAATGGCGACATGTTCCGTGGCCAATGGACCGATGATAGGGCAGAGGGGCAGGGCGTCCTGCTGTACGCGAACAACAGCAGGTACGAGGGCTCGTGGCGCGACAACCAGCGCCACGGCATGGGTACGTTCCATCTGACGGATGGTTCCAAGTATGAGGGCCTGTGGGTACACGGCCGCAAGGAAGGTAAAGGGGCGCTGCTGCTACCGAGTGGGGCCACATTCACCTCCATGTGGACCCAGGGCGGCATCAGCGGCCAGGGGCTGCTCGAACTGCCTGAGCAGAGCCCCTGGCTGGACCCCGAGATGTGAGAGCGCGCGAGACGCCCATGTGTGCTACAGTGTGATGTGTGAAAAGAGGTCGGCGTGCGCGGTTTCAGACCTATAAAGGAGCCCGAGCGAGCGAATACTTACTTAGTACTTGTGTTGACCGAGGGGAGTGGAGCTGACTGAATTCCGCTGATGCAGTGTAATGTTGTTGTCCAATTTTCGAATGTTCAACCCAATGGGTCAACTCCCGCGCTCAACTCCCGAATCTCTTCGCGAGATCTCGAGACCGTGCGCGAGTGTAGCTTGCCGACTCCTTGTGCAAAATGGCATCGACTTCCGAGCGCTCAAAGTTCACCTCGAAGTCGATGATGCGCACCGTCACCCTACACAAGGAGTCTCGTCACGTCAAGCTCGGGATCCAATTCTTCTCGAAGTGGGATGTCGATCGCCGCGCGAAGAAGCTCACTTCCGATGAACAGCAGATCCTCGAGCAGAGCGCGATTGTTCAAGAACCCCCCACCAACGGGCCGGCGGCAGGCCTCTTCTACCCGGGTGAACGGATCGTGCTCATCAACAACTTTCTGGTCCAGGACCCGCACGATGCCGCACGCCAGCTGGGAAGCGCCAGCGGTGACGTTGTGATCCAAGTGCTCCCTGCCTTTGAGGGCTTCGACCTGTCGAAGCCCTTTGATGAGTTGCCCAACGCGTCATTGGCCGGTTCCTCGGGCCTATCCAAGGCGACAAAGGAGGCGCTGCGCGTGCTCCTGCACGGCCTTGCGCCGCCAACGACGGTGTCGCAGGACAAACCGACGATGCCGGCGCTCAACTGCATGGGCTCGCCGCCGCTCTCCCCGCCGCTCTCGCCGCAGCTCTCGCCCCCACCGGGCAAGATCCTCGCGAGTGCGCGGAGGCACCGAGATGCGCAGCGTGAGGCGCAGCAGGCTATGCAGTTCGTGCGCACACACAAGCTCAACCACTCCGAACTCTCCAATGCCAAGGCTGTCCCCAAGAAGGAGAAGGAGTCGACCTTGTTCAAGTCCTTCATTGACAAGGTGTCCAAAGGGCAGCTCTTTGGCAAGGCGGCGAAGACGCGATCGAAGGCATCCGCCACGCCCATCGTCGCGTCACCACCCGTCTCGAACCGCCCGGATAGCGCCGTGTCGAGCGCGGTACCGAGCGCCGTGCCAAGCGCCCAGTCCAGCGCGCGCGGGCGCATGCACTCGCTGATCTCCGTCATGCTCGAAGATGCGGATCATGTTGACGACGAGCTTGAGGAGAAGGAGGAGGAGACGTCCATGGTGGAGACCCAGGCTGCCCAGCACCTTTCGGGTGATCCAAAGGAGGCTCCTGCCCACCCTTTCGGCACCGCCCAGGCCACAGCCCTCTGGGCCTCAGTCGCTTCCCTTTGGTCCTGGCCGCAATCGTCGCTCTCTGTGCAGCCCTCTGCGCCTCAGCCGCTCCGGCGGCCGCCGGCTGTTCAGGTGGAGGAGGAGGAGGACGACGACGACGACGAGGAGGATGCGGTGGCGGCGGAGGCAGCCATGCTGGCTGCGCTGGTCGCGAGGAAGGCTCCCGTGCCTCAGACTGCCGCGTTTGTGCAGGTGATTTGATCAGGCGTCATCACGTGACCACTTGCCCGCGCGTGCATGTACACAACCCGTGTCCGCGGCACCGCGGGTCGCAAGCGGACCACTGTCACTGACCACTGTAGAGATGTAGTGCTGCGGTGCGCGGTGGGACTGTAGTCTCTTCCAATATAACCGCAGGGATGGGTTAGGGATGGGTTCAAGATGAGGGAGCGAGTATATGTTTCGCAAGCATGCAATGGCGAGACGCGTCGTCGTGGCAATCGTTTCGCGAGCCTGGGTCCAGGGCGTGACGACGAGGGTGTGAGCGGAGACTCTCCACACTCGTGGCAGCCACGCCACCGCCATCCGCGCCGCTTCTGCTTCTCGCCACCATGTCTGCTGCAGACTTGCAGCGGCCAGCCTCTCGCGTGCGCGCCATCTTCTCCGACCTTGACGGCACCATCGTGCATTTTCCGGCGTGGTTTGAGGAGCACGGGATCAAGATTGTGAGTCGTGATGAGCAGGCGAAGCGCGCAGTCGTGGAGTCGCCCACGGGCGAGCAGCGTGTGTGCCGGCTGCTGCCATCGTCCACCATGGGCGATGGCCTCGTGAGCGAGCGCACCGTCGAGCTGATCGCTGAGCTGCGCGCGCGGGGTGTCATCTTCGTCATCGTCACCGCCGCACGAAAGAGCACACTCTTCGAGCGGGAGCCTCTGCTGCCACCCTCGGACGCGTACGTTTGCGAGACAGGATCGCGCATCTACCGCGGCGGCCTGGATGCGCTCGATGAGGCGTGGGCCAAGGGCTTCGAGGAGGTGAGCGGCCCGCTTGAGCGCGAGCTCGATGTGAGCGAGCGTCCGGAGCCGCTGTGGCAGCTCTTCCGGAGGTTTCAGGCGGAGGTGCCCGGGCTGAAGTGTGACGCGCGCTCTTACTATGGCTGCTTCCGCGTCGACACTCAGGGCAATACGGCCGTCGAGGCCGCGCTGCGCGCGTGCATCGAGGCGCACCTGCCGCACGGCATCACCTGGGCGATGAACCTTGGCAAGTATGACTTCTTCCCGTCCGCTTCGGGCAAGGGCAACGCGGTCGCGTACCTGCAGGCCGTGTACGGCGTCCGCGCCGACGAGTCCTGCTGCCTCTTCGACGATGATAACGACCTGCCGATGGCGGAGCGGTGCGCGGTGCACTACCTGCCAGGGCTGACGTCCCAATCGGTGTCGCGTGCGGCGGCGGAGCACCCTGAGTGGCACGTGGCAAGCAAGGCGGGCCAAGGTGTCTTCGCGATCGAGGAGTGCCTCGAGCAGCTCCTCGAGCGCGTGGTGCGCGAGCAGGAGGGCGGCACCGTTGATGTTGAAGGTGGCGGCGGGAGCGGCGTCGCGGCACCAACGGCGAGCAAAGGGCCAGCAGCAGCTATTTCGTCGTAAAGCCGCCGACACGACAGAGCAGCTGTTACAATTTGTACGATAGTCAATTCCTGAACTGCATAAACCTCGAAGCCCAGGCCGGCTCCGCTCCTCAGACCTCGAGATAAAACGCACCACCGGACGTACGGTGCACGCACACGTTTCGTCTCGCCGGATTTCCGGTGCACAAGTCGTGTCGCGGCGGCGCCCGCGCGGGGGCGGGGCCGCCGCGCGGCCCTGCGCGCTGCGGGCTGCGATTCGATTTTGATTATAGTTTACCTGTATACGGAACTCGGATATCACAACCGACCGGGGACGCCCGAGCGCCGAGTGCGAAGAGCCGTAACTTTTGGAGCAGCCCGAGCCCGCCGCACGCGCCGCGGCGGCACCCGACCGGACCCGGCAGAGCCTCTCACCGCCACGGACCACTGGATCCGGACACCGAAAGACCGAACACTCGACTGTCGCAAATAATCGGCAACCGCGCGCGGACCGCCCGACCCCGCGCCAACGAGCAACATGCAACGACTACATCACTCCGAACGCGCATCTGAACGCTACCATGCTCACAGCATCTCCGTGTCCTTGTTCTCAGTGAACGAGGCCAGTAGTGCCCCCTTTTCAGCCACGAGCCTGCGAAGCAGCGCGGGGTCTCGTCGTTTGGGGTCCTTTTCGGAGATGAGGTTCCTAATCATCATCTCGAGCGCCTCTAGGCGCGACGCGTTCGTTGCGGAGTGCCCCGCGTCCATCGCCGCCTGCACTGAGATTGCGGAGGCACGCGCCTTGGCGGCCGCAGCGCCCGTGGTCGCCGCAGAGCCACCCACGACAAGCTTGGCGCCCCCCGACGGCGTGGTGTGACCTCTGGACGGTGTACGCGGGCCAAGGCCTTGCAAAGCTCTCACTCGATCGGCGGCGGCCTTTTCTTCGTCGATGGCGTCCTCGTCATCGTCCACGGGCACCTGCTTTGCTGCTGCCTCGGACCACTGATCAGCCTGATGAGGGAGGCAATCGGACGCCATCAGCGGCAATCGTGAAGGCAATCGTGATGGAACAATCGTCGTCGCCAGTGATTACCTTCTACTCGATACATACGGAGAAGTCGGTGGTAATTAGCGGCAATCGGAGGCAATGAGCGGCAATCGGAGGTAATTAGCGGCAATCGGAGGCAATGAGCGGCAATCGGAGGTAATTAGCGGCAATCGGAGGCAATGAGCGGCAGTCGGAGGGAGTTAGCGGCAGTCGGAGGCAATGAGCGGCAGTCGGAGGCGATTCGAGGCACTCAAGAAGGTAATCACCTTGTAGTCGATACACACGGCGAAGTCGCGACCTGCTAAGATCGTGAAGATCAAGCTCAAGATGATAAGGATCGTGTTTACCCATTCCGACCGCGGCGGCGGCTCGTAAAAAGGAGCATGGGGCGGGTGCATGGGCCGTGGCGGATGCGGCGGCCTGGGCGGCGAGGGCGGCGGATGAGGCGGCCTGGGCGGCGAGGGCGGCTCCGGCGGCGGCGCGGGCGGCTCCGGCGGCGGCGCGGGCGGCTCGTGAGCGCACTCGACTGTCACTTCGGCGAGCGCCACGTCCGCCCGTCCCACACTCCGCTCGTACTCAAACTGCACTGCACGGGCCTGCACCTCCAACCGAACGTGGTGCCACTCGTCGCCCTGACTGCCCATGCGTGAGAAGAGCAGGTGCCGGTCATCGCCATTGCTACCCTCTCGCTGCCCTCCGACGGCGAACACGCGGAAATGCCCCGTCACCCGCGGCATGAAGCTCGCCGTGAGCGACTTGCCGGTCGCCACCCACATGTGGTAGTAGAATGACACGTGGCCGATGATGCCCGACCCCCCCTCTGTGTGGCACTCATTCCCCATGTACTCTAGGATGTACTTGGCGTCAGCGCGGGTTTGATGGCCAAGTAGATCGAAATCCCTCTCCCCTCGCCCACCCGCATAGTACCAATAACTGCCCGTGGCCGTCTCGCTGGGAGCGGGGCCGCCTGGGCCCGTCTTGCGATTGCCGTCACCGTGCAACGACGTCACCGCTCGACGCCATAGGTGCGTGCCGACGTTGCGCCAGCCAACGGGCTCCTTCAGGTGCAGCGCAATCGGGTCGTCGAAGTGGAAGGTGACCACCGGCAATTGGGGCGGTGCTGGCGGCGCTGGCGCCGGGGGCGGCGAGGGCGGCGGGGGGCTGCACGCGTACGACCACACGCCCCGCCCACAATATGGCGGGATGGCGGGCGGCGGCATCGAAGGAGGCGGCGGAGAGGGCGACGGAGGCGAAGGAGAGGGCGAGGGCGGCGGGAACGGAGGCGGCGGCGTGGGTGGCGGCGGGCTCGGAGCCCGTGGAGGCAGCGGCGGGCTTGGAGCCAGTGGAGGAGACGGCACCAGCGGCTCAGCTTCAAAACTTTCAGCGGCATGGACGGCAGCAGCGGCACGGTCGGCAGCTTCGGCTTCGGCGACTTCGGCGGCTGCGGCGGCTGCGGCGGCTGCTGCGTCGGCGTCGGCGGTTTCGGCGTCGGCGGCGGCGGCGGCGTCGACCAGCGGGATGGTTAGCGATAGATCGAGTAACCGCCGGCTGCTCAGGTCGAGATTAACATCTATGCCGATCAAGGAAGTCAAGTTTAGCAGCGCGAGCTGCGCGTAGAGGGTCAGTACCAGCATGTTGCCTGCAAGCTAAAGGCGTCCTGTGAATCGAGCCCAGTGCCGCGATCGACGAACGCGCCGCGTCGCACACAGCGGTCACCTCACGACAAGTCAAGTCAAGTCAAGTCAAGCAAGTCAAGTCAAGTCAAGTCAAGTCAAGTCAAGCAAGTCAAGTCAAGTCAAGTCAAGTCAAGTCAAGCAAGTCAAGTCAAGTCACGTCAAGTCAAGTCAAGTCTCGTTACATGTCGTTAACTCCACTGCTAGCCTCGAGAGCGCATTCGATAGGCTTCCTTTCGGTTGTCTGTTGTTTATGTAGTTAGTGCCTTGAGCCCTTGACTTGCTTGATTTGTCTCTTTACAGCACAATCTTGTGTGCCCGGTAGACTTGTACACAATAACACAAATGCGCGATTTGGCATATTTTGCGCGTGCACAACACCAGTGTTCCGGTACCGGGTACTTGTGCGCGCCCGCGTGTCCCGTGTGTGTCGAACCGTGAGCGTCCGGGCTCCCGACGCCCCGGTGTCTTTTTACCGGTACAGTACCAGTACCGGTACGACTGCGTGCACGAACTTCATGTCAGACGCGATCGCCATCGTCGGCGCATTTACCGTCGGCGTGTCGGTGCTTATCATCGTGGCGTTCATCGTGCTCGTTCGCGTGCGTCGTGCACTCGTTGCTCGTCGCGCGGCCGGCGCGCCCCTGCGCGTGGCTTTCCTCCACCCAGATCTTGGCATCGGTGGTGCCGAGCGCCTCGTCGTGGACGCAGCCGTGGCCCTGAAGCGTGCAGGCCACACGGTTTCGATTACGACGGCGCACCACGATAAGACGCGATGTTTCGAGGAGACACGCGATGGCACGCTGGCCGTGCATGTCGCTGGCTCGAGCGTCCCACGGCACCTGCGCGGCAAGATGCATATTGTGTGCGCGATCGGCCGTTCACTTGTAGGCGCCGTGCGAATCCTGCTCGCCGAGCCAGAGTGTGACGTCGTCTTTGTCGACGCAGTGCCCGCACCAGTGCCCCTCCTGCGCGCATGCGGCGTGCCGACCCTCTTCTACTGCCACTTTCCCGACAAGCTCCTCGCGTCCGGGCAGGCGGCGGGCGCGGCGGGCGGCGCTGCGCACGCTGCACCGCCCGTGAGCGCCCGAGCGCTCGTGCGTGCGCTGTATCGGCTGCCCTTTGACCTCCTCGAGGAAATCAGCACGGGCTGCGCCTCGCTCGTCCTCGTCAACTCGGCCTACACAGCCTCCGTGTATGCACAGAGCTTTCGTCTGCTCCGGGCCGCCCGTGCGCTCCTCGGAGGTCCGTTACCATCAGTGCTGCACCCGGCCATCGACCTCGTGCGCAACCGCGCCCTCGCGTGGCCAGCGGCCCCGAACGCCGGTAGCAGCAACGATCTTGACCGTCACAAAGCCACCCTGCGGATGGCCAAGGGTCCAACGGCAGTGGCGAGCGCGGCCGGCGAGGCCGGCGCGAGGTTGACGAAGTTGACGAAGCTCGTCTCCATCAATCGATTCGAGCGTAAGAAGGCTTTGGAGCTCGCCGTGCATGCATTGCTTGAGCTGCTTCGACGCACAGCCCCCGGCGTGGGGCGGCGGCCCGTTTCCCCGGGGCGGGGCGGTGGGGGCGGCAGCAGCGGGGGCGGCAGCGGCGGGGGCGGCAACGGCAGCGACGTGCGCCTCGTGCTCGCAGGCGGCTGGGACGGGCGGCTACAAGAGCAGGTCGACTACCTCGCCGAGCTCGAGGCGCTCGTACGTGACGCCGGCCTCACCGATGCTGTCGAGTTCCGCCGCAACGTCAGTGACGATGAGCGGCGTGAGCTTCTCGAGAGCTGTGCAGCGGTGGTGTACACGCCCTCGTTCGAGCACTTTGGCATCGTTCCTCTCGAAGCGATGGCGGCGGCACGGCCCGTGATCGCCGTCGGGCTGGGCGGCCCGTGCGAGTCCGTCGTGCACGGCCACACGGGCTGGCTTTGTGAGCCCACCGCCGCCGCCTTCGCCGACGCTTTCGATGAGGTTCGTCGGCTGCATGCTTCGTGCATGCTTGAGGCGCGCGGCGCGGAGGCGCGTGCACACGTGGAAGCCAATTTCGGGCTGCAGCGCTTCGGGCAGCTGCTCGAAGCGCATCTGAAGGCGCTCGTGTAGCCCCTTTCTTCCTATTGCGGTCAAGGAGCGTTGGGACATCGGCGGCGCAGATCGACTATAATGAATAATCGCGTAGACCATACGCTCCGGTGTTCGGGGTAAATGGGCGTATGCTTTGATCTCTCTTAATTTACCCAAGCCCTGGCCCGTCTACTCAACTACTGTCCGCCGTCGATGCCGACCCGGGTTACACAACGCGTTTCGCTGGCGTGGCGCGTACACGCTATAAAATACTTGTGTTGCACAGCCGCGACGCACCGGTCGTGGGCCGGGCGCTAGGCTGCCGCCGCGAATGGCTGCCGTGATCTCGCCGAGATCCGATGTGCGGGATGCCCCCACACACAAGTATCCTCGACTCCGCACGCCGCGGCGTGCGTGTCCCGTGTGGGCGATCCGCTTCCCCTCAGTGACGCGAATCGCCCGCACAGGAGGCTAAGTAAGGCTACACGCGCGAGGGACGGACCGTGTGCATCCGGATCAGACAGCCTCGACAAACAACCCATCTCCTCTGTTTAGAGTCTCCGGTGAGCGTTTTGGCGAGCGCCTTCGGCTGGCGTTCAAAAGTTGTTCAGCCCGAAGGTGCTCGCAACAACGCTCAGCGGGTTGTTGTCAGCTCGGTTCCCCTGGGACGCTCGGATTTGCTCGAGGCTGGTCGTGCCAACCAGCGAGGGGCGCGCGTACCCCCTCGCGGCCATGTCCTTGATCTCCTCCTGAGAGACTTGGAGTTCCTCGAGGCGCACGCGCAGGTCCAGGTTCTCCTTGCGTAGGTCGGCAATCTCTTTGGTCGCGTGATCGACGCGCTGCTGCATGAAGCCGAGCCGTTGAACCGCTTGCTCTCGCATCTTGCGCTCTCGCTCGGCTTCTGCCTTCACGCCTGTGAACCACCTCTCCATCTCCCCCACGCGCTCCATGAGCGCCTGGAGCCGCCCCATCACCTCCGCCTCCTCGAGCTGCACAGAATGCTCTTCCGACGCCTCAGTCTCCTGAACCGACCCGTGAAACGACCCTTCGAGCGGGGGACCGAGGTCTGCTGCCCGTCGCTGGGGAACTGGCGATGACTCGGGAGTGCCGCCCAGATTTGAATAGGCGTCGTACGCGGCCATCTTTGCGTTGGTCGTCGTTTTGGCGCGCGCGTCCAGCGCGAGCTGCTGCAGAACCTCGTCGAAGCGCGCCTCGTCGGTCGTCACGTCGAGTTCGATCGATCCGGCGAGCAACACCTTGTGCTTGCTCGTGCGCTCGAGCACGTTGCCGTACTCAGTCGTGTACTGATGCTGCGGCAGCAGCTCGCCGAGCGATTTGACGAGCTTGAGCTTGCGCTCGGTGCGGTCCATGAGCAGAATCCCGTTATCGAGCGGCTGGCTGAGCATCTGGAAGTCGGACGTGATGATGTGTGCCGACTGCAACGCGAGTGCCTGCTTAATCTGCTGCTTTTTATTGGGGGGGCGGGTCACCGTCTGGGCGCGTGGCGGCTCCTTTTTTTGCGTGGGCACTTGCCTCGACGCCATAGGCGTCGTCGGCGCCGATCCTGATGAAAGGATGGTGCCCTGGCCGGTGATATCGAAGGACGACTGCGTGCAAGCGAGAGAGTGGCCATGGGCGGTGAGTGTGGAGGCGGCATGCTCGCCTTGTGGTCGCAGTGGCGGTGGGGCAGCTCACCATGATGCGCTCAATCGGGTCCCCGAAGGCCGCCATTGCCTTCCGCTCGACAGAGGACCTTTCGCCGAAGCGCCCCCCCCGCGTTGCCTCAAAAACTGTTTCATGATTCGTTGTGAGTTGCCCCGGTTCAAAAACTAATACACCGGGGTCCTCCGGGAGGAGCCGGGACACACTCGGGACACACGGGACGCAACCGAATGCTCGTGACCGAACTCGGAACTGTCTGACCCGCCCCCCCTTAATCTGCAGTTCTCAGTTTTTACGTACATGTATCTAAGAAGTTCAATTACATCTCACTTTACATGCTATCTCACGACGACGGGAGTTCGAGCAACTCGAGCAGGTGGTCGAGCTCTAGTCGAGTTCGTTTCCTGTAAACAACCACATGTTACCACTCAAGTACATCTCACGCGCACAGCCGACTGCGGCACTGGCCAACTGGCCATGCTGCACCAGTGACTGAAACTCGCGAACGCGATAGTCACACAGACACTCACAGATCACGGGCAGAAGGGTAGCGCTGTAGCGGGAGTCCGTGCCGCACTGCCGCGTACTTCGCGTCCGTGCCAGCCCATCGCGTATTGGCCGACCCAAATATGGACCCAAATATGGCGTCCGTGCCAGCCGATCGCGTATTGGCCGGTCATACAAATATGGACCCAAGTGATGGGAGCGTAGTGCATGCCGGAGCTCAAATCTCCATGCCGGAGCTCAATCTCCATTCCGGAGCTCAAATCTCCATGGCGGAGCTCAATCCACGGCGCTCTCCGAGAGCGGCACCGACAAGGAGGTGAGCTCGGTATACGAGACGCCGTACGACTGCTTCGCCTTCCGAGGCCAGATGGCGTCCACGAAGGCTATCGTGGCCAATTGCAGCAGCAGCAGGAAGGCCATGAGCGTACACGCCCATGGGAAGCCGAGGCGGCCTGATGAGGGACGCAATCAGTGGCACTCAGTGCAAATTAGACGCAATCAGAGACGGCCTCATCCTCCTCGAGCCGCCGCTGCAGTTGAGAATGCGGAGCAATCAGTGGCACTCAGTGGCAATCAGACGCAATCAGACGCAATCAGACGGACCTGAGGATGCGGAGCCGACAAGCAATCAGTGGCAATCAGACGCAATCAGACGTAATCAGACGCAATCAGACGCAATCAGACGGACCTGAGGATGCGGAGCCGACAAGCGGCCCGAGCATTTGGCCGAGCGAAAAGGAGGAGGCCATCAGAGGGGCCAGGGCGACCGAAGCCTCCTCCGCATACTCCCCACAAGAGAGCATCATGTCGTCCATGAGGGGCGCGTACGACATCGACTCGCCCACTCCAAAGAGGAGGAGAGCGAAGACGACCTGTGGGGTGCCCACGCGCGATTGCTGCAGCAGCGGCGAGGGGCCGATCAGCATGAAGCCGAGCAGCTGCAGGAAGAGCCCGACCAGGATGACGGTGCGCGGCCCCAGCCTGTCCTTGCGCGCGATCAGTCCGATGGCCGGGCAAGACAACGTGTACGCGGTCATCGCGACCGAGAAGAGGGCACCGATCGCCTCGGGGGACTCGGCAATCCCGACACTCGCGGCGTGCTCGCCGAGCGTCGGCTCGAGGAACGCATAGTCCATGTTCGCAATCATCCCCGCGACGGCCATGACCATCACCTGCGGGTTGCGCGTCAGGCCACGCAGCGAGACGCTCTCGGAGCGTTCCTCGTCCTTGCCGCCGCGGTTGACCTCATGCGGCATGAAGCGGTGGAAGCCGATCGCGGCGGGCGCGATGAGCGCCCCCAGGAACACAAACGGCAACGCGAACCCTCCCATGTGGAAGAGTAAGCCGCCAAGCGGCGGCCCGATCATATACCCGAGGCCAGTCGAGACCTCGCAGATGCCGAGATAGAAGGTGACGTTCTCCGTGTCGAGCTCCGCGATGATCGCGTACATGGCCGTCTCCTCCAAGGCCGAGCCCACGCCCTGGGCGATCCGCATCGTGAGGCACCACACCGCAAACGGCCAGCCGTCCGGCACGAGAGCGGCAAATGCAAAGAGTATAGTCGACACGGAGGCGATGCACAGGCCGCAAAGGTACACCCAAACCTTGCCGCGCCGCTCCATCAACTTGCCCGCGACCGGTGAAAACAAGAAGATGATGCCGGCAAAGATGGCAAACGTGAAGCCGACCATGTCATCGGACATGCCCTTCGCCTTGGCCTGCGGCGGGTAGAAGGATGAGAGCACGGAGTAGACTGCGTGGCACGACAAGTTGGCTATGTTCGTGCACACGAGCACCACCATCTTGTTGTTGCACCGCTGCGACGGCGAGCGCATTTTGCGCTCCTGCTCGTCTCTCCTGCTGGGCGCGCCCGATTTCGCTTCATCCTCGCTGGATGGATGCAATGACGAGGAACCTCCTGGGATGGACCTTCCAGGCGTCTGGGCCTCCCCTTTGCCGTCAGCTTCCGCCGATGCCCCCATAGCTTGCCGCCCTCGCAAGTGAGGGCGCAGAGGCCACTCGACGTCGTCGGGAAGCGAAATGAGGACCAAGTGCTTCTGGCGTGGGAGCCGCGCACTGCCGCTGACTCGGTCGCACGCCCCGGCGGCCCGCGGCCCCTCTCAATGAATGTGAGCGACCTGAAGATGACTTTCCTCATCAGGAAATTCAACCTCACTCCTTCCCGCCGTCAATCACGCCTGCTCTTTTTGGACCACCAACCGCCCCTTTGAACGACATGCGACCCACAGATTACGACCACAGCTACATGAGGCTGACAAACGTAATCTAGTAACGTAATGTAGTGCCTCTGACTCTCTCCAATGTCATCTCTCAATCAAACGGCTTAAGTCCTGGGGGTTGCGTGGGTGCGCCCCGAGGCGCCAGTGGCGATCTGGGAGGTTGCGATCTCGGAGGTTGCAATCTGGGAGGTTCGTCCATCCGTATGCCTAGGACGCAGTGAGTGAGTGACTCACACTCTCACTCATCAGCACTCATTAGGACTCATTGGGACTCGTCAGGACGCAAAGAGCAGCGACGCGCTTGGCATCGTCGCCACACTCGTGCCCGACACGACGCCCGACGTCAGGGGCGTCGCAAAGGGGGTGCCATGGCAGTTGCCTCCATTGGGGAAGGGCGTGCCTCCCTGATTGCCTCCCTGATTGCAACCATTGGGGAAGGGCGTGCCTCCGTTGGCGCCACCGCTGCCGCTGTTGGCGCCGCCGGCGTAGGCGCTGCCGGCGAGAACGCTCGAGGGCGTCCCCGCACTGAGCATCTCATCCGCCAGAGCCTCGTACTCCTGCTCGATGAGGCGCGCAATCAGGGAGGCCATCAGCATGCAATCAGCCTGCAATCAGGGCGAGTGCTCCGCACCTGGTCCTGCTCGGCGATGCAGATCAGCAGCTCATCCTGCTCGCGCCGCAGCTCGGCGATCTCCGCCTCGAGCTGCGCCGCACGCGCCGCCTCGGCTGTCAGTGACGCGAGCTTGGACGCGTCCACTTGCATGCTGATGGCCTCCCTGATTGCAGGCTGATTGGACTCGTTCACACCGGCGACCTGCGCCATCGACGGCGCGCCCTCCTGAGCGCCAATCGCCCTCGTCGCCGCAGCCGCCGCAGCCTCCTGCAGCACTTGCAGCTGTTCACGAGCGTTCGCTCCGTCCGACTGCGCCGCTCGAAGCTGCGCCTGCAGCTCGCCCAGCTGCGCCTCGAGCTCAGCCACAGTGCGCTCAGACGCTGCCCGCACGGCGCTCTCGGCGGCCGCGGCCGCGCCGAGCGCCGCTGTCGCGTCGCTGAGGGATGCCTCGAGCTGCCGGCAGCGCGCCTGCAGCACCTGCCCCTCTACCGTACTGGCATCAAGTGCGTCCTCGGCCACGGCGCGTGCGGCGAGAGCCTCCTCGGCGCTCGCGCGCTCGCGCTCGATCTCCAGGCGCAGATCTGCAATCTCCCGGCGCAGATCTGCAATCTCCCGGCGCAGATCTGCCATCTCGAGGACGCTCTCCGCCGCCGTGGCCTCCAGCGCCGCCTTTGCACGCCTCAGGCCGTCGATCGTCGACTGCAGCACGGCGAGCTTGGCTACCCAGCCACCCTCTCCTCCGCCGTCGTTGCCACCGCCGTTGTCGCTGTGGGGAAGCTGGGCACGGTCTCCCTCGCCGAGGACACCTCGTTCGCCCCCCGTGCTGGCGCCCGCGACGGCGCTCGCCTGTGCCGCGTCGCGCTCCCGCAGCGCCACCTCCAATTGCAACTCCAATTGAGCGTACCCGATGCCCATCGCTTCGGATTCGCGCACTGCAGCCTCGAGGTCCGCTGCGCGGCCGCTGAGCTCCTCGCGCAGGGCGGCCAGCTCGGCGGCGGCGCTCAGCTGCGTGTCACTCGCGCTCTGCTCCGCTTGCCGCTGGGCCTCGAGCGCCGCCTTCAGCTGTCGCTTGAGTTGGTCGAGCTCGCCGGCCGCCCCGCGCGCGATGCGCAGTTCGGTCTCCATCGCCTCCACGCGCACACGCAGCTCGGCGGCCTCGCGGCTGATGGTTCGGTTCGTCTCATCCTGCGCCACCACCAGCGCCTTAAACGACTCGAGTGCGAGCGTGTCCGGATCGTCGTCCTTGGCGGCAGCGGCGGCAGCGGCGGCAGCGGCGGCAGCGGCGGCAGCGGCGGCGGCAGCGTCGGGCGGAGCGTCGGGCGGAGCGTCGGCGTCGCCCGGCGTGGAGCTGCCGTCGCGAGCGGCCGCCAGGCGAAGTGCGAGCGAGGGTGCGAGCGACGCGCGCGTTGTCGCGGGCGCCGTCGCGGTGGCGCCATCCCCGCCCTCGGTCGGCTCTGCGTACGCTTCGAAGATGACGACACGCGCGGCGTCGTAGGTGCGCTCGAGGATGGCGGCGAGGCCGTCGGCATAGAGGAGGGCCTGGTGGGTCGAGGCGGCGCGACGCATGAGCACGTCCGTCTCCTCATCCGAGGCCCACCATTCCGCACGCCCGTCCAGAGCGGCTTCATAGGCGCCGTGTGCTCGCATGCCTTCCCAGGCCGCCTCGTACCGGTCGAGCCCAAGACGGCGCCGCACCATCCGTACGAGCACAGGCCGTTCGAACGAGGCGGTGGGCGCTGTCGCGAGCAGCAGCCCGAGCAGCGCGCCCAGATGGCCTCGCACGTGCACGTCTTCCGCGGGCTCGGCGAGCGCCGTCTCGAGCGCCTCGAGCAGCGCGGGCAGTGCCGTCGTGGGCGCGAGCAGCTGGGCGACCGCCTCCGCGGAGCCTCGCAGCCACGCTATGAGCGTCTGAAGTAGCGAGAGGCGGATGAGAGGCGAGGGGGGCTTTGTCGTCGTCGCCGTCGTCGCCGCCGCGTGGTCGGCGGGACGCAGCGTCATCGCGACGAGCCATCGAAACAATCCGCCAGAGCTCCGCTCGGTGGTGCCCACGACGGCGCCCCGCTCGGTGGTGCCCACGACGGCGCCCCGCTCGGAGGCAGGCTCGGAAACGGCAGCGGCCGACGGGGCGGCGGCGGCGGCGGCAGCGGCGGCGCTCGTCAGCGGCGCGTCGAGCGCGCTCGCGGGCAGCCGGAGCAGCATGCGGCGCAAGTCGGGGTTCCTGTGCATCAGTGCGCACAGCACGCCGCTCGCCAGCCAGCCCGCAGCAGCACGTGCATCGTCGTCGGCGCCCAGCACGGCGCCCCCGGTGCGGCCCTCCGCCGCAGCTCCAAGGGCCGCCAGGGCCATGCTCGCAAACGAGCGCTCCGCACCGGGGGACGCCCCGGGGGCGTCGTGGTGGGCGCCGTTAACCGCCGGCCGAGGCGCAGCGGCGCTGGGCGCGGCGGCGGCGGCGGAAGGAGCGGCGGCGGCGGCGGCGGAAGTGGCCGTGTGCGAGAGCGAGGCCGCGGCCGCGAGCTGTGCGGCAGGGTGGCCGTGAAGCGTCGCGAAGAAGAGATGGCGTGTGCAGTTGCGCAGGGCGGTCGACGAGGTGCGCAGCCCGGTGTGAAGGATGCGTGTGAGCGCGGGCTCTGTGAACGTTCGGTCTCCTTCTCGGCGGCTCACACGCGCGGCAAGCAGCTCGTCCGCACCTGAGGCGACGCGCGAGGGCGCCGTGGTGAGCACGTGCATGCTGGGCAGGGGACCGTGTCGCGAATAGGCTCATGCGCGCCGTGGTGAGCACGTGCATGCTGGGCAGGGGACCGCGTCGCGAAAAGGCGCATTCATAGGCTCATTCACACCGGCAGGGCACGCGTGGACGAGGTCGGCGAGTGTGCGCATCGCTTGCACCACGAGCGCGGGGTACGTGAGCGAGGCGGCGTCGCAGATCAGGCTGACCAGCAGTGGCACGAGCCGTAGCTTGAGCAGCGCATCTTGCGTGATCGCAATGTCAGGCGCCGGCTTGGGCGCCGGCTCGAGCGCCGTATTGGGCGCACCGGCAGCGCCCGCGTCGGCGCCGCGACCGCTGGTGGCGGCGGAGGAGGCGCCCAACACGGCAGAGGTGGCGCCCGCCGCCGCCGCGCGGGCAGCATCGGCCGCATCGCTCAGCCCGACAGAGAGCAAATGGGAGGTGAGCTCGCACGCGAGCTGGACGGAGATCGCATCTCCCTTGGAATGGCGCTGTGGCGGCAGCGCGAGCAAGCCAGGCAGGCGCGCGATGGCGCCGGCGTCCCGGAAGAATCGGCAGCAGGAGGCGTTGCGCTGCAACAACGAGCTCAGGATGCGCAGGCAGTCGTGCACTACGACGCCACCGCGCCCGCTGCCGCTGCTCTGGGCGCCGCCGCCGCCGCCGCCGCCGCCGCCGCCGCCGCCCGCCGCTGCGCCGGCCGCCGCGTCCTCCTGAGCGCTCTCAGCTTCGATAATGTCAAGCAGCTTATCAAAGGCGCCTTGGAAGCCGAGCAGATTCTGCACGCCGGCGTGTCCCTCGCCCAGCCGCGCAAGCAGCAGCAACACCTCGTTGCGCACGATCTCGCGACTGTCCACGAACAGATCCAGATCAGAGCCATCCGAGGCACTCAGTCGCACTCAGAGGCACTCAGAGGCATTCAGAGGCCCTCAGAGGCACTCGGAGGCGCACCTGTCCTCGACGAGACCCATCAGCCGGCCGACGCACGTTGGCTCGTTTAGGATCGCCTCCTGCGTCTGGCGGCGCGCAAGGCCAAGCAGTCGCATGAGGGCCTGCACGGCGTGGTAGCGTGCGTACACGTCCTCGTTTTCGGCGCCGAGCATCAGGTCGGAGACACTGCCGTCGCGCGTGAGGAACACGGACACGTTGTGCATCGCCTTGACCTCGGCGGCGTCGTCCTCGCGCCCCTTTGGCAGCTCGCTGTCGAACAAGTTAGCGAATGTCTCGAGCGTGTCGCGCATCACCTCTGTGTCCTCCTCGCGCAGCAGCTTCACGAGCACTGAATAGCCGCCACGGTCCACCAGCCGGAGCGGCTCGCTCGCGGAGAGGTCACGGAACTCAGCGATCGCCTCACGCTTATCCTCCAGCTGCGTCGAGTTGTCCAGGCGCTCAAGCAAGCGCGCGCCCGTCGACTTCTGCGGTCCTATGGTCGCAGAGAGCGCCGCACGCGCGAGACCGCCGAAGAGGGACGAGTTCATTGACGCGTGCACGAGAGGTGTGAATGAACTTTCGCGGGGGTGGCCTTTTCGTGTCGCGAGGTCGGTGAGCAGGAGAACTTGGTTCACCTCCCGGCACTTTACACTATCTCCGCTCATCTGCGAGATTCCCGAAACCCCGACAAAAAATGCCGGTGATCCTGGCGGTCCTCCTCGCTCCGGCGCTACTCGCGCCGCTCCGGCTGCCCGTGCAACTTCCACGGTTCGCCGCCGTGCGCATGGCGGCGGCTGGCGATCCATTGTCAGTCCTGGACACCACGCCCAAGTTTGATGAGATTGCTGCAGCCGCAGCCTCGTCAGGGTCAGCGGCAGCTGCGCTCGGACGGGAGCCGGGCACCTGCGACCCATACGACCCCAAGAGCGCAGACTTCTGCATGGACGACACGCCGAAACCCTCCGACCTGAAGCGCACCATCCGGCTGGGCGTCCTGTTCTTCGCCTGGTACTTCCTGAACACTGCATACAATATCGGCAACAAGCTCGTGCTCACAGCGTTTCCGATGCCGTGGACGGCGGCCACGTGGGAGTTGTTCTTCGGTTTCCCGTACGTCTTCCTGCTGTGGACGACGGGGCTGCGCAAGACGCCCAAGCTCACGTGGAATAGCATCAAGCTGCTCGCGCCGTCGGGCGTCTTGCTCGCGGGCACCCATGTGGGAGGTGTGATCTCGTTTGGTCTCGGCGCGATCTCGTTCACGCACGTGCTCAAGGCGACCGAGCCCGTCTGGTCCGCGCTCATCTCCGCGATCTGCTTCCGCGAGTTCCTGCCGCTGCCTGTGTACGCCTCCCTCGTGCCCATCATCGCTGGCGTGAGCCTCGCCTCCCTCAAGGAGCTCTCGTTCAGCTGGATGAGCTTCATCGCAGGGACGGGCTCCGCGGTGACCTCGGCCGCGAAGGCGATCCTGTCGAAGAAGGTGCTCGACGGCAAGCCGCTCGGCGAGAACCTGACGCCCGCCAACATGTTCGCCATCCTCTCGATCCTCGGCTTCCTGGCTATCCTACCGGTCTCGTTGCTCGTCGAGCCTCCGAAGGCGGCGATGGCGGCGTGGGCTGCGGCCCTAGCGAAAGGGTACACGAATGCCCAGCTGATGAAGCTCATGTCCGTCTCGGGCTTCCTCTACTACATCTACAATGAGGTCGCCTTCCTCGCGCTCGCCGAGGTCGCGCCGGTGACCCACGCGGTGACGAACACCGTGAAGCGCGTCGTCATCATCCTCGCCTCGATCATTGTGTTCAAGACGACGATCACTCCGCTCGGCGCGCTCGGCTCGGCGATCACGATCCTCGGGGCGCTCCTGTACGCCCTCGCCAAGCAGAAGTACAAGTAAGTGATGCATAAGCGCATGCGTGAGGGAGCCAGCGAGAGAGTCGCATTGAAGAGGCCTCGTCACATTCACTGCGCGACACCGCGCGCCCAAACTTTTGGTCACATGCCCGCCCGCGTGGACGCTGGCGCCTCGTACGCGGCCGAAGTGGAGCGCGTCTTTTGAAATCTTCACGCGCGGACTTGTGCCGTTTTCGGCAAGTTTGATTGACGAAGTCGAACCTGCGAAGGGCACGCAAACACCCCACCGGTGTCGGATCACTCCACTCCGGGTCACAAGTGAAGCGAAAAATCACATCGAGCCGGCGTCGGACGCAACCGACGGAATTGCGCGGCGCCAGCGCGCCCGACGTGTGGCCCATCGGCACCTTGAGGGGTCTTCTACTTTGAACGACGAGCGCGCGACGCGGCGTCATGTGCCTGGGGCGCGCACAACGAATTTGGTGATGAGGACGAGCAGTTGACTACCGGGGCACGGCAACGCGCTAGGGCGACCGGAGCGGTGCGACGTCCGTGCCCACCGTCGACGAGCGACTCGACGCGCTCGACCCCGGCGCCGAGCGTCGCCTTCCCCACGCCCGTCCCCATGACGGCTGACGCGACGCTCGTTTCCACGTGATCTGGTGTCAAGACGTCCAGATGACGGCGAGCGGGTCATTCGAGCCGGAAGGAGCGGCTCCCTAACATCGGCGTGCGCTGGCTCTCCCTGGAATCGCCGCGGTTCTGCGGACGGCGCATCGGGCCGTGTTCATGAGGCTTCTGGCAAGCTGTGAGCCTGTGACAGGTGCTGCAGCCGCTGGACGCTCATTGAGTTGGTGGACGCTCCAATTGTTGAGCGGCGAAGGCCGGGCGAAACATGCAGCCGAGCTCGCCCGTGGCTGCGCGAGCATCCGAGCCACGCACGTCTCGCTGCGGTAGCTGGTTTTTAGCACCAAACCGTGAGTATAACTGAGGTACTGTGAGGAGTGACCTACTGTCCTAGTACCGTTAGAGTAGATCGCTCTTCTTACTTGTGAACACGCCCGTCGTCACACTGAAAACCAATCATCCCCTGTGTGTTCGGCCTCTTCTCAGTATTTCCAGTGCGCGTTCAAACGCGAAACGGCTCGAGACCGACGCGATCGCGAACGATTCCCCAATCTTTTCGAACCTGTGTTGCCGAAATAGTTCATTACAGGCGTCACGGCTGATGAGCCCAAAACTCGCCGAGCGCCCGCATTTAACGAACCACTTCGGGAAAAACGTCAATGTGTGGGAAAAACTGGCAATTTTTCCGTGTTGGGGAGAAAGGAAAAGGGGGGGGCGCGCGCAGCGCGC
>ERZ761574.565-NODE-565-length-26079-cov-87.432678_pt1 | contig 26079 bp, 20 predicted proteins | sample MGYA00374950_ERZ761574 | MGnify/ENA primary metagenome ERZ761574 (study PRJEB28895, sample SAMN07631631) | mixed culture metagenome | isolation source: Freshwater growth medium | place: USA: Seattle, Washington | collected 2016-10-03 ... | reverse complement strand
CGCGCGCGCAGCGCCAGCTGCTGCTGCTGCAAGATGCCCAGGTCGGTCGTGTGCGTCGCTGGCTGCGCTGCCGCCTCACCTCGAAGTTCAAAGGCGAGACTCCTCGTACTTCTACCGCGGCTTTGGGTACCTTGCGGTTGCCGCCGCCGGCGCTGCTGCTGGCCACCGAGGGCGGCCGCCTCGACGGCGGCGGCTTGATGGACCTCGGCGACAGCGAGGGACTCGACGCTCGGCCGGTGGGAGCCTTCTTGATGCCTACCGACGGGCTGCTGCTGCTGGGCTTGGTCGTGGGGGGTGCGCGAACGTCGCCGTGTGCCTCCGTGGCCTTGCCCGGTGGGCGGAGATGCCTCGGTCAGCCGCTCCGTCCGTGGCCTCTGGTTGGAGTCCATTTCGTCATAGGCGCCGCGACGGAGGTGGTGGCGACGGCGGAGGTGCGGGCGTCGGTGACGGTGGCGGCAGAGGCGCGGGCGGCGGTGAGGGCGGAGGCGAAGGTGGTGGCGACGGAGGTGGTGAGGGCGGTGGCGGAGGCGCGGGCGGCGGCGTCCCGAGGAAATGCAAGCATGGACGTCGGCCGTCGGCGCCTCTCACTAGATCCGGATCGAGATACTTATCGAGATCGTGTGAACTCGGGATTATGAGCGAACGGCTAATGGAATCTCATTAACGGAGCCCACGATATCGTGGACGGGTTCACGATATCGCGCGCAAACCACGCGATATCGTGACACCGCCGCGAGATCGTGTGGTTTCACGATATCGCAACACGGGGCCGCGATAACGTCGCGGGCCGCACGATATCGCGCCTCGCGCTCACGATAACGCGGGTGTGCACGATACCACGCCCTGCCCATGATATCGTGGGAAAGCGTACGATATTGCCACGCGGACCTGCGATATCGCGCGCGGGGGACGATATCGCGCCCCGCGAACGATATCGCACACACACGCGATATCGTCGGTGCGCGCGGCGATATCCGGTCCCTACCCACGATATCACGCGTCGCGCTCACGATAACGCGGGTAGGCACGATACCACGCCGCGTCGTGCGATATCGCGGGCCTGCGTACGATATTACCGCGCGGCCCACGGCATCGCAAATACCCACGATAGCGCAACCTCTCACACGATATCGGCACGGGGGCACGATATCGGCGCCCTCCCGCGATATCGTGCGCGTACTACGATATTGCTAACCGGACTACGAAATCGCGGAATCACACGATATCGCGACCCCCCCGTCAATATCGCACAAACCGACGAGTGGTAATGACGGTGCCGCCCGAGACGGCGTTTTGAACATAATAAACAGTCCTCCCACATCTGGCGAAACTTATCCATGCCTCGTAACTTCACCATCAGGTACAGTACGTCAATCAGTAAGGTGCCCTCCAACCAACTCACTCCAAGCTAGGAGGAAGGAGGGATCATCAGATAATATTGCGGCTGCGCAGTAGCCCGTCGAAGGCCGACAGATGCTTGGGCTTGTAGCTGAAGCGCTTCTGACCGAAATTCGCCATGAGCGCCACGCCCGGCGCCGCACCCTCGAGCGAGAGGATCGGAGTCGCCTCGGCCACCGGACCGCGCACCTCACGCACGAGCTTGCCGTTGAGGAAGAAGCTCAGCTTGACAGGGTAGTCGGTCTGATCCATGGCGCATCCGATCACGTCGCCCGGCTTGAGACCGGTTGGCAGGCTCCTCGAGTGGATGCACCAGCTCGAGCCGTCGGCGCCATCCTCACTCAGTGGCTCCCCGAGCACGTGCGATGGCGCCACGACGCCTATGCTGATCGCGCTTGTGCTCGTCACATCGCCCACGACCCCAATTTCCCAGTAGCTGCGATCCTGAAGCAAACACTGGTCGGCGAGCACCTGGCCGATGCCGCGCACCACATCGCTGTCAATCGTTAGGTTGCGAGTCTTTGCTTTTGTGCTCAGCGCAACGCCATCCTCGATGATATCTTCGTCGACAGGCTCGCCCGTCGAACAGCAGCCGCAGCAGGAGAAGAGCGTGCTCAGCATCCCGGCGGCGGCGGCGGCGGCGCGTACGCACGCACGCGGCGCGAACGAGCGTCGGCGGAGTCGGTGGCTGCCATCCGACGGGACCCGAAAAGGCAAGTCAAGTCAAGTCAAGTCAAGCAACGGAGCGATGATCCTTTTTTCAATTCTCACAGCTCATCATCCATCTCACCGAACACTTAGGAGAACATATCTGACAAACTATCTGAATACCACACATGTTGAAGAGCCGATGTGGCGCGTCGCGAAACGAGGGTCAAGCTCGATCGCGCTCGTCACCAGCCACGCCACCAGCCTCGTCACCAGATCGAGACGTCGACATTGAACTTGACCTTGTAGTCCTTTCCAAGGAGCTTACGCCCCTTGAGCAGGACCTCCATCGGGGGGCCGCCCGGCGTGCCGTCGACGCACACGAGAGCCGAGGCGAGCTCAATCGGATCCGGCCGAGGCGGCTTTCTGTGGGCGGCGCCGGAGCGCATGGTGGGCGACACGAAGAGAGAGGGCACCATCGACCTCGTCGCCGCGGCCAGATCGGGCTCCTCATAGAGGCTCAGCCGCACGGTGGCTGGACGCATCGTGCCACGGCCGAGGTCGACCATCAAATTGTTCTCGCGGATCCACGTGGCATCCCATGAATAGTTCTCGCGGATCTTGGAGTACGGCTGCGCGGCCGTGCGCGCCTCCTTGATGAGCATGGGCGGCTGCGTGAACGGCAGGCTCGAGCCGCCCGCAAACGGCGGCGGCTTTGCGGCGGGCGCCACGCCAGTGTCGATGAGGACGGCGGTCAGAAAGGTCGCGGGGCGCTTTGAAGGGTTGGACAGTCCGGTCGAGATCGGCTTCGGGGGCACGCTCGCCAGAGCCGTCGTCGTCCCGCCCCCCAACCACCCCCACCCACCCTCCAAGGGGGGCGTGGCCTTAGCGCCTCCTGCGCCGTCCTTCGTGCCTTTCTGATCGCCCTTATAATACTCCATGAGCTGCGCAGCCTTCGAGCGGTCTGCGCCCTCCGCCGCCCGTGCGGACGCATTCGGCGGCCGGGAGCCGATCTTGTAGGCGGGGTAATAGTTGGCACCTTCCCCATCCGCAACGCCCACGCCCACGCCCTTGGGGGCCAGGGGCTCGTCTGGGCGGTTCGGCTTGCTCGGCGCGACCACGGGCGGCGGCGGCGGCGTAAACCCAGCGGGCGGCGGCGGTGCGTTCTCGTCAAAGTGTCCACGGAGCATCTTGGTGAACTCATTCACTTCAAGTTCACCAGAGCCGTCAGGGTCGAATGAGTCAAAGAGCTCGTCGAGGTACTTCTCGGGCACCTCGAACTGCAGCGCGACGAGGCCCCTCTTGAACTCGCTGCGGCTGATACGCCCGTCGGGTCGTTCCGTGTCGAACCCCTTGAACACGTCCATCACGCGCAGCGCCGAGCGCTGCATCGCTGCGCGGATCTGGGGGGGGATCGGTCGAGTTTCGTCAAGGTCGATCGTCCCGAGGATCTTGAGGCGGTTCACGGGATCAACGGGCTCGACGGGCTTGGGGCTTGGGGCCCGGGGCTTGGCGTCTCCCGACTTTGGCTTCGCGTCTCCCACCTTCTTCCCCTTCCCCTTGTCCTTCTTCTTCGCCGCCGCCGCCGCCGCCGCCGCCGCAGCCGCTGCCGCTGCTGCTTCCTCCTCGGCTGCCAACCGCGCTGCCTCTACCCGTGCTGCCTCCTCCTCCGCCGCCACTCTAGCTGCCTCCGCCTCCGCGGCTACCCGTGCTGCCACCTCTGCCGCGGCCCTCTCCGCCTCTGCCGCCGCCAGCTCCGCTTCCGCCGCCTTCGCCTTGGCCGCCTCGGCCTTCGCCTTCGCCGCCTCTCCCTTGGCCTTGGCCTTGGCCTCGGCCTTAATCTCGGCCTTAATCTCGGCCTCTCCCTTGCCGGCCGCCTTCTTGCCTCGCGCAGTCCTGCCCTCGATGGATCGCTCGGTTGCCCTCTCGCTCTTCTTACCCTCGCGCTCAGCGGACCTCTCGGCGCCACCCGCCGCCGCCCTCTCGCTCTTCTTACCCTTCGTGCTCGGGGTGGCGCCGGCCACGGCGCTCTTGGACTCCTTCGCCCCCTTCTTACTACTCCCCCGCTCCATCGACACCTTGTCGGGGGGCACGTGAGGGGGCACCGCGTGCGCCTCCTCGAGCACCGCCGGCGCCTCCGGCTCAGGTACGTCTAACGGATCGTTCTCGCGCGCAATCTCGATCGCGCTCAGCTGCGTCAGGTGGAGTCGGCGCGGCGGCGGCGGCGGCGGCACCACCGTGCTCACCAATCGGTAGTCGAATGAGAGCGCAAAGTTGGCGAGCCCATTGAGACCGGCGACACGGTGCCTCTCTACACGGCCTCTCAGGCCGCTCAAGTCGATCACCGCCTCGCCCAACGGGTCGTCGAAGTCCTTTTCCGGATCCCTGTCAGCCACGAAGAAGCGCAAGCGTGTCTTGAGTGAGAGTGCGGCATCCGAGCCCGCGGGCACCCAGAATTGCAACGTCTCGGACCACTCCGGGTCACTCGCGTTCTGGATCGAACTGGTCGACGCGCTGAACGAGGGCACGGGCGGCCCTCGGGACAAGGACGCCTCGTGCGCCGCCGCCGCCTCGGATGCCTGCTTGCGCGCCCTCTCGCGCGCCTCGCGCCGCTTGGCTTCCTTTGTGGGGTTTCCAAGCCAATCCTTGTCGGGCCCCTTGTGGGGAGGCGGTGTCCTGGCGCCGCCCTGGGCGCCGCCCTTGGCGCCGCCCTTGGCGCCTTTCTTCCCGCCGGTAGGGGTGCTCGCTTTGTCAGACCGATGGGAAGAGCTGCCTTCAGCGGGGACGGAGGCGATCACCACGCCGGCCGGCGGCAATCTCCCGCTCAGATCGAGACGCTCGCAGCCGAGGAGCGACACGATGAGGTACGGGTCCGAGCCCGAGATCAAGTCCGCGCACGGCACATCATGAGCCCGCACATGCTCGAGCACGAGCACGTACTCATCGAGCAAGATCTCGGCCGCCATCTCCGCCACCACCTGCTCGAGCAGCTGCGTGAGCAGCAGGTCGTGCGCCTCCTTGGCCGCCTTCTCGGCGCGTCGGGCCGCGCGAGCAGCCTCTCGCTCCGCTTCGAAGCTCGAGACGGCGCCGGTTGACGTGCCATACGGCGCGCTCGGCGTGAGCATCAGGACAGAGCCTGCCATTCTACGGTCGACCACGAACCCGTGGGAGTCGACCGTGAGGTAGCCGCCGCTGCCGCCCGTGGCGCTCGCCGCCTCGACGATGGCCAGGCCCGTCGCATGGTCCTCGAGCAGCCCCGCACCCTCGCTGGCTCCACTGAACTTGATGCCCAACGGGCCTCGAGGGGACCCTTTGTACCACGCGTTGTGGGGATCGAGCTCGATGAGTTTCGTCGCGTGAGGATAGTCGTTCGCGAAGCCGACGCGCGGCCCATGCTTGATCTTGGGCGCGATCACCTTCCCAGGCTCGGCGGCGCTCGCGCCCTGCTCGAGCACCTCGTACTCGGGCAGCTCCGGCTTGATCGGGTAGTGGTTCGTGTAGTAAATCGAGCCGTCGTCGTTAAAGTAGACGCGCTCGGTGCGTGAGCCCCTCAAGACCTCTCCCACGTGTCGACCTGCGACAGTCCAGCGACGCACCGGCGTGATGGCGTCGTCGTCGAGCGCCACGAGCGCCGTGCTGCTCGAGAACTCGCGCGCCGTCTGCGCATGCGCCGTCGGCGACGGCCACACCGGCGACCGCCGGGCCGGCGTTTTGCGCGATCGGATGTCGGCGAGGATGTGCTCGACGCTAGATAACACACGGTCTTCGTCTTCTGGTGCGCCCGCGCCCGTCGGATCGGGCTGCGACCGCGCCCGCCCTGTGAGCCAGCCGGAGAGCCCGGCGAGCCAGACGTGCAACTGCTCAAATGTCTGCTGCTGCTGCTGCTGATGCTGCTGTCGCTTCTTTCCTGGCGACGTCCAGCGCTCGAGCACCTTCTGCGCGAGCGCGCTTTCCGACGGTGACTTCGCAGTCGGCGCGCTTTCTGACGGTGGCTTCACCGTCGGCGCGCTGTCTGGCACTATCTTCGCAGGCGTGTGGGCAACGAGGCGCTGGGCGAGCAAGTTGTCCATAGACGACGAGCGCGAAAGGCCGCGATGGGCGAGTGCGTCGTCATCGACGCTTAATCGCGCAGCCGGCCGAGGCCGTTGGATGCTTTCGGCCATCTTCTGCAGCGGAGGCTAGCGGCAGGCTCAGCTGGGTTTCCCCATCGTTTCGGCGATGTGCCAAAATCAAAGATTCGTCGTCTCCATTTGGTTACATGGAAGATGTACAATAAGGGCGAACTCGGAACGTAAACCCCTCATCCCGAGCGCCGAGGGGATCCCGAAGTCCTTTCTGGATTATAAGAGACAGGAGCTACAGTACTTGTACTCTTCGATAAGTTCCAAAATCAAGGAACAAGGATTCCTTCGAATTGGACACAGCACTTTGCGTGCCCTACCATAGATCCGAGTAGATGGCCGAGTATTAACGGACGTTCACACTTTGTATGGCGTTCCTTTAACGGAGCGCGACGACGTTTCGCCTGGGCACGAAAGTAAATCCATGCACGCACGCACGGTGCTATTCCTATGTTGCTCCCATAGGAAGAGCAACATAGCAACAACGTGTGAGGCGGAGCTGCAGAAGGGTACTGTGCAGCTTGCTGAGGGCAAGTTCGACGATGCGCTGTTGGCGTTCCAGGCGGCGTTGAAGACACTAGGTTGGGCGGAAGCTGGTTTCTGCGGCTTGCCGTGGTTGAGCCCGCTGCGCCTCCTCTCCAGCCGCGAGCGCAACGCGCTGCTGTGCCAAGCCCTCACCGGCGCCGCACGTGCTGCACTCCTGGTCGGCCGGTCGTTGGAATACGCTTGTGCGTTTGCAGAGCATGCACTCAGTGCAGCACGGCTTTGCGACTCTGGCGCGCAGTTGGTGCTGTTGCCAGTTGCGGAGCGCACCATGCTTGACGTGTTGCTGGCGCAGTCTGCGGCGCATGCAAGAGACGCAAAGTGGCAAGACGCACGCTCTGCGGCGACCAGCGCCAGTCGGCATGCCGTAGACGAGGAAGCGCTTGCCCTCGTGCGCGCAGCACTCGGGATGGCGCGTAGCGGCGAGTTCGAGGAGGTTATTGCGAAGGCGGAGAAAGCGCTACAGCAGCGCTCATGGTCCGCTGCCATACGTCACGCAGGAGCGGCTTCTGCTTTGGCGTTGGGCGCTGTGGAGCACGAGCGAGCCCAGCAGCTGTGTAACGGTGGGAAGCAAGGCGCGTTCAATGAGGTGTTGGGAACGGCGCACACACATCTGCAACATCTGCGTTTCGCGCAGGCGGAGACAGTGGCTGATGGCGCAATGCGTGCCGCCTTCGACCCGCCGAGTACCGCCCTCGCGCGAGCTGTGTTGGCGGACGCGCGCCTGGGTTTGCATGAAGCAGCACTGAAAGAGGCCGCTGTCGCTGCCGCGGCAAAAGACTGGGACCGCGTCATCGATGCCTCGAATCGAGCGCGCAGCCACGCTGCAACTGAAACGCAACGTGCGGCTGCAGATGCTCGCCTTACGCAGGCACGCAACGCCAAGTTGGATGCAGCACAGGCTCACCTGTCTGCCGCACAGGCTCACCTGTCTGCAGGCCGCTGGGAGCATGCCAAAGCGTCCGCTCTTTCCGCCCGCCTCTGCGCGGATCGGGCTATGGATGTCAATGCGATGCGCGCCGTGGCGAGCCTGCTGCACTCAGTGTCTGCTCTGCGAGACGCGGCGGAAAAGGCGGAGCCTGAGTATATCAACGCCGTGGACGACTTCATCCGACGCCGCCCGGATTTTTCAGGCGAGGCGCCAACGCAGTATGCTTGCATGGTGTCGCTCATTGCGACAAATTGCCCCAAGCCGGCGGCCATCCCACAAGACGCTGAATACATAGCCACCGTGCTTCGTCGGCACGCTGACGTATTCACCGTCGCTCCTGGTGGCGCGACGGTTCGCCTTGTGCGGCTGACGCCGTGGCGTGGCGATACGGATCACCGCGTGTTCGGCGAGCTTCGATGCACCAAATGCAACAAGCGTTGGAGCAGTGCTGCCACCTACTGCGACAAAAAGCAGGCGTGCCAGAAGTGCAACGTTTGGGTGTATCCCTACGCGCAACGCCCATTGGATCGCAAGGTTGCGTCCGACGACGATGAGGACAACGAGCGACGGCCGCATGACATGGCGAATTGTCAGAAGTGCCGTGAGCTGGGCCGCTGCTGCATGCCAAGAGGGATGTACCCCGGCGGCGGTCGTGGTCGAGGCGGCGGCGGCGGCGGTGGCCATGGCGGTGGCCGTTCTCATACAACACATGGCGGCGGCTATGACGATTGTGACGATTACCGGTACTATGACGACGGCTATTGACAATTGGCTTGCGCCGGCCCAACAATGATGGGCCTTGGTTTTTGGTGAGCATGTGCAGACTCGGTGGATGACGAGGGCGACGGCGGTTACATGGACGGTTACATCGACGGTTACACGGCAGTTACATCACAATGACTTACGAGGGCGACGGCGGTTACACGGACGGTTACATCGACGGTTACACGGCGGTTACATCACAATGGATGACGAGGGAGACGGCGGGCAGCAACGCGCTTCGTCACCTGACGAAGATAGATGACGTATTCGACGAACCCGACTGGATTGCTGACTTGCTCGAGGACTTTGACGCCATGGCAGGGTCTGATTGCAAGTCGCCACTTCGTCGAGCACAGCGTTCGCCTGTGTGCGAGTTTGAAGCTGCAGCTCGAGACGGTGCAACGATGTGTGGTGTGCAACGATGCGGACGGGTCGCGAGGGACGGTCTCGCAACCGTGTGCCCACGCGCAACTGTGCTGAAAGCTGAACGATGAAAACCGTCGAGAGAGAGCACCCGATCGAAATGCAGATGTCAGATGTTTGTGTTTTCTGCACCAACCTCCGCTAACATGTAAGCGTTCAGCGAGGGTGGGGGACGGCAATGGTGGTTTGCGATGATTGCAATCGTCATTTATTTTTTGCCACTTGCGTCTACAATAGTATTCATAGGCTTTCCCGACGGAGTCGGAATTCCGGGCTTCTCCGGGGATCGGAGAAAACGGCTGTGGGAAACCGAGGGCCGGCGGCATTCGAGGAGGCGAAGGCGTCTGCTGCCTTCCCGGAGCTTCTGCGCAAGGCGAAGGGCCTCCGGGGCGAGTTCCGGGGATGCCGCCGTCGGAGGCGATGACTGCGATGACGATGGACGGTGCGTCGACGTCGAATGCCAGCAACATCGCGTCGCACAACAAGATCGGCGACGCCTTCCTCGAGGCAATTGCCAGCTCGAATCCAGAGCTTGCTGCGAAGTGGGGCGCCAAGTGGGTATCAGTGCCGGAGGAGTTTGCCTGCGCCAACGAGATCCACGAGTTCAATGCGACGTTCCTGACGAGCATCTACCTCATTCCCAAAGGCAAAACAAACGCGGGCAAGCCTCTTTCCCACGACTCAGCTATCGAGTACTGGGGCGGCATGATCTACGACCTGAAGAGGCGCTTCCAGCACTCGACGGAGCAGAGTACAAAGGTGCGCGCCTGCGCCATGTGCGCCTGCTTGCCTGCTGAGCGCGCGCGCCAGCGCGCCTGCGCCTGCTTTGCTGCTCGCCTGTTGATGCCTTCGCCTCGTACGTGCCTACACTCAGGACTTCTTCATGTGCTTGAACGGCGATAACAGCGACCAAGCTGAGTGGTACAAGAAGATCAAGGCGAAGATGGGGCGCCTGATACACCAAAGACATGTCCACGAGTCCACGAGCAAGGAGGCCGAAGCTGATGTGGAGCACGAGGTGTTCCAACCTCTGATTGCCTCTGATTACCTCTGATTGCCCCCATGTACGATCAACCCTGCGGCTGAGACGCGCATGCGCTTCTCACACACAGGTGTTCCACGTTCACGTCAAGGCGCTGTGCCTCGCGCTGGGAAGGGCCAACTCGGCGGAAGCAGCTCGTCGCAAGTTCGCCATCAAGACCCTGTGGGTACTCTGCGGTCGAGGAGGCGAGCCCGCTCTCCTTGCATATGAGTCGTTGCGCTGGAACGCGTTGCTCAACTGCGCTGGAACGCGTTGCTCAACTGCGTCTCAGGCGAGGCCGATCAGTCCAAGACTTCAAAATCGAAGTACTTCTGCTTCATCGCCGGTGTCGACCATCTGAGCGATTGGGCGATCGACTTCGGGGACGCGCTCGTCTGGGAGAAGGGCTACAGGAAATTCAACGCGGACAAGAAGACGTGGCTGTTCCCGGACCTGTACCAGGCGAAGAGTTCGACCACCACGATCACCGACTATATGAAGGCCATGCAGGCTCCCGGCCTTCCAGGTTCGCTGCAGAAGTTCCAAGACTATGCCATCACGCATGACAAGTATGGTGTGGAGTTGCCTCCGGCGCCCACAGCCAAGGGCATGAGGCATGGCGCATGCGAGACCATCTGCATCGGGGTCCCCGCTGAACTCGCCATCCACGTCACCGGCCACGATTTGACCTCGGTGGGCGCTCTGTTCAACTACCTCAATGCGCGCGTCGCCCTCTGCATTCCCGGGGCCCTGCTGCTGGCAGGCTGGCCAGGACTACCATATGGGCAAACTGGCAACGGCTCAAAGTACCCGTCGCTCGAGACGCTGGTCAAGGCAGGGGTGAGCATGAAGCGCCTCGAGGTCATGATTGACGAGCTGTTCGGCTTCCACGACTTCTCACCGCCGATGCTCCTGAGTGACGGTCAACTCCGGCCCCTGATGCATGTGACACTTGCAACCATGGTCATGTACTATGAGACGCGGTTCAAGAGCAAGGAGTCCGAGCACGTCCTGGCCCGCATGCGCGACGCGTACGACGCCAAAATGTCGACACCGGGCTCTCCTGCGCACCTGGTGCTCATCGAGTGGGGTGACGCCTTGAAGATTCAGTTCAAGATCGACAACGCGCACCTGTTCAATCGCAAGGGCCACGACCTGTCTGAACAAGTCGTCGCAGGGCTTGAGGGGCTGGGCAACAACGTCGCACGCATGTCAGCTCAGATCTCCGACCTCGCTTCTCGTACGATCAGCCTCGAGCACCAGAACAGTGTGCTCCTGCAGCAGATGCAGCAGATGATGCGCATCATCGCGCAGCAGCAGCAGCTCCTCTCCAGGCCGCCTCCCGTCGATGGGTCCTCATCCCAGTTGCCTCCCTTGCCCGCTTTGGCCGCAGCTGGCCCTGGCCCTGTGATCACACCACTTGGTGGCTCGCCAGCAGCCAGGCAATTCGCACACAGCGCCGCAACAGCTGAGCTTCACGTCGCTGCTGCCCCGTCAGGTGCCCTACGCAGGGACTTGGGTGGCCAGTCAGAGTACGAATTGGCGGACAAGCTGGCCTCTGCTTTCTTCCTAGACTGCATGGACAACTCAGGCAACGTGCCCGTGCTTTCAGACGGGGCGCGCCGCAAGAAGGAGTGCGAGGGTGTCCTCTCTGCCCTCAAAGCCATGGCGAATCGCGAGGAGATGGCTGTGCTGTCGCTCAAGGAGCGTGACCAATCGGCGCAGGCACACGCTGTCTCAATCGCAAGTGCGGTCGTGAGTCTCCTTGTCAAGCGCTTGCTCAGGGAGTATGCAGACAAGGGTGACACCAAGACCCCGGGCCGCCTTGCCACGAGCAAAGTCCTAGTCAACACCTTGGATAAGCATCTCAAGGCCAGCAAGCTCAATGTCTGCAGCAGCGCGTTCGCTGCATGGCGCAAGGACCCTCAGGCACCCATAGTAGGCTCGATGACGCAGACGATAACATCCATGTTTGGAGGCAAGCGTGCGCGCTCGCCGGGGAGCGACGACGAGCCGGGGAGCGACGACGATGAATGAGTTTCGGGTGGGGTCTATGTGTGCCGGGGTATGTGTAGGCTTGCTGTATACACCCTCTGGGGGGCTACGCCCCCACCCCCGGAACTCCGGGGCTGCGCCCCGGAACTCCCAAATTTTCGTCGGGGTTCCAGAACGACGACGGGCGACCTCCGACGATAATCGCTGGTCACCGAGCATGTTGCCCTCGGGTGACGGCAAAAAGCGCCACAGTCAGACGCCGACGCCGCTAGCATGGCGCCTCCTGAGCGGCGCCGCCGTCCTCGCCGGCCTCTGGTTTCTGCACAAGGCCCAGTCGCAGGCGAGCAACACCGCCGAGCAGGTGCAGACGCTCGCCGCCAAGTTTGCCGAGGTGGACGCAGAGCTGAAGGAGGTGCTCAAGTCGCAGCGCCAGCTTCACGATATCTTCTTGAAGTCGCAGCTTCCCAGACAAGCGGGCAACGACGACGACGCCATCGCCGAGTTGAAGACGCACATTACGACCAGCCTCGCACAGCACGCACGGCAGGTCGAGGACGGCCTCAAGCAGGCGTCCGGCGTGCCCGCGGCTGTCGTGGAGCGCTGCCAGCAGCAGCAGAAGGCCGCCGTGGACGCCGCCGTCGCAGCCGCCGTGGACGCCGCCGTTGCAGCCGCCGCGAAAGACGTGGTGACACAGTCGACGAAGGAGAACCACGAGCAGCTCGGACAGCTCTTCGCTCTCCAGACGTCGCTGCAGTCGACACTCACAAAGCAGATCGAGCAGCTCGCGGAGCGCGAGCGCACCGCGGATGCGCGCGAGCTGGAGCGCTGGGGACAGGTGCGGATGGCCTCGAGGGTGCACCTCAGCATGCTAGTGCTCACTACGGCGCCTTTCTCCCTTTTCCACAGGTGCAGAAGGTCCTCGACACGCTCCAGGCGTCTGGCGTCCATGCGGCCGCCTTGGCCGCACGAGCGAGCAGCGGCTTGAGTCCACCTCCACCCCTGGAGACGCTGAGGCCTGTCGATGGGATGGAGGTTTTAAGCAAGTTGTTTTAATACGCCATGTTCCCCCAAGAGTTCCAAAATCAAGGATTCCACGATCCCTTCGACTTGCGCTTTGCGTTCCGTACTAGATTCTAAGTTGACGGCCGATTACATGTATTAGTAGCAGTTCACACTTTACGATAACGTCACTCTTTCACGGAGCGCGTCGACGGGGACCTTCAGGCTAAGCGTTCAGCGAGGAAGAGGGGGGGGACTGGCCATGAATGATTTGCGATGATTGCAAACGTCATTCTTTCTTGCGCGATCGTCGGGGTTCCAGAACGACGACGGGCGACCTCCGACGATAGTCGCTGGTCACCGAGCATGTTGCCCTCGGGTGACGGCAAAAAGCGCCACAGTCAGACGCCGACGCCGCTAGCATGGCGCCTCCTGAGCGGCGCCGCCGTCCTCGCCGGCCTCTGGTTTCTGCACAAGGCCCAGTCGCAGGCGAGCAACACCGCCGAGCAGGTGCAGACGCTCGCCGCCAAGTTTGCCGAGGTGGACGCAGAGCTGAAGGAGGTGCTCAAGTCGCAGCGCCAGCTTCACGATATCTTCTTGAAGTCGCAGCTTCCCAGACAAGCGGGCAACGACGACGACGCCATCGCCGAGTTGAAGACGCACATTACGACCAGCCTCGCACAGCACGCACGGCAGGTCGAGGACGGCCTCAAGCAGGCGTCCGGCGTGCCCGCGGCTGTCGTGGAGCGCTGCCAGCAGCAGCAGAAGGCCGCCGTGGACGCCGCCGTCGCAGCCGCCGTGGACGCCGCCGTTGCAGCCGCCGCGAAAGACGTGGTGACACAGTCGACGAAGGAGAACCACGAGCAGCTCGGACAGCTCTTCGCTCTCCAGACGTCGCTGCAGTCGACACTCACAAAGCAGATCGAGCAGCTCGCGGAGCGCGAGCGCACCGCGGATGCGCGCGAGCTGGAGCGCTGGGGACAGGTGCGGATGGACTCGACGGTGCACCTCAGCATGCATGTGCTCACTACGGCGCCTTGCTCCCTTTTCCACAGGTGCAGAAGGTCCTCGACACGCTCCAGGCGTCTGGTGGTGCGGCGACGGGCGGCGCGGCGGCCGCCGCTGACGCGGTGGAGGACGATGCCGCCGTGGTGACCGCGGCGAGACACCATGCGGCCGCTTTGGCCGCACGAGCGAGTCACAGCTTGAGTCCACCTCCACCCCTGGAGACGCTGAGGCCTGCCGATGGGATGGAGCCGTTGGAGGCGCCCGAAGCGGCGCTCGACAGCTGGCCTCCTCACTCAAAGAGCAACAGCTCGACGGTGGCCTCAGGGGCGGCGGCACATGTGGCGGCGGCGGCTGATACCGGCCAGGCCATGTCGCACCCACCGCTTAGCATCATAGCAGAGGGAGCGGCGGCGGCGGCGGCGACGGCCGACAAGGAGGCGGTGGACATGGAGGCGGCAGTGGCGGCAGCGGCGGCCGAAGCTGAGGTAGCGCAGGCGGCGCAGGCGGCCGAGGCAGCGGAGGCGGCCGCGATGCGCGCGCAGAATGCAGCTCACGTGAGCGAGGGAGTCTGAAAAACAGTGATGACCCGGGCGAGCATTCGAATTTCAGCAGAGCGAATACTGTGATACCCGTGCGCTTTACATCGCAGTGTACTAGGCTGGATAAATAAGGCCGGAACCTCACTCTGATGATATCGTGTCGGGTTGCGATACGGGAGTCCTGGGGCGGGGGGAGAAATGTTATTAGCCTCCCTCATGTCTTGGCTCATCATGTAATATGTGCCCAGAGGAGATTTCCAGAGTTTCCACGACAGTCGGCCACTCTTCGCGGCGTGAATAACTACCCCCACGAACGGGTCGGTCGCTCCTGGCCCACCCACCTCCTCGCTCGTGAAGACGTGACTCCTGACTAGTGACTACGGTCCGACCGTCGTGTGGTTCCAACGAGTTCCAACATGTCGCACAACGTTGATCATCGCGCGAAAATGTGACACCCCCATGGATACAGGCCCCAAGTATGGTTGCCGAAACATGGCCCGAAGAGTTGTTTCTGTGAATCATGCCTCACCTGCTTTTCAAGCAAGCTTCAATGAGCAGATCAAGCACATCATCAGGAAACTTCATGCTGTATTTGTTCAGCCACAGCAGCAGCAAGACGAATCCCTGTGTGGTATGATTGAACATCAAATGATCTTTGCGAGACCAATTGACCAGATCCCAGACTTTGATCGTCTTGTCCCACGATCCCGACACGATCTTGGTCCCGTCCGGGGAAAACGTCACCGACGAGATGCTGCTGCTGTGGGCGTTTGTCTTCTCGCTCAACAGCTCCAGTTTGTCTGCCAGGCAAGCCAAATCGCGTCAGTCTTGGCCAAGAAGGGGCGATTTTGAGCTCGCGGCGCACCCGAATCCCAGACTTTGATCGTCTTGTCTTTCGATCCGGACACGATCTTGGACCCGTCCGGGGAAAACGCCACCGACATGACCCAGTCGCTGTGGGCGTTCGTCTTCTCGCTCAACAGCTCCAGTTTGTCTGCCAGGCAAGCCAAATGGCGTCAGTCTTGGCCAAGGAGGGGCGAATTCGAGGCTCAGGCGCACCAAAATCCCAGACTTTGATCGTCTTGTCGTCCGATCCAGACACGATCTTGGTCCCGTCCGGGGAAAACGCAACCGACGCGATCAAGTCGCTGTGGGCGTTGGTCTTCTCGCTCAGCAGCTCCAATTTGCCTGCCAGACAAGCCAGCAAGCGTCAGTTTCGGCCAAGGAAAGGCGATTTGAGGGCTTCGGCGCACCCGATTCCCAGACTTTGATCGTCTTGTCGTCAGATCCCGACACAATCTTGGTCCCGTCCGGGGAAAACGCCACCGACATGACGACGTTGCTGTGGGCGTTCGTCTTCTCGCTCAGCAGCTCCAGCTTGTCTGCCAGACAAGCCAACAAGCGTCAGTTTTGGCCAAGGAGGGGCGATTTTGATATCTTCGGCGCACCGGAATCCCAGACTTTGATCGTCTTGTCGTACGATCCAGACACAATCTTGGTCCCGTCCGGGGAGAAGGCGACCGACCTGATGTAGTCGCTGTGGGCGTTCGTCTTCTCGCTCAACAGCCCCAGCACGCCTGCCAGACAAGCCAACAGGCGTTAGTTTTGGCCAAGGAGGGCGATTATGAGCTCGCAGCGCACCCGAATCCCATACTTTGATCGTCTTGTCGTCCGATCCGGATACAATCTTGGTCCCATCCGGGGAAAACGCGACCGAGTAGATGCTGCCGCTGTGGGCGTTCGTCTTCTCGCTCAACTGCACCATTGTGCCTGCCAGACAAGCCAGCAAGCGTCAGTTTTGACCAAGGAGAAGTGATTTGAGGGGCAGAAGCGCACCCAAATCCCAGACTTTGATCGTCCCGTCGTTTGATCCCGACACAATCTTGGTCCCGTCCGGGGAAAACGCCACCGACCTCATGTAGTTGCTGTGGGCATTCGTCTTCTCCGCTACACAGTTGATGAGCATCGCGAACATCCTGCGAACAAGAGACGTGTGTGTATTCGGCAGCATGGAGATATGGGACCACGAGCGGCTGCAAGCTCGAAGGGCGCTTGATGGGTCTCGACGCAGGCATGCAACAGCCCACAGCATGCCGGAAGTATGAGGGGGATCGCGTGCGGCGTGTGGCTCCGAAGCTCATCGCGAACGGAGAGTCGCATGCCCTCCGCTCGAGAGAGGCAGCCCACAGCTCGGGGCCTCAGGATTGGGCAGTCACGTGGCAGTGAAAAGCACGCGGGGGTGGCGAGGAGGGAGGCGTACTGGTCGGCGGCGGCGCGCGACTGCGGAAAGGCACGCGGAAAAAATCACATTCATGAGAGAGACGCACGTGTGCTCCCGGAATGCCAGCAGGGCACCATGGAGGAAAGCACCTGAGCGGACTCGATGGATTCCGTGTGCGAGGGCGGTGCGGTGTGCGCGTGCAGCGATCGCACCCGACCGGCGCACACGTTGAGCACGGCGAGCGAGGGAGCGCGTAGCAGTAGCGCGTGAGCGTGTACAGCGCTCCTTGCGCTTTTGTCGGGGGAAGGACGCCGATTTTGCGCGTCAGCCCGTCGCGGGCGCGAGCGTGAGAAATGTTCCGAAATGGGATTACAAATTTCTCCTCTCCAGTGGCCTCCCAGCGACGCGCGCGCGCCTCCGTGGGCACCTCGCCCCCGTCTCGCGCTCACGCCAGTTCTCACGCCCCGTCTCGCGCGCCTCTGGTGAATCCTACTTGTGGGGCCGATGCCATGGAGCAACCTGACGCACCACGATGCTGCGATCGGGACGACGCTGTCGACTTTGCCGTACTACCTCTACACTCCCAGTCGTGCGCTTGATAGTGTGCATCTCGTCACCTGGTTGCACGGCGGCATCTTCAGCAGCGGCCCAGCGAAGCAGCGACTTGATCTCATGGCTCACACGTTTGCAGCGCTCGACAATTGTTACGTCCTGCACCCGATCGCGCCGGCTGGCGTGAATTGGCTTGGCTACTATCGCAACCACCCAGGCGTGGTGCGGCGCTTTGATGAGCCGGTGACGCCTCTGATGAAGCAGCTGGTGCAGTTGATAGAACACGTGCGGGGCACTGCCTTGCCATCGGCACGACGCGGTCTACTGATCGTTGGCGGAGCATCCATGGGCGGGTACGCCACGTGGGATCTCATCTCGCGCCACCCACGCCTCGTCGACGTCGCGCTGCCCATGTGCGGCGGTGGTGACCCTTCTCAAGCCGGGCGGTTTGGGCCTTCCATGAAGATCTGGGCCTTCCATGCGCGCACCGATCCGATTGTCAACGTGGCGGCGAGCCGCAACATGTTCGCCGGTGCCGTGGCGTCGCTGCCCGCTCCGAAGCGTCGCGTGTCCCTCTCCATTGGTGCCCAGGGCTTGCAGACGGTGCTAGCCCGTGAAGCGGATGGCGGTCGGCTGCGGTTCACAGAGTACCAGTTCACACGATTCTCAGGGGCGAGCATTCACAGCGTCGCGTGCTGGCTGCTGCCTTCGAATACGACCGGGCTCATGAACTGGATCTTTGCGCCTTCTCGTCGGGGAAGCGGAGCCGATCCGTTCACAGAGTACCAGTTCACACGTCGGGGAAGCGGAGCCGATCCGAATCCGAGTCCGTTGTCAGCCGCCGCCCAGTCCATAGCCGGCTCAGCCGCGGCTCAGCCCATAGGCATAGCAATCTTTCCTTCCGTGATTGAGTCTCCAGGTTCGTCAGTGATCCCGTCAGTAGTGTCCGCCGCCATCGCCGATGCCGCCTGCGGCAAGTACAGCACGCCAGCCGCCACGAGCCAGCTGTGCGTGCGCGCCTCCGCCGCTCAGATGGCAAAGCTGCACATCCGTGATCCGCACTGCGGCTGCAAGGCGAACTCCACCGACTCTTGTTCGGCGATGTGCTCGGAGCAGGCGCCACTGGAGTGGGACGACTCTTACTTGAGGTCAGAGGTGCGCTCCGCGCACTGAATAGGGCAATAGCGAATAGGGAGGGAAAGTCGGGGTAAGTGGGTACATGTTCCAGATTGACATGGCGCAGCATCACGCGCATACATGTAGATATGGCCCTGACGAGCCTCGCGGCGCCGTGTCGGGCGTTAATGGCAGGTGCGGGACTCCCTACGTTCACAACCCGCCTTTGCCGCTCGTCGCCGAAAAGGAGTTTTCGGGAACTGCAAATGGCCAAGACAGACGTCGTCGTCGTGTGCTGCGGCGCGCCCAAGGTCTCGATGGGCTGGTTCCACTTGACCCAGCTGCTCGAGCACGAGGCGGTCACCGTGAGCGCCGTCGTCGAGCCCTACTTCATGGGGCCGGGCCACGGCAAGTCCGGCTCGGAAAGCTTTGACGAGCTGGTCAAGGCTAATCCAGAGGTCGTGTTCTGCGCCTCGATCGGCGAGGTGCCCGCGGCCACGGGCGACGCGGGCGCGCCGCGCCTCTTCCTGATCGCCGGCCGCACATGCGACGCCAAGCGCCTCTTCATGGAGGCGCTCGAGGCAGGTGCGACGCACATCTACATCGAGAAGCCAGCTGGCGAAAGTGCCGCGCAGCTACGCGAGATGAAGGCCGCCGCGGACGCGCGCAACGTGTCGGTGGTCGTGGGCTACAACAAGAACGTCGCCGCGTACACGCGCGACGCTCTCGCCGCGCTCCTTGCCGTCGGTGACGGCGCGCCGCTGCCGCGCGTCACTCTCCTGCACTGCAATGAGTTCGTGCCGGGAGAGCCGCTGCTCGCCTTCCTGCGCGGCCCGGGCGGCGAGGGCATGCTGCACAACATGTGCTGCCACGAGCTCGCCCTCGCGTGCACCTTATTCGGCGTCTCGGCCGACCGCGTCACCTCCATCGTGCTCGATCCGAACGCCTCCGAGCTCATCGACCTCGGGGATGGCCGAAGTGACTGGAGCCGTGTGACTTTCACGCTCAAGCTGGCGGAGATGCCGGCGGACGCGCCGCCGCCGCCGCCGGGCAGCGTACGCGTGGACGAGCTCACGTTCAGCGCCGATCGGTGCGGAGGCAACTTTTCGAAGATCGTCCTCACGGACGCGAGCTCTGGCCGCGCGACGTCAGAGTTTCGTCTACCCAGCCCAGAGCATGAGGCTTGGATCATGAAGGCTCAGAAGGCGGACCCGCTCATCAGGCCCTACTTTCTGCAGCAGGCGCCCGACTACGAGAGGCTCAAGAACACCTTCCTCTCGCACATCGGCTCCGGCAAGGCTGGCATCCCGGACGGCGTCGTCGGACTCGAGGGGGCCATCGACGCCCTCACGCTCGCGGATATGCTCGTGCCCGCGATCAAGCAGTGCTGGGCGGACGGGGCGCCGTGGACATGGCACCCGCCCGCCAGCGCCGATGCGAAGCGCCAGAAGGTCGTTTGAACGCACAGGCGTGAGCGCACCCGGATCGCCCCGCGTTTGCGTCGTCGACGGAACCATGGGCAGTTATTAGTAGGCTTAACCATGGGAGGTTAAACCACCAAAATTGTGTCAGACGAGTGAGCTGTCGAGTCGGATTGGGCGGTAGGGGTCGTGTGGGGGCATGGCGTAACGGTAAGAGTATAGTATCACGTGATCAATTACTGCGCATCACGTGAAATCGCGCACATCAAAAGGGCAACCGCGTCCCGCGCGTGCCTCACTACAGCCGAATTTCAGCTGGCTTCATCGCCCACGCGCGCGCCGCGTTGAAATGAGCACGCACTCTCGTCTGTAGAGATGTGCACACACATATGGTGATCGAGCTTTTCAGCCCCGCCGGCATTCACGCCAAGCGCAACGCTCGCTGTAGGCGCGCGCGCGACGACACCGAGCGCGGCAACGAGAGCGGCAGGCATGGTGGGCGCCATGGTGGGCACATCGGTCGATAGTGGGCGCCACGGCGGGCGCTGGCGGCGCGCGCGCAGCACTCAAATGCGCGGGCGGCGCGGCGACACCAGCGTAGCCCTGCGCCTCAGCCGCCTTCCGAAGGACCGGGGCACGCGTCGTGGTGGGCACCTGGAGTTAGGGTTCGGGCGACGCCTGCGCCTCAGCCGCTTCGCGATAGGGCCTCGCCGCGTCGTCCTGGACGCCTTCCGGCAGCAGCAGCACGTCCGCAGTCTCCTCATGAGCCGCTGCCTCGCGAGAGGCGGGCGCCTCGCTGGCGGCAGGGACAAGGAGTGGAGCGTACTCCGCATAGGCGCCGCCGGGCAGCGCCTTGAGCAGGTTGCCCGTCGCGATGCTGCGCATCAGGTTGGGCACCTGCGAGAGCTCTTCCATGCGGAAGACCGGCTGCTTCCCGTGGACTCCGACCAGCCTCACTGCCCGATAGGCGCCGGCGGCCGGCACGGCGCCCGCCATGGAGCCCGCCATGGAGCCTGACGGCGCTCCCGTGTGGGGCCCTGCCGCGCCCATTACGGCGCCCCCATACGCAAAGTGCTGCGGGATGCCCACCATGGCGCTCAACATCCCCGGGGGCGTCAGATCGGGCAGCAGCTTCTCTAGCGACGTGAGTCGATCCTCGGCGTTGCGGAGCACGGGCGGCGCCATGCCCTGCTGCTGGTGCATCGCCTTGACGCGCTGGCGCCGATTCTGGAACCATACGCGCACCGAGCGCGTCGGGATGTCTAGCCGCTGCGAGAGCTCGTTGAGCAGGGCTTGCCGTGGCATGGGAGTAGTGGTGAAGATGTGCTCGAGCATCTGAACCTGGCCTCGGCTGAAGCTCTGACGATTGCGCCGACGCTTTTGGCCGGCGCCGTCCTCGCCTTCCTCCTCGCCGTCCTCGCCGCCGGCAATTTCGGCGACGATTGTCATCGGGTGCATCGCGTCCCCGTTGGCCGTGGCCATCGCCACCAAGGTCGATTCTACGGTCGCCGCAGCCGTGGCTGCCACCTCGATGGCTGCGGTCGTCGCCGCCATGTACGCCATCTCGGCCGTGGCGGCTTCGTTGGGCGATGCCGCCACGTCCACTATCGCCTGCTTCTCTAGTGCCACCATGGCCGCCTCGTCGGCCATGTTCTCTCAATGTACGGCAGGCAGCGCGACAATAATGATGTGCACCGCCCTGTTTTTTCTTCACAGGCGTCGTCGCTTCACAGGCGTCGTTTTGCCATTTGGGACGGCCACCGCTCGCTCAGAGTTTGTGAGTGAGTGAGTGAGTGACAGAGAGATATGAATACTGAGAGACAGAGGGGTGACGACCCAGAGACAGAGTGAGTGAGTGAGTGAGTGAGTGAGTGAGTGCGCCTATTGACACCCCTTGTTGACACCGTCGCTCAGCGAGATGCGCCAATTAACACCGGTCTGCTCAATCGAAGCATACAGCCGGTCCTCACCGATCGTCGAATTGTCACATTCACAGAAGCTCAAGCTTCAGAGGAGGATTCCCCACAAGCCAAGTCCTCGAGAGCGTCGCACGAGCGCTCACGAGCTCGCTCCTGCACTCCGCCAGACGCCGACGCGCCACATAGGCGCTACAAAACATGTCGGCGACGCCTCGGCCGAAGCGAGCCGTGCCCGTGGAGTTGCCTCTTACGCTCGACATGTTCCCTCCGGGACACTCGTGTGTACTGACTCCACGCACGGACGGGACGCAAACTTGGTGCTCTGTGCTCGCGCACAAGGAGGAACGGGGTTCTCCGCCCATGCTCATGGTGCATCCAGATGGTGACAGAGATCCATCCTACGTAACACTTGACCAGATTCGCAAGTGCATCCAGCGGGAGGGCCTTGACTTTGAAGAGTTCATGTGCAAAGTTTCCGAGCCAAGCAGCAAGAAGGGGAGGGTGGACGCTAAGACAGATGTCACAATGGAGGTGGTAAAGGGAGAGGTAAAGCTAGAGGCGACGACGGAGGCAATGACGGAGGCAAAGACGGAGGCGAAGACGGAAGCGAAGGTGAAGCGCAGTCAGGAGATGCAGGCGTCGGCGCCATCACTCCCCGACCCGATCCGCGTCAAGCTCGAGTACGTGCAAAACTCTGGGGACGTCACAACGGCCAAGAATGCCCAGACGTTGAGCCAGGAAGCACTTCGCGCAAAGCTCCAGACAACGCCAGAGGGCCTTCCGCGCGCCGTCTTCCGCGCAGGCTGCCATCCCCGCTGCCTGACTCAAGTCTTGGGCGGGGTCGGTACCGACGACTTCCGGCTCGTACAGGAGGATCACATCTTACCGGACGGCCACGTGCTCATCCGCAAGGGCGAGTTCTACCTGTGGGGTCTAGCGGACTGGAATCCATGGGCACCCTCGTTCGCGGGCGACAGCGGGCTGTACATGTTCTGGGACCTTGCTTCGGAGCTCAAGAAGACTGGGCAGACCCACTTCCACCTCTTTCGCCATTGCACCGATCACAAGCTCAAGATGCCACACAGCGCCTGGCATGGCAAGGATGCGGCAAAGAAGGCCCTCTATTTGGGCATGTACACCGTGGATGACGATCAAACGCAGGAAATACGCTACAACGACCTCGCTCCCGTCTACACGGCGACACAGAACCTGATGTGCGAATGGGACCTTCACCATGGGCGCGGCCCGACCATTCAACAGATCCGCACGCGGTACGAGCGGGAGAATCCGACCTTCACCATGCAGCTTGTCGTCCCCGTGGGCTACGACGAGAGGCTGTATGACGAGCTTGTGCGCATCGGAGCCAACAATGGAATCGTCTCGACTGATGTTCACGAGCTAGGACGGCTGTGAGACCGGAGCTACCTTCAGCTGTACCTCCCTCGAGTCTCGCCACGATCCCTCCACGCCGCAGGCGCTGCCGCTCTACCGGCGCCGGCAAATTATCACCGCCCATCCCTCTGAATGGTAGCGTTTGATGAATTGTAGCGTTTGATTTGTGAATGAACTCCCTATGGGTACAAATTAGAAGCTAAAACTCGGAAACAATCAGACGTGCATATGCTTCAGTATATGTTCGGTTGCCAAGTCAGAGATGTGTACGGCCTACGGCTGTACGCTGCCTGTACACACGTGGAGGTCCTCAAAGCAGCTGCTGATGCTAGGCGCGCGAACGAGCGCCGAGCGAGTGGTGCTGGCGGCGCTCGCAAGAAGCGAGCGCGAAAGGCTCCAACCCGCGCCGGCCGTTCGCGACGAGGAGTGCTCTGAGACTGACACCGCTGTCCGGTGTCCAACTCCTCGCTGCAAGCGGGACAAGGGTGGACAGCGGCGATTTCGCCAAGGGTGGACAGCGGCGATGTCGCCGTCCTCGCTCTGCTGATGCACAGAGTATCGCGCAGAGCACCCGGGCATACCGTGCAACTTCGCCAGCAATGACTCGAACGTGATGGCAACTTTGAAATGACTAGGCGTCGCCGTTCAATGCAGCACCAACATTTGGCGAGAGTGAGCGACCAGCAGAATGGAGATTTCGCAAGGTGAGGTCCAGGTGCACCAGATCACAACAAGAGCTTGTCCGCATGAGGACAGCAGCAGCGTTTGAATATTCGCGCAGCAACGCAAGCAAGCAGACCGATAAAGCTGACCACAAACAGGCCCATGATGCGAGTGCGTTCATCCTCAGTTAATGAGTCCAGATACTCCCTCACTGTGATGACCGCCACACGCAGCATGCCGTCGTCCTCGCCATCGCCGTTGAGATCCACGCCGAAGAATGACGAAGCGCCGCCCGAGTACCACGAGTCGCTCGTGGAGTCTGCGGGCATGTGGCGGGCGCAGCGTTGGGACGAGGGAAGATCTTTTGGCTGTGAAACACCCGCGAAGGTCTGGCTTACAAATAGCATTTGGAGTGTGAGCACGTGAAAGTCGAGCGACGTGAAAGAAACTCACTGGATTTGGGAATCGCGTTCCAGAAGTTGATTCGGCCGTCGGCGCGTCCACGAACGGAGAGGGTGACCCAGGTTGGTTGTGCCACCTTCCGACAACGAGGGGGACGGGATGTCTTCGTGGGCCTGTGCCAACCCGACCGCCTATTACACGGGCATCGACCACATCACGCTGGGTCCCGCGGGCCTGAAGTCGGCGCTCCGCGCACGCATCGCAAATCACACCATCGTCTCCTATGATGATGCGTGGAACGCGCTGGGTGACCTGCACGACGCGGCGCCACTCGCCCCGGGTAATGTTTCGCTCATCTACTCGGACCACACACTCTCGGTGTCAAGCCGTGATTCGAAGGGCTGGAATCGCGAGCACTCCTGGCCAAAGTCGTACGGTGTTGGCTACACTGGGCCTGACTTCTCTGATCTGCACCACCTGTACCCTGCCGATTGGAATGTGAACAGCGCACGCAACAACCTCTTCTTTGACTATTGCAGCCCGTACAACGGGTGCCAACAGCCGGCGCACGTGGAGGCGGCGCCCTCGACCGCCAAAGACTCCGACCGCTTCCAGCCGCCAGAGAGCCAGCGGGGTGACCTCGCGCGTAGCATGTTCTACATGGCCGTGCGGTACGACGGCAACACGAACTGGGACCCAAACACGGTCGACCTCGAGCTGAGCTCGCAGCCCAACGTGACGGCGGGCTTGATGGGCAATTTGAGTGCGCTGCTGCGATGGAACGAACTCGACCCCGTGAGCCCCAAAGAATCAGCTCGCAATGCGCGCATCTGCACCACGTACCAGCACAACCGCAACCCGTTCGTCGACCGTCCGGAGTGGGTGAGCTGCATCTTCGCGGGCGTGTGCATCAACGCGCCGCCCTCGCCGCCCTCGCCGCCGCCCTCGCCGCCCTCGCCGCCGCCCTCAATGCAGATGTGTCTCCTCCTGACCGGTATCATCGACGGACCGTTGCCAGGTGGGACGCCCAAGGCGCTCGAGCTGTACACGCTCTGTGAGATCCTCGACTTGAGCGCGTACGGCCTGGGCCGCTCTACGAATGGGCTTGGCTCGGGTGGCCTTGCATACAGCCTGCCCGTCGGCGCGGTGGGCGCGAGCACCTATCTCTACATCGCGAGCGCGACGACGAACTTCGCCAACTGGTTTGGCGCGGGAGCCCCCAACCTCCTCGGCACCAGCAGCGTACTCAATGTGGATGGCAACGACGCCCTTGAGCTCTATCATAACGGAGTGGTGGTCGACCGGCTAGGGGAGCCGAACAATGCGAGCGCGGTGCAGCCCTGGCACTACACCGACGGCTGGGCGTACCGTGTCTCAGGCACTGGACCGTCGGCGATTTGGCAGCTGGGTAGTTTCCGATACTCGGGCACTCTGGCGCTCGCGAGCTGCACGAACAATACGGCGTGTGCGGCGCGCTTCCCGATCGGCACGTACTCTCCGCCGTCACCTCCTCCGCGACTGCCCCCGTCACCGCCGCCACCCTCGCCATCACCTCCGCCGCCCTCGCCCTCGCCGCCCCCGCCGCCCTCGACCTCGCCCTCGCCGCCGCCCTCGCCCTCGCCACCGCCGCCCTCGCCCTCGCCGCCGCCGTCGCCACCGCCTCCGTCACCACCTCCGCCATCGCCTCCGCCACCTTCACCGACTCCGCCATCGCCGCCTCCGCCGTCGCCTCCGCCGCCGTCGCCACCGCCGCCTTCACCTCCGCCGCCGTCGCCCCCGCCGCCGTCGCCTCCGCCGCCGTCACCACCACCATCTCCACCGCCCTCACCACCACCGCCATCGCCTCCGCCTCCGTCTCCTCCCCCGCCGTCGCCACCGCCGCCTTCACCGCCGCCGCCGTCACCACCACCGCCCTCACCTCCGCCGCCGTCGCCCCCGCCGCCGTCGCCACCGCCGCCGTCACCACCACCATCTCCACCGCCCTCACCACCACCGCCATCGCCTC
>ERZ761574.561-NODE-561-length-26185-cov-76.949024_pt1 | contig 26185 bp, 17 predicted proteins | sample MGYA00374950_ERZ761574 | MGnify/ENA primary metagenome ERZ761574 (study PRJEB28895, sample SAMN07631631) | mixed culture metagenome | isolation source: Freshwater growth medium | place: USA: Seattle, Washington | collected 2016-10-03 ... | reverse complement strand
CTCTGATGGCCTCCCTCATCAGCTCTGATGGCCTCCCTCATCAGCTCTGATGGCTTCCCTCATCAGGTATGAGGGGGATGAGGAGCTCAAGCTCTGATTGCCTCTGATGACCTCTGATGGCCTCCCTCATCAGCTCTGATGGCCTCCCTCATCAGCTCTGATGGCTTCCCTCATCAGGTATGAGGGGGATGAGGAGCTCAAGCTCTTTCTCAAAGAGGACCCTCCGGCCAACCTGCGTAAGCTCTTCGCCGAGAAGCCGTGCCGCGTGCGCGTGCATGTGTATGGCGCCACGTCACTCGCCCCGAGGGCGGGTGGAAAAGAGCCCGAGCCCTTCCTAAAGGTCTACAACGTCGAGGGTCAGGAGCGCACCACGCGCGACATTGCGCTGCCGCCCTCGCTCGAGCCCGATTTCTACCAATCCTTCGAGCTGTCGGCGATCCTGCCCGGCCAATCTCGGCTACATCTCGAGGTGTGCTGATGACCTCTGATGACCTCTGATGACCCAATCTCGGCTACATCTCGAGGTGTGTGATTCCGAGGAGGGATTCGATCCCAGCCCCCAGCATGCACGCGCTCACCACGGCGCCCGCCCCCACAGGTATGGGACTACCAGCTGCTGAGCGAATCGCTGCTGGGCAAGACGGTCATCGACCTCGAGGACCGCTACTTTTCTGAGACGTGGAAGACCAAGCAGCAGAACGACGCGCTGCCGAAGGAGATGCGGCCGCTCACCAACCCTGGCAATACGAACGCGCAGGTGAGATGGAGTGCCACGTGGTTGCTCTTGGTGGCCGCTGAGCCCCCCGGTCCATGCCACTCAGTCGATGGATTGCTCTTGATTGCTCTGGATTGCTATTGATTACTATTGATTGCCACTCCGTCGATGGATTGCTCTTGATTGCCACTCACCCCCCCTGCGCATGCCCCTCTGCCCCTCTTCCAGGGCTTCATCGTGTGCAAGATTGAGATCCTGGAGAAGAAGTAGGCGATCGCCCAGCCGATGAGCTCTGATTGCCTCCCTCATCAGCTCTGTGTGCCTCACTCATCAGCTTTGAGTGCCTCTCTCATCAGGTACGCGATCGCCCAGCCGATGGTCCCGATCGAGCCACCGACCACCGACATGTTCGAGCTGCGTGTCATCGTGTGGGATGCGATCGACGTCCAAGCGCGGGACGAGTCCTTCTTCGGCGGCGGTGGCACGTCGGACGTCTTCGTAGCCATCACACCGCACGGCCACCAGCCCTATTCGATGCTCAGGACGGACGTGCACCACCGATCGCCTGGCGGTTCGTGCTGCCTTGATCGCCTCTTGATTGCCTCTGGATCGCCTCTTGATTGCCTCTTGATCGCCTCTTGATCGCCTCTTGATCGCCTCTTGATTGCCTCTGGATCACCTCTTGATGGCCTCTTGATGACCTCCCTCATCAGATGCGGAGTTCTTTTGGCGGATGGTTTGGCCGATGGCACTGCCCGAAAAGTCGCCGAGGCTCTTCATACAGCTCTGGGACGCCGACATCCTCTCGTCCAACGACGCCATCGGCGAGGCGCAACTGACGCTCAAGACCATCTGTGAACTGGCGCTGCGGCGCGGCGGCGGTGTGAAGAGGGAGAACGTGCTCGTGCAGACGACGCACCCGAATTACATGGGCAATCAGGGCACGGTGCGCCTCACGATCGAGCTCATCCCGAGATACGAGGCGATCCAGCGCCCTGTGGGCCAGGGACGTGACCCGCCAAACCAACACCCGTTCCTTCCGAACCCGGTGCGCCCCTCGTTCTTCGACGGGCTGGGCATCGACTTCAATCTGTTCAACCCATTCTTCTTCTTCAAGAAGTATGCCATGTGCTGCGGCGTGTGCTGCGTAGTTCTCGTGGTAGTTGTGGTCATCGTCCTCCTGAATTCAATGTAATCCGATCATAATATGTTCCGGCGTGCCGCACGAGTTTACAGCTGATGTCGTGTGCACGCGCGCCCCGCTGCACCAGTACAAAGCATGCTCGAAGATGTTCACCGAGAATCATACTCACATATAGTCAAGCGAAGACGTTACGAAGACGCGCGAGTCATAGACACTGTGAACGTACCGCTGTGCGCTGATGATCCCTCCGCCTTAAATCGTTTACAAAAGTAGAGGTGCGAGCTGCGCGCAAGGCGCTCGTGGTCCTGGTCGTCCCGTACGTCGTCGGCGACGTACAGGTACACGGTGATCGGTGTACAGTAGACGTTAACAGTAGACGGTACTAGAGACCGGACGCCGCTCGCCGGCCGCGCCCGCGGGCGCCTCGGTTGTCGGTAGGACGTATTCGTATAGCATGGACGTATAGGTCGGCGTTTCCACCACAGCCGACTAGATCGTAGATCTAGATGTACCCGTTTCCGATGGCGACAGAAACTCCAAACTCCGTGTCGGCGTCGCACACCGTGAGTCAATATCTCAGGTCATTCTCAGGTCACACGCGCCACACAGCGTGATTACAGCACGCCGCGCTCGAGCGTGCAAGCAGGCGCCATGATGGGCGCGTTTAGCAGCGCTGCCTCGAGATCGAATCTGAGCGTGATCGCTCTCGAGATCCACTTCGCGCACGAGATCCCCTCGAGCTTGCATGCGCGTCGGATTCGCTCCTGCCGCCCAGCAACCGTGCGCGGCGCCGTCCTGGGCGCCGTCCCGGGCGCCGTCCCGTGCGCCACCGGAGTCAGATCGAGCGAGCTCTCGACGCCGTCCTGGGCGCGATCATGGGCGCCGTCCCGGGCACCCGGAGTCAGATCGAGCGAGCTCTCGACGCTGACGCCAAAGCTGGCACCATCGCCGTACGAGGGGGTGAGCATCCCCATCGCGCCGGTCGGTGAGGCATCTGCTAGGGCAGCCGGTGCCGGTGAGGCGGCTGCGAGGGGTGGCGTCCAGGGGGCGGTGCAAAAGCGCCCCTCCAGGGCATCGACACGGCGGATCAGTTGACGTTGGAGCGCAAGGAGCTGCGAGTGGGCGCCATAGCGCTCGTCACGGCGCTCATCCTTGGCTTCGTTTCGGGGTTCGTCACGATGCTCGTCACGACGCTCTGCACGACGCTCGGCACGGCGCTCATCCTCACCGGCCTTCGCAGGGCTACCGCGGCGAGCGGATTTGGGGGCAGCGTGCGGGCAGCTGGGCGGCTGCCACTGGCGGCGCGGCCCTGCCCCTGCATCGTCGGCATCCTGCGCTGAGCATTCGTTTGGGATGGTCAGCGTGAGATGCATCTGCACGGCGGACTCCTCATCGTCGGCATCCTCTGCCTCGGCACTCTCGGGCTCTTCCTCAACTGCCGTAGGGGGCAGCTCACGTGCATCGGCATGCGGCTGGAGAGAGTAATCCCCCCTGGTCCGAAGTGACTGGACCGACGAGATCGACGAGATCCAAGTGCCCAAGTGCTCATGCATGACCATCATTTCGTCCGACCGCTGCTTCAGACGCTGCCATTCGTTGACGAGCTCGTGCACCGTCGGGCGAGCTGGCGATGCCATCTGGTCGGACCGCTGCTGGAGACGCGCCGCCTTGCGCTCGAGGGCAGCAGCATGCGTGTGGAGGGAGGCCGCCTCGGCACCCACCAGACGTACGCCAATGTTGCTAGCGGTGAACTTGGGCGTGGGACTTCCGGAGCTCATGATCTGCTGCGGAAATGCGCCAGTGCAAGGACTCTTGACGCTCTTGGCAGACGGGCTTTTGGGCGTGGGGCTTCCGGGGCTCATGAGCTGCTGCGGAGATGCGCACGGACTCTTGACGCTCTTGGAAGACGGGCTTCTTCCTCGGTTGTCCTTGTTGGAGCGCTGGCGCCGAGAGCGTGACCGACGCGACCCGTGAGTTGGCAATGCCACTGTCTCGCACGCGTCGGCGATGGCTGGTACGTTGAGCGGCGCGAGGAAGGCTGGCCTCGTTAGCATGGCGTTACACGAAGACGTTGGGGTTGCAAGGCAGTTGCAGGGAAGGACGGTTTCGGGAGGAGAAACCGTCTCTTAGACAGACATCCCCATCTGCAACGTGATTCGAGAGTGATGATTCTCTCTGTTCATGTAAAGTCGCCCTTCCGTGTTCCCGTCAACTTCCTCTCCGTCCCGCGTTCCAGGGGGGTCCCTGGTGCGGCGCGTGGGCGGCTTTGCACACGCATCATGGACGAACTCGCGGACGGCGGCATGGTGGGCCCTCCATTTGCACACGCCGACCTGGCTGCCTGGCCGCGACAGCCCGAGCCGGTGGTGATCTCGGACCCACCGCCACTCATGACAATCGCACTCCTCACGGCCACGCTCGCGCTGATTTACCTCATCTCGATCATGCACGCGCAAGCGACGCCGCCCGACCTTGATCCACGGCAGCTGGAAGAGGCGCGCGCCCGCCTCTGGCGGCTCATCCTTCCCGAGCAGCTGCTCGACTTTGGCGAGGCGACGCCACCCACGAGCCCCCCAGCCAAGGGCGCCGAAGCCGCTTCGGAGAAGCTCCGGCTGCGAAGCGCCGCGTCGCTCGCGCAGCGCGTGCGCCACAGCATAGCGGAGCTGCGCACGCCGACGTTGCAGCCGCAGCTCTGGCAGAACTCATGGACCTATCGCCCCTCGGCGGAGGTTGCGCGAGATCGCACGCCGCTGCTCGTCTTCATCAACCGAGGCAGCGGTGGTCGGCAAGGCGAGGCAACGCTCGTGCAGCTCAAGGCGCTGCTCTCGGCGCACCAGGTGGTGGACTTGTCGCTGGGGCACGCCGAGCAGGCCCTCCAGTCCTTCCGCACTGTCGGCCGCTTCCGCGTCTTAGTGTGTGGGGGCGATGGCACCGTAGGCTGGGTGCTCTCCCTCCTGGACAATGCACATCTCGAGTACACGCCGCCCGTGGCCATCTTGCCGCTGGGCACGGGGAATGACCTTGCGCGTGCGCTCGGATGGGGCGGTGGCACTCGTATGGGACGCAGTTTCGTCAATCTCCTCGAGGAGGTTGACTCTGCTCAAGTGGCACTGCTCGATCGTTGGGAGGTGTGCTGATGACCTCTGAGGACCTCTGAGGACCTCTGAGGACGTCTGAGGACCTCTGAGGACCTCTGAGGACCTCTGAGGACCTCTAAGGACTACTGATGAACCTCCGATGACTAATGATGACCCTCCGATGACCACTGATGACCCTCACGAAAGGGAACGGCTCGCCTTAAACCACGTGGCCTTCGAAGACTGTACCACGCCCTTGAGTGCCTCTGAGTGCCTCTGAGTGCCTCTGGATGACGTTCCTCATCAGGTGGCCTTTGAGGACGCAACGGTCCCTCCGCCCCGCCCGAGCGTCGCCAAGAGCCTCGCCAAGAGCGTCGCCAAGAGCGTCGCCAAGAGCCACGTGGCCAAGAGCTTGATCACGGCTCCCGAGCGTCGTCCCGAGCGCGGGAGTGATACTCGTCGACCCGCTCGTAAGATCATCATGCAGAATTACCTTGGCGTAGGTAACCGTTGATTGCTACTGATTGCTACTGATTCAGTCACGGTTACGATGCAGATTTACCTTGGCGTAGGTGTGGATGCCAACGTGGCGCTCCTCAAGCATGCAAGTGCTCACCACGGCGCCCCCCCCACAGGTGTGGATGCCAACGTGGCGCTTGAATGGCATAATCGTCGGCAGGTAAGTGCCACTGAGTGCCGCTGATTGCTACTGAGTGCCACTGAGTGAGCGCCCTGGCTGAGTGCCATTGAGTACCATTGACCGAGGTCTCGAACGGCTCAATCGTTGGCAGTCGGAGCCGCGCCTGATTGCTACTGATTGCTACTGATTGCTACTGATTGCCACTGATTGCCACTGATTGCCACTGATTGCCACTGATTGCCACTGATTGGCAGTCGGAGCCGCACCAATTCACAAACGTCCTCAAGAACAAGCTCATGTACCTGCGCTACGGCGCGCGCCAGCTGCTACATGGTCGCGATTTCAAGCATGTGTGCAAGAAGTTGACGGTGATCGCTGATGGGAAGCGGTACGAGCATTGGATTGCATTGGATTGCATTGGATTGCATGGCATTGGTTCGGATTGAATGGGAACACTTGATTGCCTTGGATCACCTCTGGGCAGGTACGAGCTGCCCGAGGGCACAGAGGGCATCATCGTGCTCAACATAGCGTCCTATGCAGGTGGAACAGACCTGTGGGGAGGTGAGTGGGATGACGACGAGACCTCCGTGCCTTGCATGCGAGTGCTCACCACGGCGCCCCTTCCCCCTCGTTCACAGGTGAGTGGGATGACGACGAGGAAGTCCACCCGTCGCCGTCCGCCGCCCCAGCCTCCACGAGCGGCCGTGCCTCTCAGGCCTCGTCCCGGATGCCCTCCCGCACCGCCTCTGCGCACCAGCTGGCCCCCGAGGGGGGCGATGGAGGGGAGTGCTCGGCAGGGCGAGACAGCACCATCGGTGCGCGTGTCCGCATGGGGGGGTCGGGGGATAACTTGTCGGCGCGCGCCATGTCTCGCCCGAGCTCCATGGACTTTACGGACCGAAGACTCTCTATGGACTCTCCCGACCAGTCCGACGAGTACGCCGAGGCGGCAGTCTCGGCAGCGGCGGCGGCGGCGGCGGCGGATGCTGATGACGCTTTTGGACGGGATGTGCGCGGCCGCTCCGTGAGCTCTGGCTTCGGGCCGCCGCGCCCTTCGAGTGCCTCCGGCGTCTACCCGTTTGGGTGCAGCAGCAGCAGCAGCGGCAGCAGCAGGGGTAACGGCAGCAGCGGCGGCAGCGGCGGCGGCGGCGGCGGCGCATCGACATCGAGGCACGTGCGGAGCGGAAGCACCGGCAGCGCTTGCGGCAACGATCTCGTGGGCGGGAGCTCCGGCGGAGCTGCGGGCGGGATGCGATCTCGCAACGATCTCGCGGGCGGGAGCTCCGGCGGAGCTGCGGGGGGGATGCGATCTCGCACGAAGAGCTTCAGCGACGCGTCGTGGCATTTGACGGACGATCGGCTGCTGGTTTCGTCAGGGTTCGTCAGCGCCTCGATGGACGATCGGCTGCTGGAGGTGGTCGCCATCAAGGGCGTGCTGCAGCTTGGGCTCGCGCAGGTGATTGCCTTTGATTGCCTTATCATGAAAGATGTTTGGGCCTCTGATGGCCTCTGATGCCTCTGATGGCCTCTGATGGCCTCTGATGGCCTCCGATTGCCTATGATGGCCTCTGATTCTCTGCGAGGATGTCTGATTGCCTCTTGATTGCCTCTTGATTGCCTCTGTTTGCCTATGCTTGCCTCTGAGTGTGCCTGACTGCGCCTGCATGTGTCTGCATGCACACAGCTTGTCAAGGGATCGGCGCACCGTCTCTGCCAAGCCTCGTCAGTGACCATCACGCAGGAGGGCACGACGCGCTTGCCAATGCAGGTCGATGGCCTCCCTCATGCATGCTGATGGCCTCCCTCGTTGCATGCTGATGGCCCTCCCTCGTGCATGCTGATGGCCTCCCTCGTTGCATGCGCAGCCTCCCTCATTGCATGCTGATGGCCTCCCTCATTGCATGCTGATGGCCTCCCTCACATGCTGATGACCCTCCCTCGTTGCATGCTGATGGCCTCCCTGATTGCATGCTGATGGCCTCCCTCATCGCATGCTCCATGCAGGTCGATGGTGAGCCGTTTGAGCTCGAACCCTTATTTGGGCTCAAGAAGCCGATGACGATCACCATCAGCCATCACAACCAGGCGGTCATGCTCTCCCGCTCATCGGTACGCTCTGACGGCGTCGCGCTCGAGGCCATCGACTGGGCCATGCAGGAGGGGGTACTGACCGTCGATCAGCGCAACCAGGTCGTGAGGGAGATCGCGCGTCGTACCGGCGCGCTGCAGCGGCGTGCGCTCCTAGGAAGGGCAGCCTCGTCAAACAATCTCGGCAGCAATCTGAGCCTTCCGGGACTCTTCCGAGACTCGGAGTAATAATCTTGAGACCCGGCAGCAATCTGAAGCAATCTGAGCCTCTTCCGTGACTCCGCTCGAGGAGAACAGAGCGCTCCGCTCCCGGCGGTTGTCCTCGGTCGAGAAGCTTCGAACAGGTCCGAGATTAATAAGCTAACGCGGTACGATGGCTGTGGGTAGACATGGACACCCATGGACACCGCGTGCGGGGCGTGTGCCGTTTCGGGTCCCTCACGTCACCCTCAGTCCCGGACTCCCGGTTGTCGTCATATTTACTCGCGGAGGACTGTTCACACATGTTCATAACATGTTCACGGCTAGTCTCTTGCTGTATCGTCCCTTTTCCGGAAATGCGCACGTTGGCTGCGTCGGCTTTCTTTCTAGTCTTCGCGTCAACCGCGCACGGCGCAAGTGAGCCCGGATGGGACGAAGCCAAGGTGAAAACCCCTGACGGTAAGCTCGGGAACGATGTCACTGCCAAGGCTCTCACCTTTTACAGGAAGCTCAAGCAGAAGCTCGGCCGCGACCTCACAGTCGAGGAGGCGAAGAAGGACTTTGCGAAGTGGGCTGATGACGTGCCCGACGTTGGCGGACCCGACCAGATCTCCAAGCTCCGCGAATTTGTCAAACGCGTTGGGCCAATTCTCCTCGACAAGCGCGAGTACATGATCGACGGGCCGCTGAACATTGTGCAGGACCGAGTCGATGAGATCCTCGGCATAGAAGAAACCGCTGACATGAAGAAACACCCCTACATCCGCGGAAGATTCCAGGCGAATCTTGTCAAGGAGTTTATGCGCGACGTGGCGGACTTCGCGCACGGATGGCGACGTGGCAAAGATGAGCTGTGATGAGCGAGGGACACACGGCAGAGGGTTGTGAGGTCTGCCGGACCCACAGGAGGAGCTGAGTGTAGACTGTAGAGTCGTCGGTCAAGCATACCAGGTCTCGTTTGTGAGCACGTCCACTACACAGCGCTAATGGCGTGCATGTGTACTTAGTCGATTTAGCGTATCTCTGCATGGTAGACAATATATTCACACCGGATGGTCCGTGTGCCGAGACATATCACATAAATCATAATGAGGATGGAAGCACGCTCACGCGCTGCTTGGCACCGCGCTCTGTGCCTTTGGGCGCGATGCGAGATCACATGCGAGATCACATGCCGAGGCACGCATGCCTGGTGCCGTGCTGTTCCGCCACGTGGTTCCTAGTAAGTTCCTAGTTGTAGCACACGGCACCTGAAATAGAAAGATCACTTGATGCTCAGCGTCGCATGGCCCAAATTAGGTAATGGCCTCGATCCGCCTCGTGCGGGGCGACTGGCTGCGATCGTGGCAGGTGGGCAGGCGGGAACGGCTCTCCGCCGCCTGACGAAACCGTGGCGGGTAACGGCTCACTCCTGCTGCTTCCTGCCGTTGCGCTTGCGCGGCGACCTCGCTGCTGGATGTCCCTTGCTATCCTGCGTTGCAGCGGCGGCGACGGCGGCGTCGGGGGCGGGGTCGGCGGCGGCGGTGCCCTTGGATGCACGCCCGCGTGGCAATCTCGCGACGACACGCCACTCGTCAGCAGCGGGTGCGCATGCGGCGGTTAGGGTTTCGTCAGCAGCGGGTGCGCATGCGGCGGTGGCGCCCCCCGAGGCGGCGGCGGTGGCGGTGGCGGCGGCGTGGACGGCCGCCGCAGCAACCAACACGACGCTGTTCTCGGCAATGCCTCCCACCTCGACCTCGACAGCAGCAGTGCCTTTCAACGGCGAGTTTGGCATCGTCTCGCACGGAAAGGCGGCGATGCCCTCGGCGGCCTCATGCAAGACCTGCTGTGCGGTGCCGATCCATGAAGCAATCGCGGCGGCTGCGTCGCCGGGAGGCACGCTCACGAGCAACGAGTGCAGCTCGTCCAAGGACAGCCCGTCGAGCAGCATGCCCGTGATCTTGCCAGGCAGCGCCACGTCGTGGCACTCGATGAGTTGATAGAGACGCTCCCCGAGCACCGAGAGAGGATCCGGGTGGGCAAGGAGCGCGTGCAAGTCGAGCGGCGTCGAGCGGCGCTGCTGCTCGAGGCGCTCCAGCACGGCCGCCTCCGTCGCGGCCGCCAAACACGACGCCTCCGTCGTTGTCGAGGAAGATGCACTCGGAGTGCGCTCGCTGATGGTCGTGTACGCGCCGTACTTGTAGGACGAGACGTTCAAGGTCACAGAGTCTGCAGAGGATTCTGGAGCATCGGATCCCAAAAGGGTGGCGAGTCCGGGGCGCAACTTGGGTTTCGTCATCATGTGTGGCGGCCGTGGGCCCCCATGCTGTGGGAAGCTGCAGGTCTCCTCGCGGCCCCCATCCTGTAGGCCTTGCCGCTTGTGCGCGCGCTCATGTGTGTGGTGTGAGGCTGAGAGCATGGACTGAGATAGGTCGTTCGCGACCTTCTTGATGAAGTCCGGATCGGCGAGCTTGCTGGTGACTGCCTGTTTGAAGACCGTCATCTCACGATGGGGCTCCAGCACGCTCCTAGGCGACATCGTGCCGCCCATCTGCGCGCCCTTTTCGGCGGCGACCATACGCGCATTGATGCTGCCGTCGTCGGCCTTGCCCGCCAGAAGCTGTGCCTTGAGCAGGGCCTCATCCTCGGCTGTCACGCGAGGCTCCTGCCCAGTCCGCGTGCGAAGGAAGATGGGGGCGAGGGTCGAGTACACCAGCTCGGCCTGCTTGTGCTGCAGGTCGACGAGAGTCGATGATCCCGCACGTGCCTTCCGTGCGCTCGGCGAGATGACATGTGCCATGCTCATCGCTGGCCGGCTCATCTGCTGATTCCGAAATGTGCGCGTTCGCTGCACGCGTTCGCCGTACTCGAAGTCCTCCAGTGGAGTTCAAATTCGCCGTTTCGGACACTTCGAGGCGCGGCGGTTTCCACTCGAGTTTTGGGGCGTAGGTAGGGCTAAAGCTATCGCATGTTATCGCTAGTACATGTAAACTCGGGTCTGGGGGGGTTGGGGGCTCCTGGGGGTCACCGGTCACGGGGGGCGCAAGTGGGCGGGGAGCGTCCGCACCTGGCTCCTGGGGGTGCGGGGGGCTGGGGGCTGGGGGTTTTGACTTTTGAGGGGGGCACTTGATCGTTCGCAGCCCACAAGTCGCAGCCTCGCTCGCACCCTGCCGAGCTGCCGTAACTGTTGTTGAATGTACCCCGGCTTTACCCCGGCTTGTACACGCCGAGAGCGAGACCCGCCGAGACCTCGCCCACGTGCCCCACCACCCGCCACCATGCAACGTGTGAGTGCGAGCGTGCCACTCGCAATGGTCGAATGGGTGAGCGTGGGCGCGCCCGATGGGCCGCACGCTAAGCACGCAGCCACGCACGCACGACGCCTGAGCACGCCCCAGTTTATGTAGCAAAAATCTCATGGCCGCCACACCCAAACCCCCACATAGCAGTCGTCGGCATGGTTTGGAGTGTGCTTGAATGTTGGGTTGGGTAGTTTCTTAGGAGCGGTGTGTTTCTGTTGAACTCTTGCCGATCCATCCAAAAAACCCAGATTTGGAAAAGGAAGTGTATTTCCAGACGAGCTCTCCCAACTCTGGCTCTGGAACGCACGCGTCTCACACTAATTTTCACCTGCTGCATGGCCAGCCTGTCGAGGGGATCGCCCCCTGCCACAGAGGGGGGCTACTTCATGTGCGGCATCAACGGATGCATCCTCACCGAGCACCACGCGGGGACCTGTGCCATCCCCTTTCTCGAGCGCAAGCGCAGCCGGACGGAGAAGGAGGCAGAGTCGAATGGAGACGAAAGCAAGCTCTGTCAGGAGGCGTCGCCAGAGGAGACTGTGACGCGCGAGGCGGAGGCGACGGCCCCCGCCGCGAGCAGCGTCGACAACGCGAGCAACGCCGACACCTCGAGCAACGCCGACGCCAACGAGGCGCGCCGCACCACGGGGCGCAAGATCACGGGCCCCGTGCGGCTCGGCCTCGACGATGGCTGGGCGAACGAGCCGGCCAAAAAGTGGTCCACCCAGGCGATGCCTGGTGCCATCCCTGCAGACGAGCTCACCGGCGCCAACGCCGCCCCCGCCGGCAGGGGACGCTGCCCCTCCTCCCTCTTGCCGCCCAAGAAGGCGAGCATGTCGGCAACCGACGCGGCGGCAGCGCACACCGGAGGCGTCGTCGTGGGCGGCTCGTACGAGAGGGAGGGGAAGACGCCGGCGGGGGCGTCGCGCGCGTTGTCGCGTCAGGCGTCGACCGGCAGCGCGAGCGGCAGCGCGAGCGGTGGTGCGTCAGCGGACGCAGCGCGCCGATCGTTCCGCACGGTCCAGGTGCCCGTACGCTTGGGTCTCAACGACGACTGGTCAGCAGCCTCCGCAAGTAAATGGACTTCGTCAGAGTCGCAGGTCGGGGCGCCCCTGCTCACGTCAGCCGAGGATGTGGTCAGCGTGCGGTTCCGGCTGCACGGCGCCGCGTACGGGCCGCCCACGACGACGCCCCTCCCCCTAGTGCAGACCGCCTCGGCCGCCACGACCAAAAAGGGCGTGACGAACCCGACGAGCCCGCTTTCGGACAAGGGGCCCGGCTCGCTGCTGCTGAGGAATGCGAGGCGCGTGCTTGAGGAGTACCAGAGCCTCGAGCAGGCGAGGCAAGGGGGGCAGGCGAGGCAAGGGGGGCAGGCGAGGCAAGGGGGGCAGGCGGAGGCGCAGGGCGAGCTCATGGACGAGATCGAGCACCGAGGCGCCGACGAGACCATTGACGAACCCTCCGGCTCCATTGACGAACCCTCCGGCTCAATTGACGCACCCTCCGGCTCAATTGACGAAACCGGCTCAATTGACGAACCCTCCGGCGACGAAGCGCCGAGGAGCGCCGAGGAGCGCCGTATCGAGCGCGCCGCCAAGGATGGACAGGCCGCTCTGCTCGAGACGGCGCTCGAGAAGCAGCAGCGCAAGCAGCAGCGGCTGCGCGCCAAGGAGCAACGCAAGCGGCAGCGCCAGCAGCTGCGCAAGCACCAGGCGCGTGAAGACGCCGCCACGGCCGCCCGACACGGCGCGGCAGGCGGCTCCTTTGCGCCCGACACGGCGCCCTTCGGCTCGGTGCCCACCGCAGAGGCGCGCGTTGTGTCGGGCGTTGTGGAGAGCGCAGGGCTTGCGTTGTGGAGAGAGCAAGGCGCCCAACATGGCGCCAACGAGGGTGCGGTCCTGCCCGCCCTCAAGCGCACCAAGAGCCGCGATATGGGCGCCCCTCTGATTCGGTACCTCCCCCCGGCCGCCGCCCCCCCCGCACCAGCCCCCCCCGCGCCGAGCCGGTGGGCACGCCCCCCTACTGCCTCGAACCACCTACAGTGGCATACGCCCCGAGCGCTCGGAACGGCGCTCGCGCACACACCACAGGTTCTCGCGCCCGTAACGGCGCCGTTGCCGGCGCCGCAGCCGACGTACGCGGCGCCGCAGCCGGCGTATCCGCCGCCGCAGCCGATGTATGCGCCTCCGCAGCAGGCTTTTGCGCCTGCGCAGCAAGGGTACGCGCCGCAACAGCAGGCGTACGCAACCATGCAGCCAACGTACGCGCCGCAACAGCAAGGGTACGCAGCGCCGCAGCAGGCGTACGCAGCCATGCAGCCAACGTTCGCGCCGCAGCAGGCGTTCGCTCCCGGGCGGGGCGCCGTCATGGGCATGTGCGCGGCGCCCCCCATCCCTTATGCGCCTGTGACGCTGCTACCGTATAGTGTTGCGCCGAGCGCGCACGCCACGTACGCCGTGCCGCGCGTCGCTCAACACGGCGCGTTGCCACGTGTCGCTCAACACGGCGCGTCCTCCTACGGTGCCACCTGGGCTGACGGCGGGCTGGGCGGTGCCCACGACGGCGGGCTGGGCGGTGCCCACGACGGCGGGCTGGGCGGTGCCCACGACGGCGGGCTGTGCGGTGCCCACGACGGCGGGCTTGGCGGTGCCCACGACGGCGGGGCCCAGGGCGGCGGGCTCGGCGGTGCCCAGGACGGCGGCGCCCAGGACGGCGGTGCCCAGGACGGCGGTGCCCAGGACGGCGGGGAACAGGCCAAGTCCGTTGAGCGGGAGAGGGTGGAGGTGCACGACGCAGCAGCGAGCATGCTTGCGCTCTTCGCTTGCGGCGCAGCAGTGGACGGGGCAGCAGCAGCCGATGCGTCGCATGTGGGGGCGCTGGAGCGCCGTCCTGAGCACTTGCATGCACCTCACCGGTCGCATGCCCCCTCACACGCCGAGTCGCCTACCGGTGAGGTGCATGCGGGTGCTCAGGGCGGCGCTCCGTCGCACGCCCGGATGGGATCCCATTCACATTCACAGAATGAGGTGCATGCGGGTGCTCAGGGCGGCGCTCCGTCGCACGCCCGGACGGGATCCCATTCACATTCACAGAAGCAGACCCAGCCACCACCACTCACGGCGGACGAAGTCCGCGCGTTCGCGGCGGCCGAGCGGATCGGGCTGATGCTGTCGTCGAGCTCCAAGTCGAGCAGCGAGACGGGCTTCAAGGGCGGCTCCAAGGATCGTGGCCTGTGCAAAGTCCAGACGAGCGAGATTGGCAAGCTGCGCCATCTTCCAAGCGCCGAGCTGGGCACCTACCAAACACCGGAGGAGGCAGCCTTGTGCTACGCGAGGTACGCGACGCCGGCCAACGTCCATCTCACACAGGCACTCCCGGCTGCCAAGTACCCGGCCTCCGCATCAGCTGCGGACCTGGGCGACCAGACGCAACGCCCCTCCACCGTCGCGAGCGCCGTCGCGAGCGAGTCCGACGCGTGTGAAGGCTCACCACAAGCGCCGCCCTCGTCACCGCTCGCGCCGCACCAGTTCGGATCGTACGGGGTCTTCATGGGGCCGCCAAATGGTTCGTCAATGGCTCATGAGGCTCGTCATGCGGTCGCCATGGGCCTACCCCAACATCATCCAGGCTGGACGGGGCACGAGCCGCCCCCGCGCTCCATGCAGCCCTCCATGCAGCCCTGCATGCAGCCCTCCATGCAGCCCTGCATCCAGCCCTCCATCCAGCCCTCCATGCAGCCCTGCCCGCCGATTGGTTCGTCAGTGGGCCATGAGGTTCGTCACGAGGCAGCGCCGCAGTATGCCCTCTTCCCGCCAAATCCCTTCGTCAATGGCCTCGAGAGCCAGGAGCAGATGGGGCGCGCCGTCATGGGCACTTTCACAGCCGTAGCGGACCCTCGGGAGAGCCTTTCACAGCCGCCGCCGCAAGCCATGCAGCAGGGCGGCGCGACGACCTTGGCTCCGTTAAGCTCTTCGTGCTCGGAGAGGGTTGATGCCGTCTTCACCGCCGCCTACGCTGTCGCGGGCGCCGCCAACGCCATCGCCGCAGCTCGCCAATATTCGAAACCCTACGGCACGTCCGCGCCCGCCGCGCCCGCCACAGCGCCGCAGGCGGCAGCCCGATACCGGTGGGAGCCAGTTCAATTGCAGCCCGCCGCCGTGCCGGGCGCGATCAAGCGGCCGCGTGGACGGCCTCCCAAGGAAAAGAAGAGCGTCGAGCGGGTGGCAGTGGAGGCAGCGGCGGCCGCCGCCGCGGCGAACGCGGTTGCGGCGTCGATGCAGCACACAGCTTCGTCGGCTTCGTCGATGCAGCACACAGTTTCGGCGCAGCATTACGAGCAGCTGCAGGCGCAGCATTACAAGCAGCCGCAGCCGCAGCCGCAGCCGCAGTACCAGCAGCAGCAAACGGAGCCGCAGTACCAGCAGCAGCAGCAGTACCAGCAGTACCAGCAGTACCAGCAGCAGCAGACGCAGCTGCAACAGCTGCGGCAGCAGCAGCAGCAGCAGCAGCAGGCGCCGCCGATGTCTTCGTTTGCACCGTTTGGGAACGGCGCGCCGCCTTCGGTGTCTTCGTTTGCACCCTTTAGCAATGGCGCAGCGCCGCCGCCAGCGTCTACCTTTTCGCCCTTCAGCAATGGCGTGGCGCCGCCCATGGCGTCGTCGCTGGCTCCCTGTTGCAACGGCACTGGCGGCTCGAGCGAGAGCGTATGGCGCGGGTAAGCAGCCAGCGCGCAAACATGGAGAACATGGACAACACCACGTGGATCGCATACTATGGGGGCATGTGCACTGTGGGGACTGTGGGTCAAGGGCTCGATGGGCAGGGTCGCACCCGCCGGGGCATAATACAGCTGGGGGATGTCAGAAGGGTCACGGGCGACGGGGATGCGCGCATGCTCTCTTACTGTACACATCCGCAGCTCGGGGATGTCGGCCATGCGGCGCCGCCACCGTCCATGAGCCGCGCATCGCATCGCGGTGAGCATGACGGCCATGATCATCGCGTTGATCTCCTCTCGTGTGTCGTGTCGGCCCGCCGGACGCGAGACCCGCCGCGAGGTGTCGGCCGTATCTGTACTATTGAGGTTTCAGGTCAGGTTAGTTCCAAGACAGTGTGACTTTTGAGAGTCTACTAAGATCCTGCTACAACCTAGATTGACTACAGAGACTACAACTCGATTGAGTGTACATTTTCCCATCACGCAATGTGTACCCTGTGGCTGCCAATGCCCGAGCGTCCTGTGCCACGCCGCCTGTTGGGGAGAGCGAGGGAAGCATCGCACGCGTCAGCGTGCAAATAGGGAATGTCGCGAGCTTGCGGCGCAAGCGGCCAACGGCGCGCGGCAAGGCTCCCCCCGCGTACGCGCCGGCCGCGTGCAATTGTTGCGCGCGAGCAATCTCTCAGCCCTTAGTAGAAGGAGCGGCTACGGAGCAGCCGGCCATCGTCGCAAGAAGGGTGATGGTGCGGGTGTTCCGAGTGCGGAGGAGATGGGCGGCGGAAGACTGACGCGGCGCGCAAAGGGGCAGTGGTGACGACAATGACTGCCGGCCGCCCAGCCGAGGTGCGCGCAGCGCTAATTATCGCCAAGGCGTTGTGGCACCCGCACGAGAGCACGCGAGCTCGGTGTGACTGGGGCGAGAGCGAGGCACGCATGCGTATCGCGCTCTCGCCCACGGAGGGAGCTGCAGCCGATTCGTCCAGAGGGTGCTGAAAATGTGCGGGCGGTGCTGGAGAAGGGGCGCGACTCACATTTTGTCGACGCGCCACAATTTCGTCAAGAGTTATGACACTCATCTCGTGTCTCGGATCAAATTCTGAGCGGCCAGTAACAGTGCCGTAGCACCGGTTGTCGCGTCTGTCGTGTTAACGTTCACACGTTCACACTTCAAGGCCACGCGCGCCTACGTCGCCATCTCCCGAGCGCACGCAACACGGGCGGGCCACTTTGCGAGCCTCATCTTCCGAGCCTTGCCAATCACTTTCAAGCGCCTTGCCCCGCAACGTGCTGACGCGATGGCCGCACGCGACGCACTCGGCACCAGCGCAACTGACGCTCTTACAACGGGCACGGCCGACGAGCGAATCCGCGTGCGAGCGCGAGGGGGAGAAGAGGTCACGTGGCCGCGCAAGGCCGCGCGAAATGCGGGCACCTTGAAGGATCTCATGGACGACGCCCCTCCCGAGGATGGCGTGTACCCAGTGCCAAAAATTGCGGCCTGGACGCTTGACTTGCTGGGCAAGCTGAGTGATCCTGACTCCACACGGCCAAGTGTCGACGAGTGCTCGATGCCGCAGCTCATGGAGCTCGTCGAGGGTGCCAACTTTCTCGACGCCAATAGGGCGCTCGAGCACATCCAGCGTGCGATCGCACAACGGCTCAACAGCCAGCGCGCTCACGACCTCTGCGTGGTGCTAGGCGCGAGAAGTGACTTTGATGGCGCGGAGGAGCGCGCTGAGGCTCTCGCTGAGCCGGCGTTTCTACCAGAAGGCTACGAGGCGCCGCAGCAGCTCGGCGCGGCCAGCTCCTCGGCGCCGCCCGCACCTCTGCGGCAGCCCTCGCTCTCGGCGGTGCCAGCCACGGAGGATGCCAAGGAGGCTGCTCTGGCCCTTGTGGACGTGGCCACGCTGTGCGAGCTCAAGGGCGTGAATCGGTTTTGGCGTGCGCTGTCACGGCGTGTCCTCTGCTCGCGCCTGTGCCGCGGCCGCGGGCAGCCGGCACCCACACATCTGGAAGAGATCACCGACCTGGACGTTGAGCTGCTCATCGAGGCCGGCCGTCCCGGGGACACGGCCCTTGCGGGGCGGATGCTGCCAGGGCTGGCGCGCCTCCATGGCTACGGCTTTGTGGTGGACGTGGCGAAAGTACGGGCCGCGAATCTGGGCGTCCAGGAGGCGAATCATTTTGGTGGCGGCATGTTTGATTTTGGTGGCATGTTTGATTTTGATGCCGCTCCGCCGCCGCCACCTTCGTTGCTTCGTGGTACTGCTAAGGCTGCTCTCGAAAGCTGCATATCAGGCGACGGAGAAGCACCGTTGAAGCTGACGATCGCAGCCGTTGCCTGTGCGGGCTCAGGTGTGGTATGCGGCGTTCCGGTGCAGCATATGCGGGAGGACACCGTGCCTCCTCCACAGGCACCCGACGATGCCGGCAACGGCGAAGACGAGGTGGATGCTCTCTTCAAGGACGAGATGGAACGCGAGTCCGTCGGCACCAAGGATAGCGGTCGTGGCGGCAGTGGAGGCGGCAGCCGAGGCGGCGGCGGCCGCGGCGGCGGCGGCGGCGGCAAGGGCACACCTCGTGCCATGACGGAGCTGAACTTGTGTTATGAGGGGCTCCAAGGGCCTGTGGCCATGCTCATTTCCTATCTCATTCCTTCTATGGGCGCGCTGACACGCATCGACGTCCGCAACAACAATATCGCGGGCGACGGCGCTGAGCAGCTCGCAGCCACTGTCCTCGGCAACCTCAAGATCGAGATGTTCAACGAGATCCCGATCAAGGAGATGCGCGCCGACTCGCTCACGGAGCTGGACCTGAAGGAGAAGCACTTCGGAGTCGAGGGAGGCATGGTCGTGGCAGGACTCATACCCGTCATGGGCGCGCTGACGGTGGCCAACCTCCTGCGCAATGAGCTTGATGCGGAGTCGGCCAAGATGCTCGCTGAAGTCGCGAAGCAGAAGGGGATCTCGCTCTGCGGCATTCAGCGGGACCAGACCACCGCTGACTTCTCCAGCCAGAACTATAAGGACCTCAAGCCGCCCGATGCTATCCTGCTGGCGTCGGACCTGTCACAGGCCGTTGTCACAGGCGGGCTCACAAAAATTTCACTCGCCCGAAACAAGTTGGGGGAGGAGGGCACCAAGGCCATCTGCGAGGCACTCAAACAGAACAAGACGCTCAAGGAGCTCAAACTGTCTGGTTATATGGGAAGCAATATCGGAGGGGCAGCAGGCGCCAAGCATGTAGCAGACATGCTAGGCGTCAACGGGGAGCTGACGATAGTCGAGTAAGTTAGTCGACCGAAATCCAACTTGATTCGAAGCCCCACTTGCCTTGAGATGGCCACTTGCATGCTCTCGTTTGTTGCGCAGTCTGAGCAGCAACCAACTTTATGCAGAGGGGGCAGCAGCTCTAGCTCCAGCACTGGCTGCTAATGGCGGGCTGACAGAGTTGTCCATTTTTGGCAACGATGTTGGGGACAAGGGAGTTGATGCGATCTGCGAGGCCATCAAGAGTAACAAGGAGACCAAGCTCGCGTCGCTCAACTTTGGGGACAACAGTATCGGTCCAGTCGGAGCAAACACTGTGGGGGCGATGGTAGCCGTCACAGGCGCGCTGACGAGCGTCGACCTGTCCGGAAATCATCTCACTGACCACGGCAGGGACATGACGGGCATCAAGGAGCTCGCCGCCGCTCTTGGCGTCAACGGCGGGCTGACGGTGATAAACCTTCTGGGCAATCAGCTTGATGCGGAGTCCGCCAAGTTACTTGCTGAGGTCGCCAAGCAGAAGGGTATCTCGCTCTGCGGCATCCAGCGCGACCAGACCTTCGCTGACTTCTCCCGCCAAGATCTACGCCTCCAGCAACCCGATGCGATCCTGCTGGCGTCGGACCTGTCACAGGCCGTTGTCACAGGCGCGCTGACACGCGTCGACGTCCGCAACAACAACATTGTGGGCGACGGCGCTGCGCAGCTCGCAGCCACTGTCCTCGGCAACCTCAAGATCGAGATGTTCAACGAGATCCCGATCAAGGAGATGCGCGCCGACTCGCTCACGGAGCTGGACCTGAAGGGGAAGGGCGTCGGAGTCGCGGGCGTCATGGTCGTGGCGGGACTCATACCCGCTATGGGCGCCTTGACACAGGTGCTCGCATTCTGCCCCCGAAGAGAGATGCCTTTACTGTTACTCTGACCCTTGCATTTGCTTGGAATGATATTGCAGCTGGACCTCTCAGGCGACCAGCTGATGTGCGGCATCGATCGTTATGGCGAAGGATCTTACACTGCAGAGGGCGTCACAGCGATTGCCGAGGCGCTCCGCACAAGCGTCACAGGCGCGCTGACGGTGACCAACCTCCTGGGCAATGAGCTTGATGCGGAGTCCGCCAAGATGCTTGCTGACGTCGCCAAGCAGAAGGGTATCTCGCTCTGCGGCATCCGGCGCGATCAGACCACCGCTGGCTTCCGCTACCAGGAACTCCAGCCGCCCGATGCGATCCTGCTGGGGTCGGACCTGTCACAGGCTGTTGTCACAGGCGCCTTGACGGAGGTATGGGAGACTTGTCAGCCCACAGCCTCCTGACTCCTCTCCTCCTGACCCATCTGTGTCTTTTTCGGCAGTTGAATCTCTTTAATCAACGTCTCTGTGGTGTCTGGACCGAGGATGGCAATCAGCACGGCAACTACACTGCAGAGGGCATCACAGCGATTGCCGGCGCTCTGCGCGTCAATGGCACCTTGACACAGGTGCTCGCTTTCTGCCCCCCTAGATAGCCTATTCTGTTATCTAACCCACGCCTTTGCTTTGAATGGTTTTGCAGCTGGACCTCTCACACAATCAGCTGTGCGGCATGAAACATGATTACGAAGGAACTTATACTGCGGGGGGTATCACAGCGATTGCCGACGCTCTGCGCGTCAACGGCGCATTGACGTCCGTCGACCTCAGGGGCAACAAGCTCGGGGACAAGGGCTGGGGCGCCATCTTTGCCGCCATCTGCGGCAACAAGGACAGCAAGATCATATCTTTGGACGCGGCCTCCGAGAACATCGGCCCCGCTGGTGTCAAGCTGATCGCCGAGGCGATCCGCACGAGCGTCACAGGCGCGCTGACGAAGCTGTCGCTCGCCTCAAACAAGTTGGAGGAGGCGGGCACCAAAGCCATCTGCGAGGCACTTGAACAGAACAAGACGCTTAAGGAGCTTGACATCAGTGGCGATAGGTTCGGAAACAAAGACAGCAACATCGGAGCGTCAGCAGGTGCCAAGCATGTGGCCAAGATGCTTGGCGTCAACGGCGGGCTGACAAGCATCGACCTCTCCAACAACCAGCTCTGTGGCGTCTGGACTGACTACCGCGGTCAACATGGCACCTACACTGCAGAGGGCGTCACTGCAATCGCCGACGCCATGCGCGTTAATGGCGCGCTGACGGTGATCAACCTCCTGGGCAATGAGCTTGATGCGGAGTCCGCCAAGATGCTCGCTGAAGTCGCCAAGCAGAAGGGTATCTCGCTCTGCGGCATCCCGGGTCCCCTGATCACGGAAATGGAGTAAGTTTCCCCAGCAGATTTCAAACTCCCCTGCATACCTGCTGTCCAGATACCCGGGTAACGCTTCGCAAAGTGATTGATCATACATTGACCCTTGTGCCGCGCAGTCTTCGTTACACCTATCTTGAGACAGAGGAAGGGGAGACCTCAATTCGTAACGCAGTGACAAAGGAAAGGCCTGCTTTCTTACCGGCTTTCAGCTGCAACAGTGGTCAACAACTAGTGCTCGCCCTTAGGCATGTGTGTGGGGGACGGCCCGGGGATTCTGGCGCCATATGGGGGGTTGTGCATGGCGGGCGGCCGCCCGTTTGGCGTGCATACATCGCGCCGCCTGTGCGGATTGCGGCCGCCTATGGTGTCGGCCACGCGCAGTTTGGGCCACGGCCGCTCGTGCGGTGGCCATGAGGGTGGGCATCGCGTCGATCCCTTGTGCGAACAGGCGCGGGCAGAGGTACATGCAAGAGGTGCGGTTCCGATTCCATAATGTGTGCGGTGTGCGTTCGGATCGCCCGGCGGCGCGTGAGGCGTACCCCCGTGCTGGTGGGGATGTGTGCGACTTGCTCGTTCTCGCTGAGACGAACTGCGTTGGAGTCGGTGGGGAGCAGGCTGAGCGACAATGGAGTCGGGCATGGCTGAATGGGTATGAAACCCTCGGGCTAGGGCTTCGGACACTCAAGGTCGTGTTGCGCGCGGTATGGCTGTGTTTGTTTCAAAGCGCCTCCCTCAAGCCGACCCACCGCACGCCTGGTACTCGCCCCTGACCGGGGCATCGGCGTTTCTCCAGGCCCTGCTCGCGCTCTCGGCGGGTTGATCGTCAGCTTGACGATGTCACCGAAGCTGTCAACAGCTTCAAAGCCACCACCAGCACGCAGGGCGAGAACGGAGAAGCTTGCGGCACTGGAGAAGAGCTACTTCACCCTGCTCGAGAGAGTTGTGGGGAGCGAGAAGGGGACAAAGCTGAAAGTGGCACAGAGGCAAAGCAAAAAGTAAGCCGGGTGGCAAAGGCGGAGGTGGGATTGGTGGAAAGGGGGGCAATGACAGCTCTGGCGGCCCTGGCGCGAGCCCCGATGGCAAGAACGCGAGCGCGAGCCCCGATGGCAAGAGCCGCGATGCGAAATCTGATGCCAGGAGCGCAAGGCTGGCGGTCGCAGCGGGGCCTCCCAGCGCGGCGCCAGCAAGGGTGGCAGCCGCGCTGATACTGGTGCTGGCGCTGGCGGTGCTGGGACCGCACCTTGTCGCTTGTGTGTCGATTCAACTGACCCTTTCTCAATATATGACGGTACCTTGTGTTTCGATTCAAGGTCGCAGCGTCCCGACGAGTTAACTACCCATTGGCTGTGAACTCATAACACATAACTCATAAGGGGTGAACCCCTGTGATGAGGCGGGTTCATACCGTTTAACTTTTCCACATGGATTAAATTTCACACAACACATACAATAGAGCGGGGCCTGGCCTCATGCCGATGCATGCGCCATGATGCGATTTCGTCGCCTGTTCTCTTCGCTCAGAGCTGCTCTGAGAGTGTGCGCGCGAGGGATAGGGGCGTACTGGCGGCCATATCGAGCTCGGACATCGAGGACCCTTCGGCGGCCGCCCCCTCCTCCTCCTGCACGGGTGCCTTCGAGTCGAAGTTGAAGGCGACGCTTGGGTGGAGGCCAGCCTGCTCGAGGGTGAGCTGCTCGTTGGCCAGTGCCGCGACGAAACGCGCCGTCCCGGGCATATGGCTCACGAGCTCGAACCTCCCATGGCGCGCTCCGTGCTGCTCGGGAGCCAGGTTCGACTCGACCCACAGGCGTACCTGCGCGAGCGGGGTGCTCTTCTCGAAGCGGCGCTGGATCCGGCCGTCGGGCAACTGCACGCGCACGGCGGTTGCACTTGCGCCCAGCGGTGGCTCGGCAGCCAGCAGCTGCTGCAGACGCGCCGCCTCGCTCGCGGCGTGCGCCTGGGCCGCTTCGCGCACACGCGCCTCCCGTGCAGCTTCCTCCTCCTTGGCGCGGCGCGCCGCATCCACCGCTGCGGCCTGCGCGGCCGCCCGTTGCTGCCGCGCGGCCTCCTCGGCCAACTGGCGCTCGCGCTCCTCCTCCCGCCGCCTCTCCTCCTCGAGGCGCTCACGCTCGTTCTCGAGGCTCTCGCCCACGTCGAAAACGAGCTCCTCAACGTCGACGATGCACACTGTTGGAATCGGAAGCTCGCTCAGCCCGCCGCACAACTCGCCCACGAGCGCTTCAATCTCGTCGGTTTCATCGGTTTCGTCGGTTTCGTCAGTTTTGTCACCTATTGGGATCCGGATGACATCGCCCGACGAGAGGCACGTGTAGATTCCCCACAGGCCGTGTTTGAGCGCCACCCGCGCATCGAACCCGTCCGACGTACGGCACAGCCTCTCGCGCCGTACCGGGCGCAGGCTGATGCGCGTGGCGCGCGGCACGTCGGCGGTCGCCACCTCGAGGAGGTTTCCTGGCGTCGAGTCGAGCGCCTCGAGCACCCAATCGGGCACCACGACGACCTCCTCCGGCGCCGAGAACTCGAGCACGCCCACGAGCTTCGTGCGCCGCTGGGCGCCTTCGCCAAAGCTCAGCCGTAGCACCAGAGGATTCGGCAGCCGCTGCGTACCTGAAGGTGGGAATAAGGTGGGAAGGGGGTACGCCGCAGTGAGCACACATGCATGCGCCGCAGCACGAGTAGATTGGGCCGTTGGGCAACCGCGGCGTACCCTTCTGTGCCTCCATGGCCTCCGTGAGTGCCGCGAGCGCCGTCGTGGGCAGCAGCACCTTGTCCCCGCGTCCGTGGCAGAGGGTCGGGTGGTGCGACGTCGACACGGCGGTGTAACTTGCCGACCACACCCCCTCCATCGAGTCGGGCGGAACTGAACGACCTCGCTGGGGCATCAGCACGCGCTCATACTCGCCGTCCGAGGCGGAGGGTGTCGGAACTCCCCAAGGAGGATAGGCGTACTTCTGCGTCCACTCACGGGCAGTTGCATCGTACTTGGGCCTATCCTCCTTGTAAGTGCGCGCAATCTCGGGCACGAGCGGGTCGTCCGGATTCGGATCCGTCAGCAGGTCGCAGATGCTGAGGATCACATTGGACGTCGTGGCCGCAGGCGACCACCCACCACCACAAGACGTATTTACGAAGTCCAAGCAAAACTCGCCGTTCGAGTTCACGTTTGGATGGTAGATTCTCGTCGTGAACTGCACCTTCGGCCGGTTGAAGGGGTAGTCGGGTGGAAAGTGGATGTTCAGGAAGAAGACTCCTCCCTGGTAGGGCGAGTCCGGCGGGCCCATGATCGTTGCTTGCCAGTGAGAGAGGTCATCCCCCACGGGGCCGGCGGAGCAGTTGGCGGGCGGGTCCTTGCGCAGGTCCTGCAGCTCTTTGTTGATGCGCTTCTGCTGGCTCGCATCAAGCAAGGACCACAGCGTAAGCGGCTCATTCGTGAAGGTGAGGCGTCGCGTCGTGTTCGCGTAGCGCATGACGATCTCCATGGCGCCGTCCTTGCTGATGCCCTTCACGCTCTCGTCATTGACGGCAAGCAACACCATACCAACCTTGATGCCTTTCTGCTGCGCCAGCGTGCCATCCGCCACCTCAGTCACTACGGTGACGCTGTGGCTGTGACCCGCGAGCGAGATGCCCATACGCACCCCGGACTCGAAGTCGTACGTTGTCGACTGCTGCTCGTATGCGGGCGGAGGCGGAGGAGGCGGAGGAGGCGGAGGAGGAGGCGGAGGAGGAGTCGTCCCGTGATATGACGGGATAGATTGGACCTTTGATTCCACGTCTGTTCCAGCGGCAGCAAGGTCGGTAAGCCTCTGTGCAACTTGATGCTCGTTCATGAGAACCGTTCCACATTGCGCTCCTTTCCAGACTTCGACCTTGTATCTGTCCCCGGTTGTGTTGTACGTGATGGACATCTCGGGCGAGCTGAAATAGGCCGAAGGCTCGCCGTTCATGAAGCTGCACTTCTTCAGGGCTTGGATCGTGCGTTCGACTTGGATCGTGCGTTCGATCTCAGGCTTGTCGACTGCCTGGAAGGTGGAGCTCGACGGTTTCCCAGCTGCCGGCGGAGGCACCTCAGCTTGAACCTTGGCGCCACAGGCGAAGACGGGTGCCGGCGTCGAGGCAGGCGGAGCTGATGATGGCGGCACCGGCTCCTCGTTCATGGATAAGAGTGCAGTCACTGCTGCATCCTCGTCGTACCCGCATTGAAAGAGTACAGCTTCGAGGGTCTCCTCGGGGATCTCCGGGAAGAGGGTTTGCAAGTGTGTTGCCATTTCGCGAGCGTGCGTGCAAGGGGCTGGGAGCCCCTTGGTAGTCCGCTCGCACTCATTAGGCGATGAGGGTAATTTTGGAAATCAGCCCTACATAAAGCAATGAGTGCCAAGGCCCCAACAAGGCCCCCGGGGCGGGGGAGGGTGGGGAAACGGGGCGGGGGAGGGTGGACAACGGTGGAGCCAGACAGTGACTGTTGTCCTGAACTCAATGGGACGCCGTGAACTCAATGGGAGAGCGTGGGACACCTCTGGCTTGAGTTTCGTTCAAATCCCTTCAGTAGTTTTGGAGATCAGGTTTCGCCCCATGTACACCATGAGCGGACTACCTTAAATCAAACCATAAAAATTCGGAATAAAAAACACGGCCTCCCGGAAGTAGCCCGGACGGGATACCAATGTTGAGCTTGGCCAACGTACGTCTGTCGTGAATCACAATGGGTAGGCACCACTAGTCGCGGACCGACGGGGGGGCGCGTTCCCTCGTG
>ERZ761574.558-NODE-558-length-26227-cov-68.627082_pt1 | contig 26227 bp, 17 predicted proteins | sample MGYA00374950_ERZ761574 | MGnify/ENA primary metagenome ERZ761574 (study PRJEB28895, sample SAMN07631631) | mixed culture metagenome | isolation source: Freshwater growth medium | place: USA: Seattle, Washington | collected 2016-10-03 ... | reverse complement strand
GCGGCAGGCGCGGCAGGCGCGGCAGGCGCGGCAGGCGCGGCAGGCGCGGCAGGCGTGGCAGGCGCGGCAGGCACGGCAGGCACGGCAGGCACGGCAGGCGCGTGAGCTGGCATGGGCAGGCGGCACGGCCGAAACTCTACGCGTGCGAGCTCGAAGGCGAGTCCATCGCCACGCGCCTTGACGTACGATTCCTTGCGCGACCACGCGCGTCGAAAAGCCGTCACGCGCTCGCTGTCCGCTTCAGATTGCTCCACGAGCTCCCACTCCTCAGCAGAGAGAGTGCTGCCAAAGGTCTCGCGCACCTCGGCATAGTCACCGAGCTTAGGGCCGCCGCGCAGCTCGAAGGGCGCGGAGACGTCAACGCCAATGAGCAGCGCAGGGTCGCTCGCGAGCACCACCCAGTGGCCCTCGTGCGATACGTTGAAATTGAAGTTGCCACGCTGCGGAGGCTTTTGCTGCGGAGGCTGTGGCTGCGGAGGCTGTTGCTGCGGAGTCTCCTCTTGACCGAGCACGTGCGTCGCGTCAAAAGGCTTGTTGCCCTTGGTACGTGCGATTACAACGCGCTCATCCGGTATGCCAAGCGCATGCGCAACGCACCGGCGCTGCAGAAGGCGGCTCACCAGCGCACGCCGCCGGTCGACAGGGAAACGGTACTTTGCGATAGCAGTCTGCTCGACCGTAGGTAGCAACGCATTGAGAAAGCGCCACTCGCATGCGCCCGGGTGCCACGTCTCGATCTCGACGGCCCAGCGCAGCTCCGTTCGCTCGTCCGACGGCCAGTGCGGAAGCCCGTCCAGCTCGGCGTCGGTCGGGGTCGCTAATGCGGCGCCCATCGTCGGCGCGCCATGGTGGGCACGCGCGGACGGGTGTATCATCCACTGCCACATTCACGTCACTTTGACGAGTTGCAATGAGCTCCTCACCCGGTAGTTTTACCGGTACGGTAGTTTCACCTCCTCTGCTTTGTGTACAGGTTCAGGTTTGCGTTCAGTGCACACTGCACCGGCACAGGTTAGACCGGCCATTGGCGTCAGTTGCCATGGCTCCTCCCGTCTGTAATGCATTCTTCTGCTACGCAGACGGGTGCGACTGGAAGTACATCCCTGTGTGCTGTAAGGGTCAAGGCGAAGTGCTTTGCGTGACGACTGATTTCTTCTGCACGTGTGACGAGCGGAGCCTTGGCTCACCCAGCTGCGTCCCCGATTGGGCAAAGGGCGAGTGCTGCAATTTCGGGCTGTTGTGCTGTTCAATCGGTTGCAAAGCACCCACTTCGTGCTGCAATTCTTGGTGCCGCTGCCTCTGCTTCTACAATGTTGTTACGTGCCCCTGTGGTAAGGGCAAGTATCTGAAGGATTGGGACAACCTCGCGGTGAGCCGCCCTCGAATCGACCTCCTCTCCTCTCTCCCCCTCGCTGCGGCGACATTAGCAGTTACATGCGCGTACCATGGCTGTCTTGTCACAGATCCTTGGCTTCAGCTGCTGCCCGAAATTCGGATGCCAGCTGCCTTTGAACGGGCCTCGCAGATACCATGAGCCAAAGTTGCCGAGGATGATCAGTCGTGCAAATAAGTACAGAGTGACACCTGAGGAGCTTCAAAAGACTAAAGCCGAAAATGAAGAGCTGCGCAAGCAGCTCGCTGATGTTAACGCCAAGCTGGGTAACATGGATCGGGCGGTTGGCATCGCTGCAATGGTGATGGATCGCTAGGCAGACGATGAGTGTAACTTTGTTGAGATCAACGAGGTTTGAAACGCGTCGGGCGGATGCCTGTGCGGCTGTGCCTGCCGTGTTCCCGGGTGGCTCGACTCATGAGTCATGTGCCGTGAATAGGTGGATCGAGCCAGGATGAGGAACGAGGCTCGTTTAGATATCACTTCAGGGTTCAGGCTGAATCACAACCAGAGCGCTTTGGAGCATGGCAATGCATGGGTGTCTTGGCACTGTTGTCGAGCTTGTACGGCACGGCTTCAGGGCGCTGGGCGGTTCGGTGGTGTCCACCAATGGCCGATGCGGCGTCTTGGCCACTCGACTTGGGGCGTACTACGGTAACAGGCTACAGCTGTATGCACTTGTATGCACGAGCGTACCCGTCGTTCGGTTGACGGATCACAACAGTGCGTGATTCTCGAAACAGTTGTACGTGTAGGGTACAGCGGTCAGCGCAGTAGTACACCCCACCGTACAGCTGAACAGTAAAATTCAGCACTTTAGCTGCGGCGACTGCGACGCGTGTGGGCTCCTGAGTGTGGCGCGCTGCGCCCATGGCTGCGCCTGCGGCATGGCCTGCGGGCCGGGCGGCTGGGCGCTGGCGCGCCTCCAAGCTCCAACGACCGGACAAGCGCGAAGCGGCGCCCCACAAGTGTAATTTCCAAACATACGTTGCTGTATACAGCAACCACATCTCAGATACCGACTCCGGCCACCTCCGAGGTGGGTGCCGCACACCTGCACCTAAAACGTCATTGCCCGCACGACGGGTAGCAGGCCAACGCGCAAGCCGCAACCGTTTAGCGATGTCCAACCCAAGCATTAAAACTGTGAGTCCCACCCCCTCCCGCCTTCGATCTGCCCTGCGTGGCCATCCTCGCGGCATGTGTCAAACCCGAAAGCCCCGCCACGCAAGCAGCCACCTCGCGTGATCATGCGTCGTCAGCCATCCAAAGAGAATCACACTATCACAAAACAGATGGTGGATATTGTTGGTAGGTCAGCGCATCTGTGATAAAGCCAAAGCGCTTCTTATCTTTCGGCTGGGGCTTCGGTTTGGCATTGAACTTGAAGAGCGTGGCGCCAAAACCCCACGAAACCAGAGATCCTTTGACGGCCGTCTCTGCCTCGCCTCCCATCCCAAGCAGATAGAAACGCTTCTTGCCGTCCTGGAGCGAGACGCCGGTATCTGCCGAGACCAGATTCGATCGTATACACAATAGTGTCGCAACATAGCGAGCGAGATTCGAAGCAACAGAGTCGTCACACATTTCAAGGGTCGAGTGCACGTATGGCGTCGACTGCATTCGAGTGCCCCGCACGTACCCGCGTGCACGCCTACCGCCACGTCATACTCCTGGTTCTCGAAGCGCACTATGTTGAGGCCGAGGTTGCCCATCACGTTCACATCGCCCCGCTCGAGCGTGCCGCCGAGGCCCGCGTCTGTGCAGCGGCGCACAGCATGCATTAGTGCTGGCGGGGGAATGCCTTGAAGGTAGGCGAGGGAGGCAGCTTCTGAAAGGGTGCGCGCGCGCAGGGAGTTAGGTTGGGCGGATGGAACTGCTGCCGACGCACATGCACTGCCAATCTTGACCTCGCGGACTCCTCGTTCTTGCGTCGAGAGCAACGACACCTCAGCGTCGGGCCCATTGCTTGCCATCGAGGTCTGTGTGTTGAGGCATGGCAGTCTCGCCTCGAGCATCTCGATGACCTTGACGCCCATCAAGTCCGTCAGTACGGACGCCTCATAGTAATCTTCATCGGGCACGTCGGCAAGCGTCTTATCGCCGCCGCACACGGCCTGGAACTTATTTGTAGTAAGCTGTGCAAGGCGGCTAGAGCAAATAAACTCGCCGACAGTAAACTCGGACCGCAGTGGCGGCAGCGGCTGGTTTTCGTGGCCGAGCACGAGCTTGCCCTTGGCAACGTACTTGCTCATCAACGCGTCAAAGCGCTTCTGCGTGCCCCCCGGCGTGCCCTGCGAGAGTTGACCCTGATTGATGCGCACGATGAGCGCATCGTAGTTGGCGGTGAGGAGCTCAAACTCCCTGGTATCGTACTTGTTCTTGTCTGAATCGAACCGGACTAAGTCGCATGCCCCACCCGCTTGGATCACTCCATTAGCGATTGGAATCGAGTCGATGCGGTCTCCGTCGAAACCCTTGTCCGAGCCACCGTTCTTGGCACCGGGCACCTTGAACTGCACGATGCACACCTTGTACTTGGCATCCGCAGGCGAGTCGCGTAGCATATTGTACCGCAGCGGCTTAGGTTCCTTGAAGAGGTCGGCCACCCCGAGGACTTGTCGCCAAAGTGGAGTCAAGGACTTGAGCGTGGACTCAGCAAGGGTGCCCAGCTCGGCCCCTGCCCCTTGAGCAAGGCTGCCCAGTGCGGCCCGCTTCTCCTTCGCCCACTTAGCCGCCGCCATTGCGTCGCGGGCAAGCCTCATCTTTTCCTCGAGGATCGCGGTCTGGGTGGACGTCATTGGCCGAAGCTGGCATGCAAGTTGGCACTTCTCGTACAGGTTGAGAGCCTTGGCGGGCTCGCCCATCTTCAGATGCATATTGCCAGCGCTCAGCAAGTAGGTTGGGCGCTCAGGCTCGTGAGCCTGCTCGAGGGCATTGAGAGCCTGCTCGAAGTAACCCAGGGCGCGAGCCGTTTCACCCCTCTTGCTTGCCTCCAATCCGGCACCATAATGTCTCTCGGCCAGAAGGGCGGCATCTCGCTGCTTCTGAGGGTGGGATGCTGTGGTCGGCACCACGTCGGGCTGCTCGTGCACGGGCTTTGCAGGTAATGCTTGCCCACGCGAGCCGCTTCGCAGTTCCACCTCTGCCTCGATCGCACTTTCCGCCGCCTTCTCCGCCGCCGCCTTTTCCGCCGCCGCCTTCTCCGCCGCCGCCTTTTCCGCCGCCGCCTTCTCGGCCGCCGCCTTCTCCGCCGCCGCCTTCTCGGCCGCCGCATTCTCCGCAGCCGCATTCTCCAGAGCAGCCTTAAGTGATTTCTCGTCATTTGGGTTGAGGAACTCGCTCATGTCCTTGGCGCACACGTACACCGTCACAAAGTACTTGAAGAACTCCTCCTTGGTCACGTAGAAGATGCCGTCGTCGGCCGCGACCGGATTGAGCTCGGCCTTGATCTCCGGGTACCTGTCCCAGCCGGCGCCGTCATCGTCAAACAGGCCCTGCTCGAGCTCGCCTTTGCCCCAGGGGTTGCGCATCTTGATCAGATCAACGTCGGTGCCCGCAACATCGTTGATGCAGTCGATGACAGAGTATGCATGCCCGTCCACCACGCCGTCCGTCATCTCCGTGTCCGAGCCCGCCTTCGAGCCAGCCGCCAAGATGTAGTTGGCGTCGTCCCACGCGCACATGCGCGTGAAGAGCTCCTCCTCGTCGAGCTCGAGCGTGTAGTCGCCGCCGCCGCCGACCTTGGGCCACGCACTCGGCCAGAGCCCGCGGAACCCCTTTTGCGGCGAGTTCTCGAGCTGCTCCCAGACCTCATCATTGGGGTTGAACATGCCCTTGCACCCGAACTTGCCCGAAGGGCCGCGCCGAATGGTGTACTGCTCCTTGCAGCCCGTGAGTATACTCCACGCGTGCGTGCACTGTCCGCCATCGATCTCGTCCCAGCCGCCGCAGTGGACCGCGACCGCCTTCTCGAGGTAGCACACCCACAGCTCGCCATCGATCGAAGGCGCGCATCCGAGGAGCCCGTCGCCCGTCGCCTTGCTCGCGAGACGCTCATCCACCACCACATCAACTTCCTTCCAGGTCGCAAGGTCCCACAGCGTGATCGTGTACTTGTTGGGCTGCTCGTGGGGCATGCTCTCCAGGTTGGGCGTCTTGCGGAAGAGCGTCGAGACGGCGCCATCGAACTCGGCGAGCGCCGAGATTGCCGAGAGCAGCCAGCAGTCGCCCACCGAGCCCTGGTTGACGTCGCTCGGGTCGACGTCGCCGATGATCTTGAGCGAGGGCATATCGCACACCCCCATGCCACGTCCAGGGCACAGAGGGGGGTTGCGTGCGTGATGCAGGGTGTAGCCCTGGAAGGTCATCACGTCGGTGGACGCATCCATATCGCGGGCTACCATCTTGGGCACCGACGGGAGCGGTTGGTAGTCGGCCATCAGGATGGTGAACGAGCCGTCGGGATGGCGCTGTGGCTGGTACCCCAGAGTGCCCTCGCGATGAATGAGGCGGTACTCCTGGTGCTCTTCAGGCCAGTCGACCATGTTACTTTGGTACTTGATCGCGAAGTACTTGCTCGGCTCCTCGCGTAGCTTACGCAGTCCGTCGCGGATCAGGCCTTGCACGCGCTCTTCTTGGCCCACCGAGACGGCGACGGCGGCGCCCTTGTACACGACCTCGTTGAAGATCCACTTGGACGCATCCGCTTTGGAGTAGTCGAGCTTCTCCTCGATAGACTTGGGCGCCCTCGAGGAGGCCGACTTGAGGAGCTTGCCCTCGGGCTGCCGCTCGATCTTCGTCTTCTGCCTCTTTGTGGGTTTTCCGTCATTTGGGTTGAGGAACTCGCTCATGTCCTTGGCGCACACGTACACCGTCACAAAGTACTTGAAGAACTCCTCCTTGGTCACGTAGAAGATGCCGTCGTCGGCCGCGACCGGATTGAGCTCGGCCTTGATCTCCGGGTACCTGTCCCAGCCGGCGCCGTCATCGTCAAACAGGCCCTGCTCGAGCTCGCCTTTGCCCCAGGGGTTGCGCATCTTGATCAGATCAACGTCGGTGCCCGCAACATCGTTGATGCAGTCGATGACAGAGTATGCATGCCCGTCCACCACGCCGTCCGTCATCTCCGTGTCCGAGCCCGCCTTCGAGCCAGCCGCCAAGATGTAGTTGGCGTCGTCCCACGCGCACATGCGCGTGAAGAGCTCCTCCTCGTCGAGCTCGAGCGTGTAGTCGCCGCCGCCGCCGACCTTGGGCCACGCACTCGGCCAGAGCCCGCGGAACCCCTTTTGCGGCGAGTTCTCGAGCTGCTCCCAGACCTCATCATTGGGGTTGAACATGCCCTTGCACCCGAACTTGCCCGAAGGGCCGCGCCGAATGGTGTACTGCTCCTTGCAGCCCGTGAGTATACTCCACGCGTGCGTGCACTGTCCGCCATCGATCTCGTCCCAGCCGCCGCAGTGGACCGCGACCGCCTTCTCGAGGTAGCACACCCACAGCTCGCCATCGATCGAAGGCGCGCATCCGAGGAGCCCGTCGCCCGTCGCCTTGCTCGCGAGACGCTCATCCACCACCACATCAACTTCCTTCCAGGTCGCAAGGTCCCACAGCGTGATCGTGTACTTGTTGGGCTGCTCGTGGGGCATGCTCTCCAGGTTGGGCGTCTTGCGGAAGAGCGTCGAGACGGCGCCATCGAACTCGGCGAGCGCCGAGATTGCCGAGAGCAGCCAGCAGTCGCCCACCGAGCCCTGGTTGACGTCGCTCGGGTCGACGTCGCCGATGATCTTGAGCGAGGGCATATCGCACACCCCCATGCCACGTCCAGGGCACAGAGGGGGGTTGCGTGCGTGATGCAGGGTGTAGCCCTGGAAGGTCATCACGTCGGTGGACGCATCCATATCGCGGGCTACCATCTTGGGCACCGACGGGAGCGGTTGGTAGTCGGCCATCAGGATGGTGAACGAGCCGTCGGGATGGCGCTGTGGCTGGTACCCCAGAGTGCCCTCGCGATGAATGAGGCGGTACTCCTGGTGCTCTTCAGGCCAGTCGACCATGTTACTTTGGTACTTGATCGCGAAGTACTTGCTCGGCTCCTCGCGTAGCTTACGCAGTCCGTCGCGGATCAGGCCTTGCACGCGCTCTTCTTGGCCCACCGAGACGGCGACGGCGGCGCCCTTGTACACGACCTCGTTGAAGATCCACTTGGACGCATCCGCTTTGGAGTAGTCGAGCTTCTCCTCGATAGACTTGGGCGCCCTCGAGGAGGCCGACTTGAGGAGCTTGCCCTCGGGCTGCCGCTCGATCTTCGTCTTCTGCCTCTTGGAGATGGTCTCCTCGGCTGCTGCCTCCTCCGCCGCCGCCTTCGCCGCCGCCTTCGCCGCCTCTGCCCCAGCCGCCGCTGCCTCCGCCGCTGCCTTCTCCGCTGCCTTCTCCGCCGCTTCCTTCTCCGCGGCTTCCTTCGCTTCCTTCGCCGCCTTCTTTCTCTTCCATTCCTCCTCTGCTTCCTTCGCCCACGCTGCTCTCTTCGCCGCTGCAGCTTCCTCCTCTGCTTGAAGCTCTAGCACCTTCTCCGCAGCTGCCTTCGCCGCGGCTGCCTCCTCCTCTGCTTTCAGCGCGGCTGCCCTCGCCGCTAGTGCCTTCGCCACGTCTGCCTCCTCCGCGACTTTCTTCGCCGCCGCTGCCTCCGCCGCCGCTGCCTCCACCGCTGCCTTCTCCGCTGCCTTCTCCGCGGCTTCCTTCTCCGCGGCTTCCTTCGCTTCCTTCGCCGCCTTCTTTCTCTTCCATTCCTCCTCTGCTTCCTTCGCCCACGCTGCTCTCTTCGCACCCGCCATCGCCTCCTCCTCTGCTTGCTGGATCGTCGCCTCTTCGGCAAGCGTCACGGCAAGCTTGCGGGCCTCGTCATATGCCCCCTCGGCCACGTAGAAGCCGAGCGACGCAATGCGCCGCGACTCCTCCTGAGCGTTGCGTGCCTGGTGGCCGCGAACCAGTGACTGCACCTTGAGCGCGGCTGCCTCCTCCTCTGCTCTCAGCGCGGCTGCCCTCGCCGCTTGTGCCTTCGCCACTTCTGCCTCCTCCGCGGCTTTATAGAAGGCAGCCGCTGCTGCCTTCGCCGCGTCTGCCTCCATCGCCGCTGCCTTCGCCGCTGCTGCTTCTGCTGCGGCCGCGGCTGGGACCTCCTCCATCCATAGCGAATCTGCATCTGCATCGTCCAAGTCTGACTCCTCTTCTGCCGCGCGTGCCGCCTCGCGGAGTGCCGCCTCGCGAGCTGCCTCACGCGCGGCCATCTCGGCCGTCACTCGCTGCCGCCTGGCCTCCGCATCGGCCAACAGCCTCAGCCGCTCCTTCTCGGCGTCTGTCTCCTTTCTCACAACATTGCCCCGCTGCACTGCCTGCAGCTTGATTGCGGCAAGTTGCTCTTCTTTGGCCTCTGCGACCCTCGCCTTGGCGGCTAGGGTAGCTTGGCCCCCAGGGTAGCTTTGCTGCGCCGCCACGACGTCGTGCCGCTGCTTGAGCTTGGCTGTGTACCTGCAGCAGCAGCAGCAGCAGCAGCAGAGCACAGAGAAGAAGGGGGGCGGCGGTCAGAGCACAGAGGGCACGCAGTTCTGGGCGGCTGGGCCTGTCAAGTGCGCGTGCGATGTGCTGCGCCCAAGGCTCTGCGGCGCGCATACAGGATGACGCTGCGATCGCTGATCGTCTTGCCATTGAAGTCGGAGGCATTGAGAAGGGGAGGGGCGCCCAGGAGCTCCTCCGCCGCGTCCAGTGCATATGAGAGAGCACGAAAGGGTTCCATCCGCCTCGCGGCCTCTAGGTCGATGGCGCCGGGCACCGCATCTAGGACGATCGCGCTGATGAGGAGGCCGTCGTTGAACATCGTGGACCAGCCGCCGTCGGCTGCGACGCGGTGCTTCTCGCCGACGCTCTTCACCCAGTTGAGCAGCTCCTGGTGAGTCGTGTCGAACTTGTGGATCTCGTAGCGCAGGATGAGCGTCCACGTCAAGCCGAGCACGAGCGTCTTGTTCCCACCGACCAGATCCTCCGCGCCAATGCCGACGAGCTTCATGTCGCTCTTCTTGAGCCATGTGAGGAATACATTCTGATTCTCGAGCATCTTGAACAGTTTCCCCTCCGGGTTCTCGTGGATCTTGCCGAGGGACGAGTTCGAGAGCACCTCGAGCAGCCGAATGGGGAGCACTCCCGACTTGATGTCCTCAGTCAGATCGTCGACCGAAAGATCGATTTGCATGAGGTGCATGTTCCACCAGCGCGTAAACACAATTTCCTGGTCGGTCTTCAAGAACGTTCCAAGCGTGTCCGAGGTCGAATTGCTGGACGCCGCGACCGGCGCCGGATTCTTGCTGGAGCTCGAGGGCTTTTTCCTGAAGAAGGCGCTCATATCAACACGCGCTGATGCGAGTACGAGACGCGGGCCAAAAGGACGGCGCAAGCGAATTACGCATTCAGCAAGGCGGGCGTCGACGAAAGTGCTATTAGAAAACACGGATTAGGAAATATGGGCGACACAGGGCGGCGTTAATGATGGTGCCAATTGGACGGGTGGATTTGGCAAATCGCCGATATGTCCTCGCCTTGGGGGAAAACAACTCACGGGATCGGGGATGTGTGCAGTGTTGTGTGGGATCGCCATCGTGCACATAGACATAGCGAGGGAGCGAGCGGAGCTGGTCCGCAGCTTTACACAGCACGACACGACACAGGCGCGGCCTCCTCTAGTTCCGAGAGCGGCTTGCGCTCCTCCTCCTCTCGCTCCTCCTCTTCCGCCGCCGCGGCTGTGCGCAGGTGGCGTCGGTCTCCGAGCACGCCCGACACGACGCCAGATTTACTGGCCACTGAGGATGCCTTGGCTGGCAGCGTGCCGATGTCGGATGCCCTCCAGCCCACGCAGATGCACGCGGCCGCTGCTGCTGCTGCGAGGGCGGGGAGAAGCACCGGAAGCAGCAGCCATGGCGCTTCCTCTTCTTCGGCATCGTCATCGTACTGGCGCAATAGCGCCAGCGGCGTTCGCAGCGGTGAGAACGGCGGCAACGGTGGCGGCGGCGGCGATGGTGGCGTGAGGCATCGGAGCTCGCGAGCGCACGAGGTCTCCACGTCGGACCGCGCTGGGTGTGGTCCGGTCGACTCACACGCTGAGGCTCTTCGCAGGGCGCTCCCCGCCAGCAGCATGCACCGCTCTGGCTGCAGTGCTTCCACAACCGCTGGCACTGTGCCGCTCAGTGGGTTGTATGCGACGGACAGGGTGGTGCTCAGTTGTGTGAGTTGCCCTAGGGCATCCGGAAGCGTGCCGGAGAATTGATTGTGGTCGAGGCGCAGGATGGACGCGTTCACCAGCCAGCCGCCGAGCAGCGATGCTGGCAGCGTGCCGGAAAGTCGATTACCCGTCGCAGTCAGCCCTCGTTCAACGCGGCTGCTGCTGCCACCGCTGGTGCCGCCGCTGGCACTGCCGCCGCTGCCGCGGCCGTCAACAGGATGCACTGGGCTCATTGCTGCTGCCACGAGGCCCTCCGGTAGTGTACCACTCAGGCGCAGCCCATCCAGAGCCATCAAGCCGCCTACCGCACGCGCAGAGAATAAGGCACTCGGAATGGTACCGGAGAGCTCGTTGCTTGCCAGGATCAAATCGCCCGCCAGGCCGAGGTTGGCCAACGCTGCAGGGATGGTGCCCGTGAGGTGGTTGCCGTCGAGCTTGAGCGATGCGATTGCGCCGCTGCCCAGGGTGCAGCGCTGTACGCCGTACCAACTGCCGTCATTGGCTGGCGAGCACACCACGTCACTCGGTGAAGCTGGCGCATCATGCCCCCCTGCCTCCGCTTCCGCGTGCCCCAGCTTTGCGAGCTTGCGGCCGCAACCGGCATCTGGCGTGACCGTACCATCGTTACAACGACCGCATGGATGTTTGCCATTTAGCCAGTTTTCACGGCGCTTCCACGACGAACCACTCGTGCTCTCATAGAGCTGTTCCAGCGCGGCAAGGACCTCGGGCAACAGCGGCTGCAGCGGAGGGGGCGGCGGCGATGGGTTGCCTGTGTTCTCGCCGTCGGCTGATACGGGCCGCGCGTCGAGCAGCAGCGCACAGATGGCTGTACACACCAAGCGCATCAACACTTATAGTCTCGCACGAAGCCACTCGTTCGTGGACTTTTGTTTCGAAAAATAATGGGTTTCGAGCGCGCGCGCGGAGTGTTGGGCGTCTTCGAAGAGCACGGGAGGTTTTGCCTCGCGTACCGAGAAACACCGAGGTCGAAAGGAGATCTCGTCATCTTGGGAAATGCAATCACGTCAAGCCGTCTCGCCGCCAGTCTCCTCGCGGCGCTGCTCGTGCCGAGCGACGCCGCGGCGGACACGCGACCAGCGTTGACCGCCGTGGTACAGCACGACTCAGCTGCCCATCACGCCGCCTTGGAGCGCCTCAAGGAGGCTTCGAGAGTTGTGCGTGAGGCAGCACGCGAGGCAGAGGCTGCCAAGCGGCGCCTGCACAGGGCGCGCGAGGCGGCACACTCGGCGCGCGATGAGCTTGAGAATCAGCGCGAGGTCATCCAATTGGCCGCGCGCTCGTCCACCGCCGATGCTCTGCTCGCGGAACACAAGCGCGAGCTGCGCACAGGGCGCGCAATCGTGCTCAGCTGTCTTTTCTTCTTCACTTTCTTCAACGGCGTCGCACGGCGCTCGCTGAGCAGCGCTACCCCGTCGTTGTTGGCTGAGGGGCTGCTGACCGAGGAGCAAGCGAAAGAGATCTTCAGAGTCGGCTTGTATGCCAACCCACTCGGAAAATTCATCAACCTGGTCTTGACCATTGGGGTTGGGCTGAGGCCGCGCTGCTCGATCTTACTGCAGATGACGATCATGATGTCGAGCTGCGTGGCGTACCTGGCGGTGCCCGCGTCACCTGCCGTGCAGCTCTATGGCTGGGTGGCCTTGCGCGCCTTCAGCGCCATGGCGACCTCGGCGATGCTCCCCTTTGTGGGCGCGTGGTTCCCGCGGGCCTTCTACGGGCGTCTCTTCGCGGTCCTCTTCGCCGGATTCCAGCTGGGCGCCCTGACGAGCTCGTACTTGTGGCAGCACCTGCTCTTCGAGGGCAAGCTGCACTGGCGCGTGCCCTTCACGCAGTGCGCCGTGGGCTTCGGGCTGCTCCTCGCTGTGTGCGCGCGCTGGCTGCGTGAACGGCCGCCACCCTTGCCCGCTGGCGCAGGCGCTGCTTCGGAAGGAATGTCGATGGGCGCGCTAGGCACACTGCGGCCCTCGTCCGGCGCCGAGCTGGGCGCGCTGCTGCACAAGGTCACCACACGATGGGTGTTCTGGGCGATGCTCCTCGCAGTCGCCTCGTACACTCCCGCCGTCGAGTACTCGTCGCACGTGACGTCCTACCTCAAGGAGATGTCTTCGAGCGTCGACCTTGGGCGCTCGTCGGGCATTGTGTGCCTGCAGTCCACAGTGTGCGAGGGGCGCTTCCGCGGCTACGTCTCCTCGTACGTGGTCGCCCTGCTCGTGGGCTCCGTCCTATACGACCGCGCGACGCAACTTGACCGAGCTTTCCTCGTCGTCGGGCTGCTCCTCGTGAACGTGGCGTCCTGGCTGGCGCTGACGCTCGCGGAGCCGTATGCGCCCGCGGGAGCCTCGGTGCGCCAAGTCGCGAGTGAAGTTGGCAGCCCGACCGTCTCGTGGCTCGAGCGGATTTTCGGGGGTGCTGCAAGTCTCCCGTGGAGGCACGCCTCGGAGAACGTTCCGGCGGCTGTGAACGTTCCGGCGGCTGTGAAGCCGTTCCTCATGCTGAGCGGGCCGACCAAGACGGCGCTTGCGTCGCTCGCTGGAGCGACGATCGCGCTTCCCTCGTCGCTACCGTTTGCGCTCTTCTCGCTCGACTTCGGCAAGGAGGGTGCCGCCACCCTCTCGGCCCTGCTCTCAATCGGAGGCTCCGTCGCCTCCCTTACCTTCACGCGCCTCTTCACGCGCCTGCGCCGTGAACGGCTGCTCGGCGGCTGGTTCGAGGCGCACGCGGCGCTCGCGGCGCTAAGCTCGGTGGCCTCGCTCTTGATGGCGACCATCATGTTCTCAGACTCGCGCAAGTTCGCGAAAGGCTACATTATCCGCTCGTCCCTGCTCAACGAGACGGTCGTCACGATGCACGCGTGCACGCACCGGTCGTGTGCCATGATTCCGATGTGGCGGCCCGGGCAGCGCCGGCCGTGGGGCCCACTAGCGGGTGCGCACCTCAAGCCCCACGCACCCACCAGCCTGTGCCATCACTGCGGGCGCGGCGACGGGCTCGTCGAGTGCTCGGTGTATGAAGCCGCTGCCAACGCCGCGGTGGCCACGCCCTTTGACATGTGCGGCGAGTGGATTCGCGCCGAAAAGCCCTTGCGCAAGCCCCGCGGCGGCTGGGCCTTTGCCAACGACCCGGTGCGCTTCCCGCTAGCCTGAAGTCCCCGGTGCTGCGACAGCGAGTTAGATGGGCCGAGAGTTTGCTGATAGTAGAGTGTGATGCAAGCCGCCGAGATTGTGTGCGGCTATCTCAGAATCTCCGAGCTACTACGAGAAGTTCGGATTTTGTATGGGTAATTAAAGGCCGCATCGCGTTTCGTCGCGTACACCGTATAATGTGCTATGTCGATCGGTGTTCGAGACCCCACCCTCCCTAACCTTCCCGGAGGACGGGATGGACGAGTCGAGTATCGAAATTCGACGATCCGGAACGACACAGCTCACAGGTGAGCCGAGCGGCGTCGCGAGTCGCACCCCGGCGGTAGTCAGTCTTGCGTTGAGTCGTCAAGTCGACGGGCTCTCTCCTGTGTTGTCCCCCGTCCGCTGCGTGTCATGCAGCGTGTAATGTCCCTCCCAGCTCTCTCTCGTCCGCGGATCGCTCTCGTCTACGCAGCCCGCTGGGCTCTCAGCGTCTTCCTCTCGCTCGTCTCACCCGTTCCGTCAGCGCCCGCTCACCCGTGTGCCTCGTGCCGGCCATGTCGCACAGCCGCTTCCAAGCCGCTCAGGCAGTCAGCACGCGAACTCGTCGGCAGGCGGCAGCATCTGCGCGTCGGCGGCGCCGTCGTGCCCCTCGGCGCTGAAGAGCTCAAACCACTCGTGCCCGAGGGGGCTCATCCGCGCCGACGAGGACCGTCGGGTCGGCGGGTTCGGTGCCTGATGATCTTCGTCTTCGTCCTCGTCGCGTTCATGGCTGCGCGAGCGGTCGGTGCCGATGCCACCGTCGACATCTGCCTCTACATCGTCGCCACCCCGAGGCCTCGAAGGCGGTGATCTGCCTTGCGAGCTGCCGCCACGGCGCTCGTCGCGCGGGGCCCCGCCGCGCGAGCCGCCGTTGCGTGAGAAGGCGCTCGAGACGGCGCGGAGCGGCGGCGTGGCCATGGAGAGCTCGCCGTCGAAGATCGAAGAGCGAGGCGCTGTCCACTGGCTGAGACGCGAGGCGCGCGCCTCGAGTGACCCGCCGCACGGGCTGCCGCAACCGCTTGCCCCGATGAGCCACAATGACGGATCCAGAAGTGGCGACGCGGGTGCCGCCGCGCACGCGGCCGCCGCCGTCGCACTCGCCGCCAGATCGTCGAGCGGCTGGCGCTCGCGCAGCGGCGGGCGAGCTGGCGGATGTGCTCGGCTACGCGATGGAGACTGCGGCGGGCGTGACGGCGGCGGGCGCAAGGAAAGCAGCGGCTGGCTGGCGGTCTCGCACGCGGTGCGCCTGCTCGACGATGTCGAGGAGCTCGTCGCGCGCACGGCCGCGGTAGCACTGTACGCGACGAGCGGCGGCGAGGGCCGCCGGCCGCGCCCGCTGTCACAGCCGCCGCCGCGTTCGCCGCCGCACCTCTCGTCCTCATGCTCCTCGTCCTCTTCGGCAGAGTCCTCCACGCCGTCAGAGTGGCCGCCATCGCTCGAGCTGCGCGCCGACGCGCTGCCCGAGTCGCTCCACGCGTCTAGCGCGGCCGCACACACGATGCCACTCGAGCCGAGGAAGAGCTGCACGTCGCGCGTCTCCACGTCGCACGCGATCGTGTACGCCGCGTGCTCCGTCTCACCGTCGTCGCCGCCCTCGTTGTCGCCGCCCTCGTCGCCGCCGCCCTCGCCGCCGCCGCCCTCGCCGCCGCCGCCCTCGTCGCCGCCGCCGCTGCGCTCGCCGCTGAACACGCCCGACGGACCAGCTCCTCGCGCATCGGAGCGGGCAACGCGCATCGGGCGCGGCGGCAGCGAGAGTTGCTGGAAGGCGGTGTCGCCGAGGTAGTGCACGAGCACGCGCTTGATATCCGCCTCGTCGCGCCCCACTTCGCGCAGGTACATCTCGTGCCGCACGAGCAGCTCGGCCGGGTCAGCGGCCGCCATGCGCTGGCGCACGAGCCGATTCTTGGCGAGTGCCTCAGCTTGGAAGACCGCCTTGCGCGCCGGTGGCATCTCGCCCCAGGCCTTGCCCAAGGCCTTCTTGAGCTCGTACGAGGTGGGGCTGCCGCCCAGCGACGCCTTGATCTCGGGAGTCATGGAGCGCTGGAAGATGAAGAAGGGCTTCTCGAGCGGAGCCGCGAGCGCGGCCTTCGTGCGTCGTGCGCAGTAGAAGCGCATGAGCTCCGTCTTGCCATCGCGCAGCATGCGGCTTGACGCGTTCTGCGTCGAGCTCGGCACCCAGTCTAGCCCGTCCACCAGCTTCGGCCGGCGGTCAGTAGGGTGGCGCTTCTCGACAAATATCCAACCAAACTTGGGGTAGCGCATGCTGCCGACGGGCAACTCGGGATAGCCGAAGCCGGCCGGATCTCGCAGGATACGCGCGTACATCTCGTCCGAGAGCTGGAAGGGGAAGAAGGCGGGAGGCCGCCAGCGGCCAAAGGCGCTGGTCGGCTGCACACTCGAAATCTTCCAGCTCGGAGGCGTGGAGCTGGCTCGGCGTCTGCGCAGCGCGACAGTGGAGACCACGTCGTCGACGGCCGTGCTCTCGTCGTCGACGGATGCGGCGGTGTTGGCGCCGGCGGTCGCTGAGCGCGTGCGCGTCGTCATCGATCCACGGAGGCGGAGGCGGAGCGGCTGGCTGCAGGCCGACCCCGACTAGACTCCGATGTGTGCTCGCCTTCGACCGTAGAGCGCGTTTGCGGGCGCCCGCAGAGCCAGCTAGGGACGGCGCTAACGACAACACCAGCCCCAGTACGTCACAGCCTTTCGAGACTCTGCATACTCACACCCGGTCACGAGAAATATGAGAAACACATGCACACGATCACGAAACGCACAGCATTCTACTAACCCGCTCCGTCGCGCGCGGATCGTACGATTGGTCGTGCGCACATGGGGCGGCTGCGACCCCCTGCTTCCGTTGCTTGCCAGAAGTCCGGCCATCCTCGAGCACCTTCTTGCCAGACATACGCCCGTAGCCCTCAGGCCACGCACACACACAAGCTTCACAACGCCCCACTCGCACACGCCGTACGGCGGTCGATGGGGCCTGCCTCCAAGAGCCTCCGCACGTACCTACACCACGCGCCGCCGGAGCCATGCGGCCGCCTCCTCTGCCCGCTTGGCCGGGGGGTTTGGCGGCGTCCTCATATGCACACAGTTGGCGGCACGGGCGCCGCATGCCCCCGCCTCGTGGAGCGCCCGCGCCCTTCACACCCCTCTGGGGGCAGCCGCGCCAGCGGAGGCGCCCAACGCTCCCTTCCGCCACGGCGAGACGGGCAGTCGGACCGGCTGATCTCGGAGTGATCAGGAGCGGAGGAGGAGGGCGATTGCCGCGCCCGCGAGGGGCGCTCTAGGCGGCCCTCTAGACGAGGGGTGTGCCCGTCATCGAGATCTGAATGCGAAGGAACCATTCGATCATCGTGAGCGGCAGCAGCACGATGTTGAGCGGGAAGGGCAGTGAGAAGCCGTTGAAGAACTGGAAGGAGAAGCCGAGGGCGGCAAGCGAGTAGCCAATGGCCTCGTCTAGGAAGGACTCGTTCGGATCGAAAGGGCTGGTCGGATCGTTCGGATCGACCCTGGCGATCGGGAAAGGCAGTTTGTCGATGTAAGGCACGCCGTCCTCCGTCTTCTTCTGCTGCAGGAACTCGATGAGAGCCTCGGCGAACATCCGGCCGCCGCGCAGGCCCGAATAGAAGGCCGACACGATCATCTGGAGGTACCAGGCGAAGACGACAGCGAGGAAGGTGAGCGCCGTCTCGATGAGCGTCTCCGTCCAGTGCACGAGCTTCGGCCCGATGGCCGCGGTGAGCATGGGAGCAAAGGTGCGCACGATGGGGAACTTGCACATCTCGACGATGCCAAGCGCGAAGGCCGTCGTGCGCGCGAACTCAAGCCGCAGCGTCGCGAGCACCGCCAGGTACGCTGTGAAGAGGGCACCCCACGCCTCCTGAAGCTTCTTTGGATCCTTGACGACCGACATCGCAAGGAACAGTTTGTGCTGCGCGAGCGCCGCCGGGTCCATCTGGTCGACGTCGGCGATGCCGTCCTTGTTCGCATCCACCTTGTCGTCCTCCTCGTTTGCCGCCACGATGAGCTTCACCTGCAGACACATCCACGGGCTGGGTGTCACGTGGCTGTCCAGCCGAGAAGGGCATGCAGCGCCACGTGGGAGAGGGAGTCGACTGTCCGTCACGGGAGGGCCACAGCCACGCCGCAGCACGGATCTGCGCTACAGCACGGGCCGCGCCGCACGGCCCCTTGCCTCGCGCCGCCGTGCTTACGCCGCCGGCCGGCGTGCGTTCGTCGGCGCGCACCTGACTCGAGATGACCTCGATCTCGGTGTAGACCTTCTGGCCACCAAATTGGCGGAAGGCCTCGATGGCGGCAATGGAGGCGACATACGTGCCACCGAAGAAGCAGAGCGCAATGCCGAAGATCATCTGGACGACCGTCCTCGGGGCCATGCTCACGTAGTAATAGATCCAGCTGTAGGCCCACATGTACCACGGCCAGACGAACTGGACACCACGAATCACTGCCGTGACAGCCGGCTTGCACGCGCCAATGCAGCCAGCGGCTTGCGGGTTGAAGGCCTCGGCCTGACTCTGCACCGCATCAATGTACTTGTTGATGCGCGACGCGTCCGTAAGCTTCGTCGATGGCATCTCGGGCGGGGGCAGCGGAGCAGGCTCGGGCAGCCCCATCGCCGCGGGGCCTCCTTCCTCAAGTTTTTTGTAACCCGACATCCTGTGGTTGCGCAAGAAATGCGACGGGTGAACGATGGCATGGGCATGTGGGCTGCGCGCGCGCGCGCGCGCGCCGCGCCGCCGCCGCACGCTGCGTAGTTGATTCGCACCCGCCGATGTCCTCCAGGCAGAATCTTGTGGACAGGGAGCAGACGAGGCGCTCGACAAGGCGCTTTTCGATACATGTACATGTATGTAGCCATCAATTTCTGGCCATAGGAAAGCCGTTGGAGGATGGCGGTGCTGGTTCACGACGTGTCGCCTGTGATTTTTTCATTCACACACATTTGCTCATCCATGCCGCAATGCTTTTAGCACGACGCTCGCTCGCCTCGGCCCTCTTGGCCATCTGCTCGCAGAATATCGTGCTGATGCTGCCTGCGGATGCTGCCAGCGAGAATGCCATGAGCGAGAGTGAGCAGCTCATTGCCGAGCTGCTACGTCGAACGGAAGCCAACAAGGAGCGCAATGCTGCCGGAGTGAAGCGAACAACAGAGGCCAACGCCTTCACAGCCTATGACGGCACTCTGGATAAGCGCCTTGTGACGGGCCTGGACGGAAGTAATCGATACGTAGATGGAGCGACCGTGCGAGAACTCACGCGGCGGCGGCGCCTCGCCTGCGCTCCGTCGGTCATGGAGCCGTGCAGGGAGGTCGAGCCGGTGTACAATGATGCTCCACCGTTGCAGTTGCCCGAGATCAAGGCGCTCAGATGTGACGCCGACGGACGGAATTGCACTTTTCGGAAGTCTCCATGAGGCACATGCCATGATGCGGGCAAGGCGGATGACGTGTGAATTTGTGATCTAAACTTCTGGAGATGTGGTAGCAGTCTTCAACGTTCAACCGGTCAACGCGGTATAGAAGAACTTCGTGAAGCAAAACCACCGTTCATAAAGTTACAAGGTCCCTTCCCAGTTCCCACGCAATTATGCACATACACGTGCAGCCAGTCGAGGGGCCGCACGCAGCCTCTCCCCGGCGATCCCGACTTCGCCGACGCGCGACGGCGACGTCGGGCCCCACCCAACGCCCACACGGCCACAGCACCCAGCCGCGCGCTCGGCTCACCGGCTTACGCGCACTCGCGTCGACTCGAGTTCATACGATAACGCGAGCACCCTCGAATAGATGCACCGTACAACGATCCACCCCCCCGGGATGGGGCACGATGGACGGGCGCAACCGCATCGCGCAGGTCTCAGTGCACTCCTCAGTGCTTGACGCGACGGTTGCTTGCCGCAGTTCCTTGCAGCAGGCTCGGGCTTACGCGACTAGGGTATCTAGACGGCGGCAGGCGACGGCTTGCAGGCGACGCGGCGTCGCGTGGCTGCGCGCTGGAGCTGCTCGCCACACTGGTCTTCGCGTCGTCGGTGGACGCTGTGGCCGAAGGCGCCGGCGCTCCAAACTGCCCACCGTGCATATTGAGCGACTCAATGAGCGCGCCAAGCCCCGTGCCGAGGGCCTGACCAACCTCCTCGAGCCCCTTGCCGCGCGTCCATTCAAACTGAGCGTCAAGCTTCGCCTGCGCCACACGTTCCGCCTGGAGCGCCTCGGCCTCAGCTTCCCTTGCAGCCTTCTCTCGACCCTCCGGGCTGTTGGCGAGGCGCGCCGACGAGCGAGCGCGCGTGCGCCGGAGCCGGGCCTGCCTGGCCACACGCTCCTTCTCAGAAATCTGATGTGACGCATCCATTGAGCGCGCAACCCGCTGCCGCAGGAGGACCACCGTCTTGAGCACCTTGTTCTGCACCGCCTCGTCGCGTCGCGTGATGAGCCCGCGCCACGCGCCCTGGATTGCGAACGCCGCCTCGTCCTCGAGCTTCCACAGCCGCATACGGTGCGCCTTCTCGTTCGCCTCGCGCTCGGCACGGCGCTCGCGCTGCGCTTGCGCCTCGCGCAAGGCCCCCACGAGCTCGCGCCGCAGCCCGTGCCCTCGCGCATACGCGGCGTGCTGCGCGCGCCAGCGGGCGAGTGAGGCGCGATCGAGCTTGGCGCGGGCAGCGCGCATTCCGCCGTCCATCCAGAGCGAGGCAAGCTTGCGCGTCGCTAGTACGACAGAGTCCGTGGGCACACCGTCGCTCGCCAACCCGCGTTGAAGCCGGAAGACTTCATGCCGCACGGTCGGCTGCCGCTTCTCCTCAAGCCTCGGCGGTGGCGCCGCCACCCGCCGTACTAGCGCCAGGGAGGCACCAGCCTCGGCGGTGGCCTCGGCGGCGGCCTCGGCAGCGGCCTCGGCAGCAGCAGCGGTGCCGGTGACGGTGCCGGTGGTGGCGCGGCAATCGCCCCTAGCGCTGCTCGTCATCATCTGGCCGTTGCCTTGCTCCTCGAGCGTATGGCCAAGAGTGTACACGAGCTCCTGCGGCACGAACCCGTCCGAGGTACGCAGCTGCAACGTGATCTTGATCGGATCCGAAGCAGGCCGTGTTTGAAGCTCCTGCCCGTGTTTGAAGCTCCTCCCATCCACATGCGGAAGCTCTTCCTCCTGCCCGACGCCGCCAGTGGCTGTCGCGGCGGTGGCGGCAGCAGCATCGGCCTGCGCAGCCTTCGCCGCGACCTCGAGCTGATGCAGCACCTCGCGCAGCGTCTCGGCCAAAGTTGCGTCGCTCTCCGCACCGGTGGCATGGGCACCAGTGCCGGTGCCCATGGCACGCGAGCGAGCAGAGGAGGACAGTACCGTCGAGCCGCTGGAACTCTCCTCGAGAGTGTCCGCCGGCTGAGAAGGGTCGAGGTGGACGCCCAGCTTCGTGGCGAGCCGTAGCAGCTTCCGCGCCGTGCGCGACGGCTGCGGCCGCGGCGGCAAGGCGGATGGGTGAGGCACGTGTGGCTTTGGCGGTGGGAGCGGCGCGAGGCTGAGGGCGCGTGGCGACGACGGCAGGCTATGCGATCGAGTCGTCGTTGTCCGATCGCTTTGACGGCGGGGTGCAGCGGGATCGCGTGCGCTTTTGTCCGTCGGCGGGCGTGGCTCCCGGGCGGGCGTCGGCTCAGCCGATTTGGAAGGCTCCGTGACGTCACCATTCGTCCACTCTGGCACCATCACCTTCGGAGGATCGTCGGCGGTGCCCACAGCGCGGGGTGATTCCACAAAGCGGGGTGGTGATTCCGGCCTCGGCGCGAGCGGCGGCGGCAAGGACGGCAGCCGACGAGGCGAGGCCCGAGGCGAGGGCACGGGCGCTGGAGGTTGCCACGTGGCGAGGCGCTGCTGTGTCGCCCAGCTGGTGTACACGACGATCCGGCACCACTCGCATAGGGCTGCTGCTGCCGGCGCGCCGATCAGGGCCACCGCTTCGGGCGTGAAGTCTTCGGCTTCGACGTACGCCGTGCCGATGGCCAGCGCGCGCCGGTCGGGCGAGAACGAGGGTGCGGCGCCGTACGTGCGCAGTCGCATCAGAAAGGCGCCCGGGTCCGCGAGCTCGAGCTTGGCGAGCGTCCAGTCGGGCGCACCGCCTAGCAGTGCATTCGCGCACTCAAGCACGCGACGCACTGTCGGCGTCGGCTCAAGGTAGCTTCGCAACTCGAGCAGGTGCCTGCGGTGGAGGTGCGGCAAGAGAGGCGCGAGAGCCTCCGTCATTCTCCTCGAGGGCAGCCCAAACTCGCCTGGCAGGCGTAGGTGCTCGGGGAGTAGATTATCATCGGCCGTGGCCTTCTTCGGCCGAGCTGTCAGTCGAGGTGTAATCGTCATGGGCGGGAGCCGGGTGTTGTTCGGTGAGGCAGCAGGTGTGGAGAGCGTCTGGCGTGGATACCAACCAGGCGCCGCGCTCCTGCTGGTGCTACCCATACCCTCTGAGGCGCTCCCCCGACCATCCTCCGTCTCTGAGGCGCTCCCCCGACCACCCTCCGTCTCTGAGGCGCTCCCCCGTCCATCCTCCGTCAATCCGACGCTCGCCAGGACGCGGGCGCGCTTGCGTTTCGCCTTGACCTCGCGCTGGTGGACCGCGAGCTCCGCCATGTAGGCCGCGTCGCGCGCCTCGAGGCGCTGCTGCTGCTGCCGTTTGCGCATGTGTGCGCGGTTGGAGCGGTACTGCCGCTGGATGCGCTGCGACATTTCGAGCTGCTTGGCCGCCTCGACCTCGATCTCCCGCATCTCCCATATGAATCTCATCTGTCGCTGGATCATGATCGCGCATGCGGACTTGGAGGTATCGATGATCTGCATCGTGGACACGCTCCGTTGAAAGCCCTTCCCGAGCCGCTGGCGCACCTGTGGAAAAGGGAGCAAGGCGCCGTGGTGAGCACTTGCATGCTCTCAGCATCCGTTGGAAGCCCTTCCCGAGCCGCTGGCGCACCTGTGGAAAAGGGAGCAAGGCGCCGTGGTGAGCACTTGCATGCTCTCAGCATCCGTTGGAAGCCCTTCCCGAGCCGCTGGCGCACCTGGCGCTGATGCTCGAGGCGCGCCTTGAGATCGCGATCCTGCTGCTGGAGCGCGGCGCATAAGTCTAGTAGCCGCCTCACGCGGTACGTGCGGTAGTACTTTTGGATGATCGTGGCGGCGCGAATGCACTCGGGTCTGGATAGATCCTCGCGGCGCCTCTCGACACACGCCCGGATAGCTCGACGGATGAGTGCGAAGCGCATCTTGCGCAGCTTGCCCGCGAGAAGATCCTTCATGTAGTCGAGCATGGCGGCGTAGTGCATGAGCGCCTCGAGCTTCTCAGCGTTGCTCGCCTGCTTCCGCCGGCTTCCCTGCTCTTTGCCCATGCGCAGCGAGTGAGCAACTGCCGAGGCCATTTTACGCTGAAGCATGACCTTGGCGAGCAGGTTCTTGGCGACGCGTACATCGGCGGCGCACACCTGGTACCACGGCAGCCGAATGTCGAGCAGCAGCGAGCGAGCGAGATGATGCTGCATCTGGCCGTGGTCCTCAGTGTTCATGACTGCGTGCACGTACGTCGCGCGCACCGCATCCAGGCTCCGATTGGATGCGTCGGCGTCCAGACTGTCGTACACTTTGGCGATCCCCTGGTAGCGCTCCTCCTCGAGCAGCTCCTTCTCGAGCACGCGAAGCGCGCCACCTTCGACCTCGTCCAAAGTGTCTCCTCTCACGCGCGTCTTGCGCCTGCTGCCCGAGACGCCGTCTACCTGCTGCCGCCGCTTCGTCGCCCCATCCTCGTACCGCTGCTTCACATCGACAACGAGCTCGTCCTCCAGCTCACGCTTCTGCTCCGCCAACAAGACCCCCCGCTCCTCCTCTAAATCCAGTACTGCTCGCCTCGCAAAGGCCGGTGCCCCCACTGGTGCCCCCACTGGTGCCTCCACTTGTGCCCCCTCTTCCGAGGCGTCGCCTCGGGCGTCGACCCCTCGTGCTGCCGGGATGGCCTGCGAGGTGCTGCCGGTCACGAGGGCGCCATGTTGGGAGCCTCGCGAGCCATCCCCGCGCTCACCATGGCGCAAGCCCTCCCCGCTCCTCGGCAAACCACTAGGGCTCCTCGGCGTCTGAAGGCGCGAGACCGTCTGAATAGCCGTCTGGAGGCGCGACGAGAGGCGTGATGAGGAGAGGCGTGATGCCATGGCATCACGCCTCTCGTCAACCGTCGAAGTGGCTGGCTGAACGGTGAGACTGGCCGTCACGCCAAGGGATCCCGCCGAAACTGCTGCGGGGGCCTGCGCGTTGCCGGTGGGCTCCGCCGCAGCTTGTGTGGCGCCCAAAGCTGCGACAGCCGGCGTGGCACCCCTCGCCGCTGAGCCAGGGCGGCTCAATGAGACCCGGAACGGCACCTCGTTGATCACGAAGCCCGTGGCGCCTGGCGCACCCAACTGGTGCCCCTGCACTCCCTGCACTCGCAGCCGCAACACTACCCGTGGCGGCGGCGGCGGCGGCACATTATCTGGATCCAGACGCCGATCTACCTCAGATGGTAGGAGATCGGTCCAAATGGATGAGATTGTGTTCCAAAACACCATCGCGTCGGCGCGGTCGACGAGCTTTCGCCTACTGGGCGGTGATCCAGATTGGTCGCCTGCGGGCCCCGCAGCAGCACGCTCCTTGTTCATAGCTTGCATCTGCCAGGCTTGTCGCTCAAGCCCGGGAAAATCCAAATCACCGCCGCCAGGTGCCTTCGGTTCTTTGAGCAACTTGATTTGCTCCTCAATCTCTCGCACCTTCTTTCGACCGAGCTTCGTCACGTTGCGGATCTCCTTCTGCCGGGTCGCCTTGGCATAGTACATGCTTTGCTCGAGGGTTTCGATCTTTTCTTCGAGCCGTCGCTTCTGCATCTGCAGGTCGTTCAACACGTGTCGGATGTCGTTACGTCCAATGAGATCGCCAAAGCCCTCAGTGACTACAATCGCAACCGTTGCTGCGGCCTCGCTCACAGTGCGACGCTGCATCGCGGCTCGGAAGATGGCTTGAATCTTCGTGGTGGCCGCCTGGCACATGTCGCTCGGCGGCAAGCCCATCATCGCAGTGCTCCAGCGAACGCAGAGATCCGAACGTCGGCCATCTCACCCAGAAACAGGAAGAAACAGGCAGTTCACACACCGATTTAAGTTGCATTTGCATGCACAACTTCCCGAACCTCGAAGCCGCAACCCACTCACCGACGGGAAGCATGTGGGGGGACTTCGTTGTTAAAAGAAGGGTGATTGCGACTCTCAATCTCTCATCTCGGCGATCTGCGCCTCTCCCCAGCACTGCTCCCCTGGGGGCGCCGCCCATGGGAGCGCCTCCCCTGGGGCGCCTCACCTGGGGCACCTCCGCTGCACTCGTCTCCCCTCGTCAACGCGCGCCGCCGAGCGCGCGCGCGCGCGGCGTTCCCACACGCCGGCAATCCCCACACGCCGGCTGCATCCCCCTCCCGCATCTCACCCCATGCGGCTGCGCGCGCGTGCGGCCACACGCGCCGCTTTTGCGTGCGCTCGACCGCCGTTCCCACCCTCCTGTTCATGCTGAACTCATCTGCACTCAGCGCGGCGTATCTTCATTCAATTGGACGCCGTCGGCACTCAGCAGTAACTCAGCAGCCCTCGACAGCACACAGCAGCCCATCTTTGGGCCATCATTCACTTAGACGCCGGGGGGCCACAGCTTGGCTCTGCATCGCGGTCATCATGGTCGAATCAGATTGCATCACACGTGTCAGCCGCCGCCTTGAGCTCGGCCATCTCCCTCTCGACTTGGAGCTGGACGGGTTTCCCGTCGATCTTGACCTCGAGGACCTTGGTCGAGGCTTGGGGGCTCGTCATGGACACACCTGCTGGGGTGGCTTTCGAGGCAGACACCGAGGGCGTCTTAGGGGTGCAGCGGGTACAGAAGCCGTTCTTGACTGCGAAGTAGATGAGGAGGCCAATCAAAGTGAGCATGGTGATGGAGACCGCCGTTGCGGTGGCCGTTTGCTCCCACGTGAATTGATCCGGTCGTACCTGGGCAAGCGCAGCTTCTACGAAGAGGAGCCTAGACGGCGAGGGTGGCGGCGCCAACGGCGGCGGCGACGGCGGAGGGGGCGACGGCGGTGGCGGCGAAGGGGGAGGCGGCAAGGGCGGCGGTGGATAGGACGGCGGCGAGGGCGGCGGCGGCGGCGGTGGCGGTGGCGGTGGGGGCGGCAACGGCGGTGGGGGCGACGGCGGTGGGAGCGACCGCGGTGGGGGCGACCGCGGCGGCGAAGGGGGAGGCGGCGAGGTCGATGGCGGCGAGGGCGGCGGCGGTGAGGGCGAGGGCGGCGGGGGCGAGGGCGGCGGGGGCGAGGGCGGCGGGGGCGAGGGC
>ERZ761574.548-NODE-548-length-26375-cov-68.023784_pt1 | contig 26375 bp, 16 predicted proteins | sample MGYA00374950_ERZ761574 | MGnify/ENA primary metagenome ERZ761574 (study PRJEB28895, sample SAMN07631631) | mixed culture metagenome | isolation source: Freshwater growth medium | place: USA: Seattle, Washington | collected 2016-10-03 ... | reverse complement strand
GGGGGGGGGGGGGGGGGGGGGGGGTATTTTGGTGGCGCAGCATTCTTTGATCATCTGCCGGGTGAATGGACATCTGCAGCGCAAGATCATCTGCGTACTTGCGGCGGAGGTGCTGGCGGAGGGTCGAGCTTCGCTTCTGGCTACATCGAGCTCAATGCACAAGGAGTTCACTCGGGAAACGGGCAACTTGTCATTACCCCGATCAGCTACGCGCCATATCCAAAGGCACCGCCCTCACCCTCACCACCGCCGCCGCCCTCGCCGCCGCCCTCGCCGCCGTCGCCCTCGCCGCCGCCCTCGCCGCCGCCGCCGCCGCCGCCAAGCTGCCCCGGCGGCGGCTTCTATCCCGTGACGCTGACCACACAGACCTGGGCGAATGAGATCAGCGTCAAGATCGATGGCGTCGCGATCACCTCGGGAACGCTTGGCGACTACCAGACGTACACGTACTCGCGCTGCCTCACCCCTGGATCGCACGTACTCGTCCTCATGGACTCTGCGGGGGACGGCTGGCACGGAGCGTATGTGACGATCAACGGCGTCAACTACGGCATGGCCTTCACCGCATGGTACTCGCAGACGCACGCGTTCCAAGTCGGCCCATCGCCGCCGCCGCCGCCGCCGCCTTCGCCGCCGCCCTCGCCGCCGTCGCCCTCGCCGCCGCCGCCTTCGCCGCCGCCGCCGCCGCCGCCAAGCTGCCCCGGCGGCGGCTTCTATCCCGTGACGCTGACCACACAGACCTGGGCGAATGAGATCAGCGTCAAGATCGATGGCGTCGCGATCACCTCGGGAACGCTTGGCGACTACCAGACGTACACGTACTCGCGCTGCCTCACCCCTGGATCGCACGTACTCGTCCTCATGGACTCTGCGGGGGACGGCTGGCACGGAGCGTATGTGACGATCAACGGCGTCAACTACGGCATGGCCTTCACCGCAGGGTACTCGCAGACGCACGCGTTCCATGTCGGCCCATCGCCGCCGCCACCATCCCCGCTGCTGCCATCCCCGCCGCCGCCGCCCTTGCCGCCTCCTCCGCCCTCACCACCGCCGCCATCGCCCTCACCACCACCACCATTGCCACCGCCGCCAGCTTTGCCGCCGCCGCCGCCGCCACCTCCGCCTCCATCGCCCTCCCCGCCGCCGCTACCATCACTGCCACCATCGCCGCCACCACCATCCCCGCCGCAGCTATCCCCGCCGTCGCCGCCCTCGCCACCCCCACCCACGCCGCCTCGGCCCTCGCCCTCAACATCACCGCCATCACCCTCACCACCGCCACCATCGCCCTCACCACCACCGCCGTTGCCACCGCCGCCGCCGCCGCCGCCGCCACCGCCGCCGCCGCCGCCGCCGCCGCCATCGCCCTCCCCGCCGCCGCTGCCATCGCGGCCACCGCCGCCGCCGCCGCCGCCGTCCCACCCGCCACCACCATTGCCACTGCCGCCGCCTTCGCCTTCGCCGCCGCCTTCGCCGCCGTCGCCTTCAATCTCCCAACCGCCACTACCATCGCTGCCACCACCATCGCCGCCGCCACCCTCCTCGCCGCAGCCACCCCCGCCGCCGCCGCCCTCGCCACCGCCGCCCTTACCGCGGCCTTCGCCATCGCCTTCGCCATCGCCGCCGGCGATGAGCGTCGTCGGATTCACCCTCGAGCTCGCCGGTGACGTCTCTTCATTCACCCCAAGCGTACAGACCGAGATGAAGAGCGCGATCGCAGCGAGGGCGGGAGTCGATCCATCGGCAGTGGAGGTGGCTGTATCGCCGGGCAGCGTCATCATCGACGTGAGCATCCAGACGACCACAGTGACGGCGACCTCGGTGCAGTCGATGATGGCCAGCGCGACGAGCAGCCCAAGCAGCGCGACCGCCATGCTCGCGAGCATCACCGGCATCTCAATCGCCGTGCTCGCAGTCGTGACGCCACCTTTTGTCGCCGACGTCGCACCACCTCCACCGCCGCAACCATCGCCACCTCCACCCATTTCACCGGGGACAGATGCATCGTCTGTCGAGACGAGCGGATCCACGAGCTTTGTAGTCCCCATCACCATCACCCTCGCCATCGTTCTCGCACTTGCTTTCGTCTTCATGAGCCGCCTTCGCTGCCGTCCCGACAACACGCGGCGCTCGATGATGACGACCCCAGCGGTGAGTGCGGAGGAAGCTGGGGTCCCCAGAGCCGGTGGCGGTGGCAGCGGCGGCAGCGGCAGCGGCGGCAGCGGCGGCGGCGGCTGCGGTGGCGGTGGCGGTGGCGGTGGCGGTGGCGGTGGCGGTGGCGGCGGTAATGGGGCGGAGCGCTCGTCGAGGACTCACTCAGTTGTGACGGCGCTGCCAGTAGGAGTCCCCATCACCACCCCGTCTGAGCCGCCCCAGTTCCCACAGGTGGTTGGTGGCCCGGTGGTTGGTGTCCCGTGGTTGGATGGACCGATGGTTGGTGCTCCTGTGAAGCCGGAGCATGCCCCAACTCCGATGCCGTCATGGGTGCCCATAATCTCTGTCGACGAGGCACTGGAGTCGATGCGCAACCAAATGCCATGGTTGTTCCGGCGTGTGCCAGAAGGGCAGGTGCCCACTCCACAGGCGCACGGTACTGAGATGTCGAGTGTGCGAAGCTACGGACGACCATACTCAGCCAATCGGCCGGTTGTCTCCAAACCCGCCTTGGGTAGCCCCGGTGGCTCCACCTCGAGTTCCTCTACCTCGCGCTCCTCTACCTCGGAGTCAGCACCGACTCTCCAGCGGTTCGAAGACGAATTAGGCGCGACCTTCGACGGCGACCCATTTCCCTCATCCAAGGTGGACCAAATAATGGGCAAAATGAGGGAAATGGGCTTCAAAGAATTCAGTCGTGACGACGCGCGCGTAGCCGTCGAGAATTTCGGCAACGACCTCAGCGTCGACATGATCGTGGAGAGGATTCTCGGCACCTGGCCCTGCTGAAGCATGTGTTACTGTGTGGACTGTGCAAGGTTTCTGTCATTCCGTGCGTTGATGTTCACATGATTGTACGGCCCGAATGAGGAATGTTGCGAGACGATGCTCGGGCTGGGGCCTGGGCGTACACGAGGGTACGGTACTGAACCGTCGGAACATGCGTTATTTCAGCTTGAAAAGCGATTGTCGCATGTCGGGGCGCGTTACTTGGCTGGTGCGCCACAGTGGCTGTATGTACCACCTGAGTCTCGCCTCAGTTAAAGTTGAAGTTAAAGTGAGACAGTCAGTCGGTCAGTCAGGATTGTGGAATTCCTACGCCGCAACGCGCGCAACACGGCGCGTACACGCAACTCAAAAGCTTCACGCCGCCGCAGCCTGCGCCTCCCCTGCGAGCCATCGAGTTGTGGAGCGGTACCGCTTCTTCTTCTGATCCTTCTGACGGTTCCAAAACTTCTCTCCGCCAGTCTCGAGCAGCAGCAGCGAGAGTGGCCACCGAGCGACCTCGACGCCGTGCTCGACGTGGCTCACGCCGTCCGCGCCCTCGGTCTTAAGAGGCCCCGAGGCAATGAGCGCGGCCTCAGTCTCCATCGCGTCCGGTCCTCGCTCGTGTAGCTGCCAGTGCAGCGACACGCCCCACACTCGCGGCTGCTCGCGGAACAAGCTGCTGATCAGATCGCGACCTCGCACGCTCATGGGCCCCTTGCCGAGGGCATGGCCCAAGCCCCGCGCGCGACGACGGTACGGGTCGGTCGGCGACTTTGGCTGGAGCTCGCCACTCACCTGCGGAATTCTGGCCTCCAACGGTCGGTTGAGTGGCATCTCCGCGATAAACGTTTCAAGGTAGCCGCTGAGCGGCTCGACGACGTCGGCGGCATCGCCGAGGTCGAGAGCCAGCTGTGCATACCTGATATCGGAGGCGAACGAGACGCCATCAGTGGACTGGGAATCAGGCCATCGGCGGATAGGCAATCAGGAGGCCATCGACGGTTTGGCAATCAGGAGGCCATCGGCGGTTTGGCAATCAGGAGGCCATCGGCGGATTGGCAATCAGGAGGCCATACGCGGTTTGGCAATCAGGAGGCCATCAGTGGCTATCGGCCTCGCTCAGGTCGAGCGCCTCTGCTGTGCGTACGCTTCGATGGTGGAGATGCGCCCAGCCTCCTCACGCGCCTTTCCTTGCTTGCGCACGGCGGTGCCGAAGACGCTGCGCTCCGATCCGGCCTTGGGTGAGATGACCACCTTGGGCACCGCGTCTGGTAAGGTGCGAAAGATCTGGCGCACTTGGTTCCAAGTACCGTCGAGCAGAACGATGTCCAAGCAAGGCGACGGCGGCACTCGACCCGTCGAGGACGGCTGCTGCTCCGATGCGCTGCTGCCGCTGGCCCCAGACGCCGGTGAGGCCGTGGCTGGAATGCGAGCCACGCGCTCGAGCAGCGCGGCGGGCGTGAGCGCATCGGGAGACGGGTAGAGCACGGCGGTCGTCGGCTGGCGGCACAGCTGCTCGAGCTCCTCATCGTGCGCTGGCAGGCCGGAGACGAGGAGCGTCGCGCGCGGATGGGCGAGCAGAAGCAGTTTGCCTGTCGCGGTCGTGCGCAGCACCTCCTTGCAGTGCGTCACCACCCAGAGGCGGTGCGACAGCGCCAGCGGCGGCATCTGGGTGCAAATGCACGGGTTGAGCGTGCAGGCGAGGCATGCGCCATAGCGACGGCACTTATTCAGCATCGATGTCACCGCATTCCCGACCTGCATCGCGTGCCGCTCGGCGAGGGGCACGTCCTCGCCAAAGGCAGCGTCGTGGTCACGAGAAGCAGTGCAGGCGGCAATGGACGCGAAGCGAGCGAGCAATCGACCACGAGGCGACGACTCCTCACTGATGTCGTCTCCCGAGGCGCCGTTTGATGTGGGCGCTCTAGGGCTCAGCTCGCCAGTGCGAACGCTGCTGATGAGCGCTTCGAGCTGCCGCAGCGTTGTGGCCGATCCCATGTGAAGATGAGAGAAGTCACGCGAGGACGGCGTCGAAGGCGAGCTGTGGGGAACATCGGGGGAGCCTTGCCTTGCATGCATTGTGAATAAAGAGGTGGGAAGGGGGTGTTTGCAGGAAGATGCGGGATTGAAAGAAAGGGTTTTTGAAAAGCACGCCAGCGTTCGTGCCATGCATCAGGAAGGCCTCTCGTTGATATCCCTGCGCAGGCGGCCGGGTAGGGTGTTCGCAACGCCGCATGTAATTGGCGGATCGCCGCCCGCGGATGCCACTCCCTCCTGCCGGATGCGCCGCATGTCCGCCATGACACTCTTGACGCCGCTCATGTACTTGTCCGCCTGTGGCACGTGGACGACGCCTTCGATGCCGCGTGGTGCCAGCCGCCCTTGCGGTCGAAGATTGATTTCGCTGCGTCAAAGGAGGCCTTCTTCTTGTAGTCGCTGCGCTTGCCGGGTGGGCCGATCACGCTCTCGTACTCGGCGAGAAACCAAACATTCGCGTCGCTCGGCTCCTGCGCCTCGACGCGCGGCCGGCATCGGGGGGCGAACTGGGGAGCTGAGAGTCGGAGTGAGTGCCGGCGGTGGGCTGGGATGCGAGGTGCGTGCGGCAAGGCAGGCGCGAACCTCTCATGCAAGTACCGCCTCTCATCACACGCCCTACCCTACCCCTGGGCAGCGAGTCCGAGGAGCTCCCCGCGCCTCGGGACTCGTGCATCTCGAGGTTCCACGAGGCGCCCGTCTCCTTCGCCTCCTTGGTCTGCTCGATCGCCGCGGTGAGCTTCCCGAGTTCCCGTGGGAGGGGGCGGGCTCCAACTCGAAGGCGGAGGCGGCCGTCGAGCAAACGTTGGACTTGGGCATGAAGAACGGGTGCATCGGGGGCTCGTTCGGCTGCATTCTCTAGAGAGAGTGAGAGAGAGAGAGTGGGTGAGTGGCACAGAAAAAGCGCTAAAACCCCGTCGGGCTGCACACGCCGTCCGTTCCGCCTCCTCCGAACCCTTGAGGCGTCATCCTTGGCCACTAGCTGGTCGTCGATCGGCGCAGGGGGAGCGCGTCGGCGATTTTTGATTCCCGGACACAAACCACAGGTTACCGGTACATTATCATTCACGCGGCCAAGTTGTGCTCACGCCGCTTTTGCCGCGCGGGGCCCGCTGGTCGTCTGGCATGCCATCAGAACTATCAGTCGGCCAGACTGGCGGCCTATCGTCCACGGCCAATCTGGCGTACGGCCTGCGCGCCAGCGATGAGCGGCTGCGGCCGCAGCCGTCGCGACCGGCGCCCGCTGCGGCGCCACCCGCCGCGGCCGTAGTCGAAGAGGCATCTACGATCATCCAGGCTGCCGCACGTTCTCGGGGCGTGCGGCGCGACGCCGAACGGAGCGAGAAGTGGCTCGGGGACCTCACGCGTAGCAGCGCCAAGCTCGACGCCAAGGCGCTCGGAGAGCTCGGCGACGGCAAGCGATCGATCCCGGGCCCGCTGCTTGGCGTCGCCGGGCGCACCCAGTTTGCGCGCGCGGCGGAGGAGAAAATCGCCGCCGAGCGCGCCAAGACCCTGGCGGAGTCGAATCCGGGTAGGTCTGCGCGCAAAGCCAGATCGGGTCCGGGCGGCACGGGCATCGGCCTACGAGGAGCCGTGGGTGCCGTGCGAGCCGCCAACGCGTTCTCCAAGTCGAGCTCGAGCTCGACCTCGCAAGGCATGAAGACCTTCCGGAAGGCGAACATCGACTTCGTGAAGGAGGGCATCCTGGGGCCGCTCATCGACCGCGCGGCCCGGCTCGGCGAGGGCATCCTCGCGGCGCGTGTGCGCCAGGCGGAGTTCGAGAGCAGGCTGCTACCCAAGCCCGTATGCGTCGCGTCGCTCTTCGGAACGGCGGTGGCGACGGGCGACGCGCACTCGAGCCTCGCATTCCTCGAGCAGGACGGGCTTGGGGTGCTCGCCTCGCGCGCCGAGCTCCTCCAGCTCTCGATGCACACCTGCCCGCTCCCCCAGCTCGGGCTGCAGCCGCTCGTGCGCCAGACCGCTCAGCAAGCGTCCGAGCTGCCCACGACGGCGCCGATCCACTCGGTCTGTGTGGATGCGGCGACGGCGCGCGTGTTCGCGCTGCACACGGACGGCGTCATGCTCGTCTGGGGCGCCCGGCACGGCGAGCTGCGCCACTCGGCGCCGCTGCTGCCGCCGCCCGCGATGCAATCCGCACCCACCGAGCCGCTCATCGCTGTCGATGAGGAGTCCCAACTACTTCTCTTCGATTGCAGCTGGCACGACGGCACGGTGCGCGTCCTCGAGCCCCTCTCGCTCGACACACTCTCGTCCGTCTCGGTCGCGCTGCCGGGCGAGCCGCCCGGCACCCGTCGTGTCGCGCACCTCGCATACATCGAGCTCGTGCAGCTTCTCCTTCTCTCACTCGAAGGGTCGGCCGCCGTGCTCGCCTTCGACGCCGGCTCAGGCGCATTGCGCGCCGAGTTGGGCGGTCACCTGGGTGCGCCGCCGCGCCTTCAGTGGCTGCTGCGCCTGCAACGGCTCGCGACGCTCGGCGGGGGGACGCCGCCCTTCGGAGACGCTTCCGCGGGCGGCGACTGTTCAGTGCGAGTGTGGAGTCTGACCCCACGCCGCGCCAACCCGCCACCCAACGACTACTTTGCCGAGGTCCAGCGCCAAGCGGCGGCCAAGCGCGAGGCTGAAGGCAAGCGCGGCGACCCCAGCGGCGTGGGCGATGGCCCGCCCGCCATCGAGGTCGTGTGTGAGCGCGTGCTCACTGGGCACACGGCCGCCGTGACGGACGTGACCTTCCTGCCCGACTCGGCGCTCCTCGTCACATCAGCCATGGACTGCTCAGTGCGCTTCTGGGACGTGGACGCGATGCCGCACCCGCTCACTGCGCCCGAGGGTGGCGCTCACGTGCGCGTCGGGCCAGGCCGTTACGAGCCCATGCGCCCCGAGTGGACAGTGACGAACCCGCCGTACGTGAATTGCCTCGTCATACACACCGCCGAGCCCCCCCTGCGCCTGGGTGTCGTTACCGGCTGGAGAGGGCCCGAAGGGTTGCTTGTGCTCACGGCCCGTGGCACCCCGTTCAAGGGCAAGGCGGTGGTGGGGCCGCCTTCATCGAACTCTCCACCCCCCGGCGGCCACCTCGCCCTCTGGGCGGTGACGCGAGCTCTCCTCCAGATCGAGGCAGCTCGCTTTGACGAGATCCTCGATAAGGATACGTACGCGACGCTCGAGGCGACCGCCGCGAAGGATTGGCGCGCCGCGCTCCTCCGGCTACGCGCGGCCGAGGCGGGGCTGGGCGATGTCGTTGCGAACGCACGCCGGACGCACGACTCGGCGCGTACGGCGCGGATGGAACTGCTCCGCCACGCCTCCCTCCACCGCGCCTCGCTCGCGGACTCGCTCGATGAAAGCCTGCTGCGTCAGGTACAATTGATTTCGATGGATTGCGATGGATTGCGATTGAGTACGATTGAGTACGATTGAGTACGATTGAGTACGATCAGCTGACATGCGCCAACGAGTGCCTGCTGCGCTACCTGCTGCGCCAGGTCTTCTTCTATGCGGTGCGCGAGGCGGAGGCGCTCGAGGCGCGCGCGCGCAATCGGCCCAAGCACGAAGGGGCGCCCTCGCTCACGCTCACCCAGGTCTACTCGATCTGCCGCGAGCACCAGCTGCTGTGCACGCCCCTGAACAACCTCCAGTCGCTCCGGCGCTGGCTGGCCGAGCTGCGCGAGTTCAAGCCGTCCGCCGCCTCGAAGCGGGCGGCCCAAAAGGGGCTGATCGAGAAGCCCGCGCCCGACGGCGGCGTGCCCGCCGAAAAGATGCGCTACCCTTGGCAGGTCGAGCCCGGGCTGCCCCCGCCCGACAACACCGGCGAGGTGTACGGCAACGGCGCGCGCATTGACGAATTCGTGTTCACGCGGCTCGTCAAGGATTTGGATCCGATCGAACGGCTGCGGGACGATGCACACGCGCTGGGTACGACGGTGGCGTACCTCGTGAAGCAGTGCGCAACCCCGCGCCACGCGGCGCGCTTTGCCGCTGAGGGCCGCGCCGCACGCTGGGAGGCGCTCGGCGAGATTGCGCTGAGATCGCTCGACACGCTGCATGCCCATCTCCGCGCGCACGCCATCGGGTACGTGCGCCGGCAGCTGCTCGAGATGCTCGCGCCGCCGCCGCCGCCGTACGCGCCACGCGCCAAGTCGGCGTTCGAGCTGTCGCCCCCTCATGTGCCGCCGCCGCGTCCGCCCCCTTATGAGATCGATCGCTCGATGCCGATCGAGTCCGCCTCCGAACCCCCGCGGATCGTATACGCGGCGCACGAGCGCTCTGGTGGGGGCGCTATCGGCTGCGTCGCGGTGGTGTCGCAGGCTGCCCTCGGCTCCTCCCGAGGTGGAGACCATCTCGCCATCGAGGTGGCTGCCTCCCGCGCCCTCGCCGATGCCTGCGAGCTGTACACACGTGCCCTCGGGTATGAGCTCACGCCTCCCTCGGTGCGCCAACGGCAGCACGAAGCGCACCTCGCCTACGAGCCCACGCCCAACATGACGCCACTCGACCAGCTGCTCGCGCTTAACGGCCCTCTCGGCGGCAAGCTCGGTGCGGAGCCCAAAAAGGGTCAACCCTCGTCAGCGGACGGCGGCGTTGGCAAGGACGAGGGCGGCGGCGAGGCGCTGCTCTTGCGGCACATCCTCTCTCTCTGGGGTCGTCAGCTTCTACTCGCGCTCCAAGCAGCGCACAAGCGCGGCATCCTGCTGCGCACGCTCCGCCTCTCGCACATTCTCGTCTCCTCGGATGGGCGTCGCATCAAACTGGGACCGTCGGCTCTCGCCAACTTTGCCTTGACTGATGGCAGCACGCTCGACGGCGGCGGCCGTGTTCTGTCGGCGAACGAGCTACCGCCCCTCCGAGGGCCCATCAGCAGCGCGATGACCGCCGCGCCTCGGGCCGACTTGGCAGCAGCACGGGCGTCCACCGGTGTCGATGAGGTCCTGTTCGCCAAGCCGCTCGTGCGCTCGATGCCAGACGCACTCCCGTCTGCAGCTTTCACGCGCGCCAGCGCCTCGGGCTGGGGCGCTCAGGCGCTCGAGGGGATGGTGGGCGCGCCTCTCGAGGAGGCTCTGCTCCCACCCGAGCTGCTCGCCCGCACCATCGTGCCCAGTGAGGGCGTCGCCGGCCCCGATGGCAACCCCCGCGGCGCGTGGCGCGACTCGAAGGGCAGTGAGTTCCTGAGCGCGAGCATCGATCTGTGGAACGTGGGTCGCTTCCTATTCGAGGCGTACTACGGCGAGCCGCCAGCGGACTATGCGACGTCCGTGCTCGAGCACTGCACGGCACTGGGACTCGACCCACGAGCGGCTGTGCCCACGATCCTCGCAGCGACACTCGAGCCGCTGCCGGCGCACCATCGGGCGACCACACTGCCCGCGGCGGCGCCTCCATCGCGGCCACGGACGGCGGTTGAGGAGCTCGAGGCGCGCGAGGCGGCCGCGGCCGAGTTGAGTGAGGTTGGGGCGGCCGCCGCCGAGGCCACCGCGGCCGCGGCCGCGTCTTTGCCACCGGCCGAGGGCGAGCGCAGCCGTTCCCTCGTGCCGGTACCGCCGTTCACCTACGACCCGTTTGCGACGCTCAAGGCCAAAGCCAGGCGCTCGGCGGAGCGCGCCCACGACGACGCCTCGACGTTCCGGCGCCCCACGAGCGTCGTCGTGGGCGCCGAGGAGGATGGTGGGGCGGTGGGTGGCGCGCGCGGCGCGGCCTTGCCCCGCGCTCGCGCCTTCGTGGAGGCATCGCAGCTGCCATCGGTCAGCTTACGGCGTGCGGCCGTGAAGAGCGATCCCAATGCCATCCCGGTCGATCTATGGCCGGGCGAGCTGCCGGGCGAGCCGCCGGGCACGCGCGCTGAGGACGGCGCCCCAGCGATCGCCGACGTGATCGCGAGCTGCCTGCAGGCGCACCCGCAGGCGCGCCCCTCCCTCGACGGGCTGCTTGCCTGCAAGCTCTTTGCCATCGATCAGGGGACGCTGCTCGCCGCCAAGCACGTGGCGCAGCAGTACATGAAACTGCCGAGGCCCGAGCGCTACATTGAGCGCGAGCTGACGAACCCGATGCGGGAGCTCCACAGGCTGCGCCTCGCGGCTGGACGTATGCCTACCCATGGGTTTGACTCGCTGCTCCAGCGCGCCTTCGACACCTGCATCGACCCGTACACGTGCATGAGTCGCGCTTCGGTGGCCCCGCTCTCGAGCTCACGAGGGCCGACGGTGAGCTTTGCGGCTGGTCCACCGCCCGGAAGCTCGAGCGGTGCGAGCTCGAGCGGGGGTGCTGGCTCCATTGTTCGGCCGGCGCGCCCAACGACCGCCGCCGAGGCAGAGGCGTGTCGTACGCTCGTGCGTATGGCCATCGTGACGCACGACGTCTGGGGCTCGCTGCGTCTGATGGTACTTCACGACCTCGCCGAGCTCACGGCGGACGGGACGCCGCCGTTGCCGCGCTCCGACCCACGCGTGGGCCCTCTGCTCAAGTTTGGGCGCGCCCTGCGGACTCTCATCTCGAGTGCCGACCTGAACGACTCGTTCGTGCGCCCCTACGTGGCGCCCCTGATGTCGCAGCTCGTGATGCTCGCGTGCGGAGATGCGCGACTCACCTCCCCTCGAGCGTGCCTCGCGCCCGACTGGCTCGCCTCACACATGCCATCCAAGCCGAGCGCGCCGAGCGCCGCGCTCGCCGCCGCCGCCGCCGCCGCCGCCGCCGCAGGCACCTTGCCGCCCCCCACGACGCTCCCGGCGTCCGTCATCGTCCGGCTGAGCGCAAGCCCCGCGGGCGCGTCACTACTCGACGGCGGAATGAGTGGCGAGCTGCTCGACATCTCGGGCAACTCTCGGACATCTCGGGCGATCTCGGACGACTCAGCGGACTGCACGCCGTCGTCGGCGGGCGCGGCGGCCTTGTACGCCAGCCTCGTGCATGACGCGAGCACGCCGCGCGCTGCGTGGCGCGCGTATGCGCCCGATGGCTCGCACCGATGGACTCCTTCGTTGCATGCGGCGCTGCAGCCAGTGCTCGAAGCCATGCTGGGCGAGGACGGCACTGGTTCCTTTTCGCTCCCCTCGCTGCGCCAAGCGCTGCAAGCCGCCAACGCTGCCGCGGCCGCCGAGGCTGCCGACGCCGCCGGAGCGACGGCCCTGGGCAAGACCACGCACCGCGCTGGCGCTGGCGCGTCGAGTGTGGTGGCACGTACGCTGCTCGCCCCCCCAACGCTGACGCGCGGCGATTGTGCCGAGCTGCTCCCCGCGCTCGCGAGCCTGTGCGGGCTCCATCCGAGCGCGCCGCCCTCCGACTCTGCAGCGTCAGGCTCCAAGGCCGCCTCGGATGCCGCCGCTGCCGCTGCCGCGGCACGACGCGCCAAGTGCACCGCGCTCACGCACCTGGGCGGCATGCTGCGGCGCAAGCCGGGGATCCGGATGTGCGCGCAGCTCGAGGTTCCGCAGCACGCCTTCCCCGCCCTCTCGGACGCCGACGCGGGCGTGCGCGCAGCGGCGCTCGAGCTCTTCGTCCGCATTGCGAAGCTCTCCCAGCACGGCCCCAGCTTGGACGGTGGCGCGCCGTCGCGGGCGCCGAGTTTGGACGGTGGCGCGCCGTCGCGGGCGCCGAGCTTGGACGGTGGCGCGCCGTCGCGGGCGCCGAGTTTGGACGGTGGCGGCTCGGCGCCCGCGACGGCGCTCGAGGCGGCGTCGGCCGAGGCGACGGCGATGCTCTACGGCTGCTTCTCTCAGCATGCGATGATGGCCGCGCTCTCGCGACCCTTGCACGACGCGGCCGAGGCACTTGCCGTGCGCGAGAAGTGCGTTGAGCTCTTCGGGCTGCTCGCGCTCAGTGACCAGCCCGAGGTGCACGTGGCCATGCAGCGCGCCAACGTGTGGGGCGGGCTCATGCACCTCATCATGCCCACGCGCGTGCCCGATGCCCAACAGCTTGTCGACTTTGGCGTGCGGGCCATCTTCGAGCGCGTGGTGGCCGAGGGAGTACCTCCGGCGCTCGAGTACCTGCACGCGCGCACGCCACTTCGTCAGAAGTTGCTCGATCTGGGGCTCGAGCTGCCGCCGCCGCCGACTCTCGCCGTCGTAGGCACGCGCGCGCGCGCGACGCTCGTCGCCGAGGGCGACGACCATGGCCTACCGCCCGAGCCAATTACCTTCGCGCTGCCACCGCGCCCGCCGCCCGTGGCTCTGGGTGACGTGGCACCCCCAAAGTCGACCGTGAGCAACCTGTCGGCCGTGGCGGCGTTGGGGCAGCAGCCCGGGGGCTCGAGTGCGCTCGAGACGGCGCGACATCGCGAGGCGGCCATACGGCGTGACCTCGAGTTTGAGGTCATGAGCGAGATGGAGCTCGATGGCCCTCTGGATGCGAGCGCGGAGCGCCTGCTCCTATTGCATGCGGGCAGCTGCTTGCGCCTCCCGTGGGGCCACCACCGCGGCGACGCCGCCTCCCAACGCGCCTACCTGCATGCCACCCTCGCCCTTGGCGTGCGTCGTGCCGAGCGCTCGCTGCGCACGCTCCAAGCGGCCGCCGAGCGAGATCAGGTGCGGCGCGCGCTCGGCGAGCTGCCCGTGGCAGCGCCGCGCCCCAAACCCGGCAAGCGAGATGGCGATCTCGCGCCGGCGAGCGCGACGGTCCCGTGGGTGCCCGCGGCGATGCTGTCCAACCCGCTCGAGCGGGCAGGCTATGCGTGCCCTCACCCGCTGTACGATTCGCCGCGTGGCGGGGCGGTGACGACACCCGGGATGACGCCTCGCGAGCATTCGAGCCAGGCCGCCCCGGCCGCTGCCAGCACCCCTCGCAGCGTCGTGAGCGCGAGCGCCCTGAGCGCGAACAGCGGCACGTGGGAGAAGGCAGGTGCCGCGGAGGCGCGAGCGGCCGCGGAGGCGCGAGCGTCAGAGCAGGCGGCGGAGGCGGCGGTGCAGGCATGCTTTCGTCTCTTCCAAGCAGCCGGGGTGGTACGGGCGCCCGCTGAGGTGGCGCCTCTCGAGCTGCTGGTGCGCACCGGCGCAGTCGCGTGGATCGCGCGCGCGGCGCTCGCGGCGGGCGCCATCCCGCCTCGCCAGCTCGCCTCTGGCGTACCGTCGCTGGATCTCGGCTCGGGAGATAGTGCGCTCGTGTCGCCGCCCCCAGTGCTCTCCGATGTGGCGCAGATGCCGTTACTCCGGCTACAGCGATCGGCCCTCGAGTTGCTGTGCTCGCTGCTGCTGCCCCAACTGCCCACGGCACCGCCCCTCGCCGGCCTCGCCGAGAAGCTTCAGCTCGGGCGCATGGCCATTGAGTACCTGCAGCGCGGCCAACTCGAGCTCGCCTCGTGCCTCGGCCTCGAGGTGCGCGTGCCGAAGCTCTTCCTGCCTTGCATGCAAACGCTCACCATGGCGCCCTTGCGTGCCGAAGCTCGTCCTGCCTTGCATGCAAACGCTCACCATGGCGCCCTTGCGTGCCGAAGCTCCTCCTGCCTTGCATGCAAACGCTCACCATGGCGCCCTTGCTTCCCCACAGGTGCGCGTGCCGAAGCTCTTCCTGCAAGAGTACGCCGCCGGCCGCGAGGCGCGCCTCAGCTTGTGGCAGGCGCTCCTCGCCGATCCGAGCGTGCTTGGGCAGCAGATCGAGGCGAGCGATGCTGTCGATCGTCTCATCCTCCTCGGCGCGCTGCCCGACACGCGCACCTTCGAGCTGCCCCTCATCAAGCTGCCCGGAACTTTCGTGCCGTTCCACAAGGGTATGGCACTCCGCTCTGAGGGGCTCAGGATGCTGGCAGCCGTGCTCACCCACCGGCACACGAAGCCGAGGCTCTTCGAGCAGCTCGTGAGCGCGTTGCAGCGCGACTGCACCGTCGCACGCGAGCTGGCGCGCCTATCGAGCGTCGTCGCGGGCACGCCGCCGCGCAACGTGCGCGACGAGGCGCTCTATGCGTCCGTGGTGACCCTCGTCCTCCTCCTCGACTCTGCCAGGGAGGATCGTCTGTGGCAGGTGCTCCTCGAGGCGGACGCGCCTCGAGTCCTCTCCGAGATCCATCGGCAGTTCCCCGAGCTGCCGCCCGTGCCCTTGGCCAAGCTGCTCGAGGGTGAGCACCTGGTGCAGCGCCCGCTTGGGCGTGCCGCCGCCACCTTCGTCGCCGGGGTCTCCGAGTACGAGCGCGTGCACGGGGTGAGCCATCCGCTCATGTCGGCGGGCATGCGATCGTGACGGGCCAGCGGCGACGCCAGCTAACCTTCATGCTTCAAGCTTTCCACAACGTGCCAGTGGGTTGGGATTGCGGAGAGGGTCGTGCTGAGCGGCATACCATGGCCTCAGCACATGGGCCTCAGGCCCTCATCGCAGCCACGGAGCACATGCTCACAAGCAAGGACATGTGTTAAGGGGGCGGGAGTGTGTGGAACCACCACACATCGTTTAGCGAAGGACCGACCCACTCGTTTCAATTTAGAGCGGAGATCATAAGCTCGGAGGTACAAGAATATTCACGGTTAAGTTCATTTCACACTATTCTGAGGAATTTTGACGGTTTCGCTCAGAAAGAAAACAATAAGGGAGGCCTCACGCCACGACGACCCGAGCGTCCTTCCGCGGTTTCGGTGAAGGTTTCAGTTGCATTGCGCTGACCGAGGCCTCGGACACGCGCCGCAGTGTCGCGGTGCAGACAATTCCGATCACCGTATCACGGCATTGCCCGGCAGAACTCTTGGCACCATGGCGCCTCGAACTGAGCTTTCGGACGAGCCTCGACTCATCTCTCCGAGAGTTGGACTCATCTCTCCGCCTGGTGAGGGTGCCATCCCATTCGTAAAGAGTGCGAAGGAATTGCAGAAGATCCCGTACACTATTCAGGGTGACGAGGACATGTACACCAAGGAGGCTATCAAAGCGCGCGCAGAAAACCGAGAGGACTCCACCGTGATTGCCGCGCTGCAAGCCTTCTGGGACGCGACCGTTTACGATCTGAACGGTGACTTGGTGAACGCCCTTTCGGAGAGTGATAGCGAAGAGGAGTTTGACACGACGACCTTCACCATGACGCGCGAGCACTACATCGAGCTCTACTCGCGTATCAGCCGCCATCTCGCCATCGTGCCCAAGGGCCACAAGTTTGATGATGCAGAGGCACGACGGCAGGCTGAGGAGGCATGGGAACAGGACACGAGTGGCAACATTTTGGAGTTTGAGCGAGACTTCTTTTTCGATTCGCTGTTCGAGCTCGCGGACCACTACAGCCGCGGCATCAAGCCTCAGGAGTACGCGACCTTCTTGCGCGACACGCTCCAGCGCGTCATCAGTGCTGAGGGTGCCACTTCGGGGTACTGGCGACGGAAGCCCGGCTATTGGCGTGACGGCAAAGTCGTGCGCAAGCTCATCGAGGAGCCGGACACGCCGAGCAAGCCGAAGTCACCTCCGCCTGACAGGCCTGAAGTGCCAGGGCAGCAACCGCCGCCGCCAAAGGCTCCTTCGGTGCGCGCGCCCCCAAAGCTCGGGGAACCCCCCGCGGCGACCGCCCCCGCTGCCGCGGAGCCTCCTCCAAAGCTTGGCAGACCAAAGGCTAGTCCACCTTCTGCGCCTGGAAAGCCGCTGCCCAAGGCATTGCCGGCGCTCGAGCCGATTCGCGATAGGATGGTCGCCGAGGTGGTGGCGGAGGAGAGCGCCGAGGTTGCGCGCGAGGTGATCGAGAGAAAGGTAACGCGGGATAGGGTCATCGAGGAGGTGGTGGCGGAGGAGAGCATCGAGGTGGCGCGCGAGGCGCTCGCGAAGCCCAAGGCATTGCCGGCGCTTGAGCCGATTCGCGATAGGATGGTCGCAGAGGTGGTGGCGGAGGAGTGCGCCGAGGTTGCGCGCGAGGCGCTCGATCTCACTGGCGTGGCCGAGACGCTCACTAATGAGGTCGTTGATCACGAGTGCGCTCAAGTGGCGGCGGAGTGCTTGAACCGCCCACCCCCGCCGCCACCGCCGCCCAAGGCGAGCGCACCGGCGCCTGCCGTGGCCGTCCCGAGAGCCCAAGCGAGCATAGCCCGATTAGGATCGCCCAAGCCGACGACGAAACCGGCGGTTACGGAAAAGCCGTTGGCGGCGGCAGAGAGGCCGCAAGCGCCCAGCGTGGTCCATCTAGCCTCCCCGACGCCGGACTTGCCCGAGCCAAGAGCGCCCTCGCCGCCCCTGCTGCCCTCACCCCGGCCGACACGCCCGAGCTTCCTCCCCAAGCCCGCGCCAGGGATCCCCCCGCCCCCGCCGCTCTCAACTAAGGCGCCGCTCCCGACCGAGACTCTCGTCAATGAGGTCATTCATCACGAGTGCGCTCGGGTGGCGGCGGAGTGCTTGAATCGCCCTCCGCCCCCGCCCCCGCCCCCGCCCCCGCCCCCGCCGGCTCGCGAGCGTTTTCCGTCGCCACCCCCCTTTGTTCCGCCGATGAGAGAGCCTCTCAAGTTCTACGAGCCCCCGGCGCGTGGCGTGCTATACACACCGCCACCGCCGCCCGAGATACAGATCCGGCCGTCAAAGCTCTGCTACGCTCTAGGCGACAATGGCGACGAAGACGTGGTGTCGCACGCGCTGCTGCGGGCGCGGCTGCAGGCGTATGACAAGGCCAGGCAGCAGAACGAGATGCGCCAGGTACGCATCAACCTAGCCCCTCCTGCGTCACGGCTGTGGACCGCAGACGCCACGGCGACGAGACGGCCACGCGTCTCGTCGGCTGACGAGGCGCCGGCGGTGGCGATGGTACCGGCAGCGATCGTGGAGGCGCCCGCGGCAGCGCGTGCCTCGGGTGGCATGACCTACGGAGCCCATGAGACACTTGGTGTGAAGTCAAAGTGTGAATGGCATGAGACGCTTGGGCTCAGCGCGACTCTCTGTCAGGGCGGCCTTCGGGAGGATGCACCCTCTCGCTCTCTCGAGGCACCCACACTGGCTCAGGCCATCTCCGCCGGCTTTGCGCCCACGCTCGCGCCCTCCACCCTCCTCCTCCCCGAGGGCGGCCTTCGAGTGCCTGTGGAATTTGATCTGCGCCGCCGGCAGCACGTCTTGAGCGGCTCGAGCATGGTTGCCTCCGAGGGCGCTAGTGCAGCCCTGTGGAACACCTCGACGTGTACGTTGAGCACCCCATTCTTGTCGGTGGACATGAGGACGTTGAGTGCGTTGCGCCCAGCGACGTCGGCAGGGACGCTCAGCACGACGCTCAGCACGATGCCCAGCACGATGCCCACCACCCGCGCGCCCCAGCCGACCGACTTGCAGATGAGCCCAGCACGGCGCCCATTCTCACTGGATCCAAATTGGGCTGACCAGCGCGCGCCCGCGACGGCGCCCGGTTCGACGCTCGGGAGGCCGCCGGGCCGGTTGGCCGCCGTGAATTCGGCGCATGAGTTCTTCTCCGGCTGCCTACCGCCCACCACGGTGGCAGCACACGGGAGCGGGCCGATCAAGCCGACGAGTGCGGTTCATTTACAGCATGGCCAAGCCGCCCTGAAGGTGCACGCTATGACGGTCTCGCTTATGATGGCGCCACGTCGCCCTGGGATGGTCCCTCGGCTGCGAACCTCGGCGGTCTCCATGCCTGCTATGCCCACCAGACGCGAGCTGATGCCCGCCAAGATGGGCTCGCTGTCGATGCTTATGCAGCACCCTCCGCACGTCGAGCATCCCTTGGTTGCACACGAGCCGCTCGCGTTGCTGGCGCGTGAGCTCGATGCGAAGCTGGCAAAAGCGCCATCGCCGACGCCCTTGAAGCCGCTCGAAGGGCGCACTCTACCTGTCTTTGGACCGAGCCCGGCTCTCGGGCGTCCCGTCTATCTCCAAGCGTTGAGCAAACTCGTAGGGACCGAGGTGCTTGTCAAGCGAGGCGGAGGATGGAGTGGGAGGGACGTCCGCCCTCCTCCGACCATCCGTCAAGCGACGTTGAGCATAACGCCGTCGTGAACACTTTGGAAAGTGCATTGCCAAACGGTGTGACCATTGACTATTATCAAGACATTAACTTTTAACTGAAAAAGAGATCATTCACCCCAAACTCGAGAAACTAATCGTGTTTTCTCGGTGCATTTTCTCGGAACTGTCGCCATTCCTCGCTCTCCCCATGCGCCTAATGAAATGCCTGTGCGCTCTGCTTCCCATCTGCGAGGGCTGGGGCGTGATCTCGCAACCACGCGCTGTACGTGACCCGCGCAGCACCCTCATCACGTGCGTTGAGCAACAGGACGCTTTGGCCGACGCCGTCGCGGCCAAAGACGAAGAAATCAGGAAGCTCCGCCATGATCTGCAGGTGCTCAGTGAGGAACTTGCCAAGGGCGACATGATGCAGCCGTATGGAAACTGGCTTTCCGGTCGCGTGAAAAATGTCACGGGCGACGTCTCGACCCCGTTCGATTCGTGGCTGAGCGACGAGATGGCCAAGCTGCAGCAAACGTACCCGAGGAGGCCGCGGCGCGACAAGCGAAGGCGTGAGCTCGCACGTAAGTCGGGTGCACGCTCGCACATCGACCGCATCGCGCAGAATGCCGTCTACAATGCCATCAAGGCCGAATCGATGCTGATCGACGTAGAGCTCACGCATTCCGCCCTCGAGGAGCAAAAGGCACTGGCCATCGTGGAGGAGCAGAAGGCAGAGTCGGACTTCGGCATCGACGCGATCATCGACCTTGTCACGACACGCTCCGCGCGCGAGGAGCAGCGAGCAGAGACCGCTCTCGCTGAGCAGAAGAAGGATCTGCGGACTCTGTTGAACGAGCAAGGCCCGAAGCTGTTCGACCTTTTCCGTGAGTGGGACAGTGATGGCAACGGCGGCGTCGACAAGTACGAGTTCCGCAAGGCGGTCACAGCCTTGGGATACACCCCTCCCAAGTCTCAGATCGACGCGCTCTTTGATAGCATGGATGTCGATGGCAGCGGCGTGATCGAGTACGATGAGCTCAAGAATGCGCTCAGCGACAAGTCGGAGTTTGGCATCGACGCGGTCATCGCTCAGGCCAAGAGCGTGACCAAACCTAAGCCACACATGAGGCTCTTCGGCCGGCTTCCGCAGGGCTTCGACCCCGTTCCCGTCGAGGCTCTCATTGCAAAGCGTGCTCGGGCTCGCCTGCGCATGCATTACTCGGAGGCCGACCGGCTGCAGCGTCGGATCCAACGGCTGGGCGTCAAGCTCGACGACCGTCGGCGCACCTGGAGCGTCATCAAGGGATGGAAGAAGATGCAGGAGGAGCTCGAGCTCGAAGAGGAGCAGAGCCGGAGGCTGAAGCAGCAGCAGCAGCAGCAGCAGCAGCAATAGCAGCAGCAGCAGCAGCAGCAGCAGCAGCAGCAGCAGCAGCAGCAGCACGCGGACGCCGAGCCGTCACTCATGTATTCGCTTCTTCTCGATGACGAAGGGGCCTTAGAAGCCAGGCGAGGCGAGTGAGCTAGTTCGCGAGGCAGACGTCTGCCCACGCTCTGCGTGACACCGTCCGGAGATTCATTCGTCGCGCCTGGCACTGTACCAAAGTAGTTTCGCCATCTGCCGCGCCCCGGCATCCGCGCGTGTCGCACCTGTCGCTCGCACGCTGTATCATTGTTTCAGCCGTCGCCCGATCGTGCGGCGATGCGGAAGACCGGAAGTCGCCTCGAAGTCGGGCGAGCTGCCGCTCTTTGACAAGTCGCTTCGACCCGGGACGCAAGTTAAAGACTTACCGTACCTGGCGACTGGTCTGCGGCACAGTACGGACGCAACGCCAACGGGCCCTGGACCGTCGCGTTTGGCGGAAATTGCAAATTCCGACGTTTCCGCGTTCGTGGCGTTCGATAACGCGATATCGCCGCGACCGTCTTCGTTTCGTTATAATTAACATGCTCACATGATACCGCACAGACACGCCGATTAATTGCGTCATCCCGGTGCCAGATCGCCCGGAGCCCCCCCCCCCCCCCGTTCGGCCCGGGCCGGCTACTATAGAACGTCGAAGTGCATGGCCCAGCCTACTTGTCTCTCACAGTCTGGTCCATCTGCCCTCCCGAGACGCATCGCTCGGAGCGAGCCATGCGCGCTTTGCGCTCCTACGAGCGAACTGGGTTCATGCAGCGACCGAGTGCGGCACGTAGAGCATGCGCGACAGCGGCAGCTCGTCGCCACGCACGCGCAGGAAGGACGGTCCCCATTCGAGCTCCTCCCAGTCGAGGCTTTCGTAGAGCGGCGTGGCCGCCTTGGCCGGCAGCGGCACGCCAGCCGCCTGGACCGCCGCCTTGTCCATCGATTGCGGGCTGAGCACTTGCGAGAGGACATACTTGTCCATTCTCCCATCATCGCCGGCCGCCGTCTGCAGGGCAAGCTCGAAACGGCGCGCCGGGCTCTCCAGGAACAAGGCCTCACGTCGCATGCGCACGCTCGTCCAGCGAGAGGGGTCGGTGCCCTGGTCGGCGATGAGGGCGAGCGAATACTTGTACCAGGGCTCGTTCGAGAGGGAGAAAGCGACGATGCACGCGGCGGGGGGCACCGAGAAGGTCTGCCCCGGCCCAGGCGCGATCTGCACGAGCGAGCCCGGGAACTGGCGCGTCTGCGTGCTGGGCCTGAGCAGCGAGAGCACGGGCGGCGGCACGGCGCCCGAGGTGTGCTGAAGACAGCTCTCCACCTTGTAGCTGACGCCCTCGTGCTTCTCCTCCCACTGGCGCGACTTCAGCCCGTTGCGATCTGAGCCAGCATACGTCGCCTGCGCCGGGCAGACGCGCAGCGAGACAAGCAAGGGCATCTTTGGGGCGGTCGCCTTGAGTTTGACATGGCCCGTGTGCACGAGAACGGCGACGAGGTCTGAGTCGCTTGAGTACACGTCCGTGCCCCAGAGCTGCCGCAGCCGAACCTGCCTGCTGTCTGAAACGAGGTACTTGGGTGGCACCAACACCTCTACGAGCTCGTTGAGGGACGTTTTGAACGCGGAGGGGACAACACATGGCTCGTACACGATGTGGTCGCTCTCGTCGGAGCGCACCTTCTTCTCGGGAGGACCGTCGGCCGGCTCCGGGATGGGGCGCTTGACAGCCGTCGCCATAGGGAGGTGCGCGTCCGCGCACGGCGCTGCGCGCTCGCCGCTCCTAGACGCAAAGTTGTTTACCAATCGAGAACCAAAATCTTCCGACCGAAGCACAACGAAACTTGCATGTGAACCCCAAGTACTAACCTAAGAGGTCTCGTGGCTTTTTGCGAACTTTGCAGGAGCGCGACGCCGAGCCTGCGGCGGCGGCTGGGGCTCGAAGCGGCAGCGCGCAGTGATGGCGACGCCCGGCGGGATTCCGCGGTTTCCAAACATCTTCAGTCCGGCCACGGGCGCCCAGGCGACGGCGGCGCCACCCACACGCCAGACCAGCAACTTCTTTGGCTCGACTGCTCAGCCTGGCTTTGGGCTGCCGATGGAGCTGGTGCGCGCGCCGGCGTCGAACGTGGACGACCCGGCGCCATCGCCGCAACTGATGCACAGGTTTGCGGAGGCCCTCGCACACTGGACACGCAACTGCGCTGGACAAGTTACCGTCGCCTCGCACCTCGAGCTGCTCTCGACGTACGAGGAAATCATCCATCGTGAGATCGGGCGGAGCAGCAGCGAGCTCGAGCGCTCGCTCCTGCGCGGCGAGCGTAGCTCGTGGCGCCTGCTGCGCAAGATCTACAAGAACTACGAGCAGAAGGACGTGGGGTCGTGGGAGCAGTATCCGCCGCAGGATCCTCCGCTCCCGTGCGCCGATTGGGGCGCGGAGCTGCGGGAGCTCGGGCGGGAGGCAGGGGAGCTGCGGGAGCTTCCGCCTCTCGATCAGAGCCACGCGAGCGATCGAGCTCGCCAAAGTCACGATGGCGAGCTCTCGCTTGTCCCTGCGAGTGCTGGGCTTCGCGTGCGCGCACTGCACGACGAGCGGCTTCTCGAGGAACAGCTGAGAAGGGCCGAGCCGCAGCTCGAGCTGGCCGAGCAATTGAAGCAGTGGCTCGAAGAGGAGGCTATCGAGCGCGTGGAAGTGGTCGAGACGTCGACCACCACAATCCGGCACACGAAGCAGCACCATCGCGAGGAGCTGCGCGCCGCGGACCAGCCCGTGTCTCACCTGCCCTCCTCCTTGGACCCGGACGCCCCCTTTAAGGAGAAGAAGCAGCTCGACCCGGAGGATGAGGCAGCCCAGGCTGAGCTCCTACGGTTGCTCTGGCAGCGCGTGCGCGCGGGCAAGCTCGACGACGCACAGGCCCTCTGCCGCCGGAGCGGGCAGCATTGGCGCGCCGCGACGCTCGCGGGAGGGGAACCGTACCACTACAACCCGTCGGAGCGGGGCTGGCGTGGGAATCCGGATCGGCAGCTGTGGAAGAGCGCGTGCGAAAAGATTGCGGAACGCGCGGCGCAACACCGCGAACGCGGCGGCGCCAAGCACGAAGCCGCCCTGTACGCGGCCCTCGCTGCCAGCTGCGAGAGCCACGAGCTCGTGCTCGCAGGTACGTTGATTGCCGCTGATTGCCGCTGATTGCCTCTGATGACCTCTGATTGCCTCTGATGGCCTCTGATGGCCACGAGCTCGTGCTCGCAGCTTGCGACGGCTGGGAGGACAAACTGTGGGCCAAGCTCAACACGGCGATCTCCACGTACCTCAGCCAGCAGATGATGATACTCTCCGCGCGCGCCTCGGGCCGGCTCGAGGTCGCGCCAGCGCCCCCTCCCTTTCGACGCGCCGCCTATGAGGACGTGTTCTCGCTCGCCGACGCCCCGTACCACAAGCTCCAGCATAAGCTCATCGCGCTACGGTCCCACCTGCTGCCGCTCGCGTTGGTCCCGGTCGACGATGGGCGAGGGGTCTTTGGACCGAACGAGGGACCGAACGAACGCTCGGCACGGCGCCCGATGGCGGCGGCGGAGCCCGCGGCCACTCAATACGCCTCCATCACTACCGCTCTCACCGAACTTCTGAGCTGCATGCATCAATTGGCCTCTGCGACCTCTGCGGCCGCGCCGGGCGCCCAAGCGCACCTCCGCCGCTTCAGTGCGCACGCGTCGATCTTCGTCTACCTTCCGCTGATCGGGCAGCGCTCGCTCCCTGCGCTCGACGAGTGGCGTCAGGTGAGTGCATCTCTTGAGTGCATGCTGATTGCCTGCCTCATCAGGTGCTCACCAAGTCCCTGAGCGCTCTGATGGCATGCTGAGTGCATCTCTGAGTGCATGCTGATTGCCTGCCTCGTCAGGTGCTCACCGAGTACCTGAGCGTGCTCAGCGGCGCCGCGGCGGCGCTCGTAGCACCTCCCGAGGTGCCCAGTACGGCGCTGCGCGGCCCTCCCGCCCTACCATACGCGCTCGAGGCACTGCGCGGCGCCGCGCTCGAGGATGGAAGCACGACGGTCGCCTCTCTCGTGGAGGCAGTTGCACTCATCGCCTCCAACCTGGCGTGTAACAACAGCGTGACGGGGCAGTGTGAGAGATCTTTCGACCGGATCACCGATGCCCTCAGCCAGTGCTTCTGCCAACTGCCGTTGACGATCTCGACGGCGGAGATGGCCGAGTGCGCGCACCGTGCCGAGGACCGCCTCGCCGCGCCACGCGAGCTGATGCTGATGCCACGTGTCGCCCTCCAAACGGTCCTCACACTCCTCGCCAAGGACGTGCCGCCAGCGGCAGCGGCCGCGGCTAGCGGCCAGACCGTCGGCGGCGCCGCCGCCGCCGCTGAGTTCGCCACACGCCTCTCGTCGATCCGATGGCTCACGGCCGCTCCGCATGAGTTCGTCGAGCTCCACCACGCTCTCTCCCTCAGCCTGCTGAGCATCCGACGCGCCGTCGCGGGCTCCGGCTGTGCTCTCGAGGCGCTCCTGCCGCCGCCGAGCGCCCAACGCGGCGCGGCCGAGGGGGAGTCGTATCTGCTCATCGAGGACGGCACGTTCGACATCGTGCACCACGACCGGAGCAATGGGCGCACGCTCCTGGTCCACCAGCCCGCGGCCGACGGCCTTGACGGCGCTCCGACCGCCTTCGCCGCGTACGTCCTCTTCCAAGGCGCGCGGCGTGGGCTTGAGATTCAAACGTTTCCCCTACGAGTGCGCCTCTCGCTGCATGCCAATGGCGAAGAGCTCGAGTTTTCGCAAGAGGACGTGGTGGGGCCGCTCCCGATGACAGCCGGCGCGCCGCCGCTCGCCACGCAAGCTCACGAGAGCCTCAGCCAGATCCAAATCTCGGCCGAGCCGCCGCCATGGCTTCGGCTGACACAGGACTTGCAGCGGCAGATCATCGAGGTTCGTGGCCGCCTGCATCTGCCACCCGTGGCAGAGCTGCAGCTCGACAGGATGCTCACGGAGCTCGAATTCTGGATCCTGCTGCTCAAGGGCACCTCCGAGCTGCGCGGCTGGAAAGCGCACAAGCTGACGAAACCCCACGCCTCCCAGAGTCAGCACGCCTATGCGGGGTTGCGGGAGTACGTCCAATGGCCTCGAATGGCCACAGATGGCCTCTGATGGCCTCGAGTTGCCTCTGATGGCCGCTGATGCCACCCTTGATTGCCCCCCTCATCAGGTACGAGACGGAGGCGCGCACAGTCGGGTGGCGTTTGGACCTCGAGCGGCGGTGCGAGCGGTTCGCCGCGCGCGTGGACCAGGCGCTCCGCATCTCTCCCGACCTCTTCGGTGCGCTGCCGAGCCCCAATGAGGTCGCATTGGGGCTCGGCAGCTGGCTTCCACCCGATGGGCAGGGCGCCCAGCCGCCAGCGCGCGCGCCGAGCATTGAGGGGGCTGAGGAGCTGCGCTCCCTACGTGGGCTCGAGGGTCTGCGCGCGGCGATTGTGCCCGGCCTGGTACGCGAGCTCCACACGGTGCTGCTCGAGACGGGCAAGGAGGCCGGTAATGTAGACCTGCTGCACCAGTCCTTCGGTCTCGCCGACCTGCTCGCTGACGAGCGGTACAAGATGTACGAGTGCTTCGATCGCAAAGGGCTGCTCGATCTGCTCGACAGGCTGCGCGAGTCTGGCATGGAGATGCTCGCGTGTGCTCCGTGAGCGAGACGGGAGTGGGGGTGTGGCGCGTGTTGCCGGAGGCGGCGTCGAGGCAGGTACCGAGGCACGGCGAGGTCGCTGTGTGGGACGAGACAGCATGAATCTGTGCAGAGGGCCGCGTCGACTACAAAAGATGCAGCAATGAGAGGAACAAGCACAAGTGGTGGAGCGTCGGGATGGTGTACACGTGCTGTGAACACGTGCTGAAGGGCGCTGTGGGAGGGTGCTGACCGCTCCAGAGGGGCTTTGTCATCTTCATTCTAAGGTCCCTAGGTCCCTAGGTGATTTCAATGAATCAAACATCATCAACTTTCAACTCTTGTTGGACACCACAGTCATATCTATGGTATCAGCGCCTACATGAAGCTCGGTCGGCACCGTCGGCGTCGTCTCACGTGACATTCCATCAGTTCCCAAACAGGTGTGGGGTATAGGGCCTTATAAACATGAAAAATAGTAGACCACTCCCCCTTGGGTCAACCATT
>ERZ761574.546-NODE-546-length-26471-cov-77.781231_pt1 | contig 26471 bp, 13 predicted proteins | sample MGYA00374950_ERZ761574 | MGnify/ENA primary metagenome ERZ761574 (study PRJEB28895, sample SAMN07631631) | mixed culture metagenome | isolation source: Freshwater growth medium | place: USA: Seattle, Washington | collected 2016-10-03 ... | reverse complement strand
ATGATACACAATGATAGCAACGTGATATGTAATGATATATAATGATATCTTGTATAGAAAAGAGCCTTTTCTTGTATAGAAAAAAAACCCAATACCGGGGGAGAGTACTTGGAGTCACATGATACTAGGGGGCGATAGACACATAGACAGATAGTCATGTATCATGTATCACGTATCACGTATCATGTATCTTTACTTCCATCTAACATACATGTACCTTGATGTACCATCCCAACGGATGTAAAGATACACGATACGTGATACGTGATTCTGACTTTGTATTGTTCATCGAACATGTCGGACAAGTTCATGAACATGTCGGAAAGACCCACGATCATGTCGGAAAGATTATGGGTCCCTCCGTATCGACATGATGAATCATGTATCATGTATCATGTATCATGTATCTTGCATCCGTCAACCCCCCATACCGTCCGACCCCCATAGTCAAGGTAACAATAATAACAAGGACAAGTTTGTGACAGAAGAGGCCAAGAGCACTGCGCTCTGCGCAATTGGCTCTGCGGCATATGATAGCCCCCGGGCATGCTCCAGACACATGGGCGGCGAGAAAGCTAGGGGTCAGCTCAGAACGACACACGCGAAGTACGCGCACCACCTCGGCCACCCACAATACACGAAACACTGCCATGCACCGGCGGGGGATTCGTTCGCATGGCCGGCCCCCTACGTAGTACCCCCTCCCTTTGGCCGGAAGACCCCTGCAACTGACACCTGCTCCGCGGAACCATCTCGCGACGAGGTCTGTCAGGAGAGTCGACAGGAGAGATGCACGATGAGGATTGTCATCCTGACGGCGGGATGGCCCGAAAGGCGCGGAAGGCATGAGGCACGCGCGGGGCTCGGATAAGGCGCGAAGACAGACCCACGGGCGCGCGTGCGAGTGGAGGCGGTCCCCACTATCTGACAGACATCGCGGACTTCGCGAAGCTGTGCTCAATACGAGGTTCTTGGCGACTGGTAATACGAGGGATTTCGCTTCGAAGGCGTCCGATTGCTGTCGTTGTTGCGATCGAGGCCGTCGTTGTTGCTGCTGAGGCAGTACAACAAAATGCACGCCGCTACGAGGGCGAGCGTTATCCAAAAGGTGGCGTAGGACTCGCGCGACTCGATAATCTCCCTCATCTCTTTGGATGAAGACACGTCGAGCGTGCCGGATAGCCATGCATCCAGCACTTCATCGAGCTGCGCACGCGGGATGCGTCCGTCGCCCGGGCGCGCCTCCATCTCCTCGATCGCACGAGCCTTGCTCCACGCGCGGAACTGAAAGTTGGAGAACGGCGAGGTGAGGCTCGAGGCGTCGCGGTTATAGTCGCGGATGCGCTTTGCCGCGATATCGAGAGGCCGCTCCACAAACTTGGCCCACGCATCGGTGTTGATCTGATCCATACGCTTGCGCGCGCGGCCGAGGCCCTCTCTCAGAATCCCGAGACCGTGCTCGAGCGCCGCCTTGTACACCTTGGTCGGGTGGTCCGAAGAGACGAACGGCGCAAATGTTTTTTTGAGCGCGGCGACGTCCTCCGCCTCTTTGGTGTCCATTGTCTTGGACAGAATTCTCTTGTCCATCGGACATGCCTGCCGCAGGACCCTTTCGTAGTCGTCCTTGAGCCGCCGATCCGCGAGCTTCTCGCCCTCGTCCCGCGCTAGCTTGGTGACACAAACGCCCTCCCACTGGACGTACTTTGACACCGCGTCGCGCAGCTCGCTCCTGAGCGCGTTCCGCTTCTCGGTAGCCTCGTTCTCGTCCTTAGTAAAGCCGAGATTCTTCTCGAAGGCCTCCAGGCCGAGGCTGGCCGCCTCGGCCTCCACCTTGACGAACTCTGTGTATACATGACACGAGTCGATGGTGGGCGCCTCGCTCTGCGCCGACCCGAGTTCCCTGTCCATCTTGGCATGGTAATCGCGATTGGCCACCTTCTTGGCGTCGTCGAAGATTTTCTTGATTGCGGCTTCGTTTGCGTCCTGCCGTGCACGGCGTAGCGCATCGGCTTCGTTGAGCAGCTCCTTATTGGCCGTCTTGAGCATCGCACCGTAGTCACGTGTCACCTCGCCCTTCAGCACGTCCATCGCGACCTGCTGCGCCGCCGTAAGCTCGCCGAGGAGAGCCTTGCGCGGCTGCGGCAGGACGATCTTGTCGTGCTTGACCTTCAACGCCTCGACTGCCTTCTTGCGCGCATCATCGAGCACCTCGCGGATTCTTTTATCATTGGCGAGTTCGGCACCGCTAACTACGACGGCATTGGCGGTCAAGAATGCCGGCGAGGTTGCGCTCCCGGGGACCGTTGGCGGCGCGCTCATCCTCCCGCCGCTTTGGTGGGTCGTCCAGTCGTTTCACATGCGGCTGCGCAAGGGCGAGACGACGCTGTCGTGGCTGGATCGCATGCTGGACGAGTCAGCGTACGCCATCGACGGCGGGCGGTCCTCGCTCAAGGCCATCTTCACCCATCGGCAGGCGCACACTCTCTACCTGCCCGCGGCCTCCGACGAGCCTGAGGCATGGGAGACGCTGCATACAACCTCATTTCAACATCTGAGCGCCACGTACCAAGAGCAGCTCGGTTCGTTACGGAGCGATCTGCTCACGGCGGTCGCCTCACCGCGGCATGGTTCCGCTGTGACCAAGCGCACGGGCCGTGAAATTGCCGATCTCGTCCGCATCCTAGTAAAAGGTGCGAACGCGGGCGATATGGCAGCGCTACCATCCCTCTGGCAGATGATGATCGAGGCCCAGGTGAGCAGCGCCGTCGATGAGGCGACCGCACTGATGCAGCGCCGGCTGGCAAAGCTGGTGCACAGAATGCCGCTCACGTCGGCGGCTTTCGTGGCCGAGGCTAAGGTTCAGAAGGCCATGGCCCTCAAGGCATACTCAGACGCGCTCTTTGGCCTGCGCTACACTTTGGTCGCGACCAAAGAGAAGCGGCTTAGCGAGGAGCTCGATAAGCTCTCCGGGCTCGTAGAAACGGCGACCGGGTTGGCGATGCCCTCCTTGACCGGGTCGGCGACGCCCACCTTCATCGCAAAGAGCTGTGCGCGGCGAGCGAGCTGCTCAAGGTAGGTGATGTCGTTCTGGTTGATGTTGGAGATCGAGTTGTAGAGGAGGTGCGATGAGAGAGTCGCCGCGACCGCAAAGAGCTTCGCGTCGTAGTCGCCCGAGTTCTCAGCCGCTGCGAAGCCCTCGGTGTCGAGCCACAGGATCTTCTGACTGTTGAGAGCTGTCCAGGTCATCTGGATGCCAGCAGTTGTCGGGTCGACCGAGTCCGTCACGATAAAACCTTTAGGTCCCATCCCGGTGAGCTGGTTGAGCAGAAAGCTTTTGCCCGTGTGGTAGCCACCGATCACGGAGATGACGTCGATTGGCTCTGGAAAATTGCTGACCAGCCACGTGAGGCTGCTCTCCACGACGGCGAGCTTGGTGGGGTCGTTGGGGTCGCGTTCGATCAGTTGTTTAGTATCAGTGGCAGCGTCGTGCTTAAGGACGGTGCCGCCCACAGCACCGGACACACACGTTCCAAGCAATAGGAGGAACACCGTGGGCCATAGCCGCCCCATTGATGTTGCCCCACGAAAAGGTGGCGTACGACAAAAAGCGAGCGATGGAACCGCCGAGCAAGTCTCACCCAAATCGGGTCTTTCGAACTTACGCCGCGAACTTTGGATGGGTAAAACCACAACTCAGCACCTTCTTTCACATGTCATCCTACGGGTACAAACAGCTCCGCAGGGCTATCCATTCATGAAGAGAAATGAATCATTTTCCCTGCCGAGTGAGCACCTCTCCTCTCATTCACAAGCGAAACGGCATTGCCCGAGCGTCAAACAGCGTGCTGTGGGGAAAGAGAGGTGTTTACTCGACAGCCATTCCCATTCACGGCTCGACAAAGGACGGTTGGGTGCTCCCGCCAGAGATTGCTCTGCGGCGTCGTGACTGCTGCTGGTCCGAATCCATTTACAATGGCATCTGCAGAAAGAGAAGGAGCTTCGTCACTGCTCACTGGACGTCGAGCGTGAGAGTGCACCGGACATTGATATTTGCTGGCGTGTTCGAGGACGATGCGGCGCCCGTGTCCGAGGACGCGGTGGAGATGGGGGTGGTGACGGCGGTGGGGATGGCGGCGGAGGCGCTGGCGGTGGCGGCGACGGCGGAGGGGGCGCTGGCGGCCATGTCCCATCTCAGCAGTAGGCCAAGGTTGCCAAGCCCCCCACGCTGGCTTGCAGCAGTGTGCACCTCGTCAAAGGGCGGCGGCCAGTTGGCGTAAGGGGTCCCGGCGGGTCTGGGCCCCGGGTTCCTCATTCGATTGCCGACCACCGGGTGGTGGGCAATCACCGCGTCAATCGAAATCAATTCCATCTTGTCGCGCGCGTTCTGGTACCCATGATTCGTCTGTGTGTTACGGAACGAGGTGTTCCGGAGTAAGTAGCTCACAGCCCAAAAGATGTTGGTGATGGGCGTGTAGTAGATGCCCACGGAGTCGCCGTGCTTCTTGTCCTTCTTATCGATGGGCACCAGGAGGGAGTCGTCGCCCCCGCACTCGACGATGAGGTCAAAGATGCCGCTATGAGCAACTTGAGCTTCGACAGAGATGTCAAACTCTGGGGCCACGCCCCAATACAAGAAGGCCCAATGGACCTGCGGCCGAACCGATTGGGCAAGATTTTCGTCGATGCCGTAGTGTTCCGCGCGCGGCGGTGTGACGGCCGCATCATCTGTGGGCGCGCGACAGGCACCCAAGGAGTGTGAGATTGTGTGAGTGGAATCAGGCAATCAGCAAGGTGGTGCTAGGCAGGGGCATCTTGGGTTCAATGGAGGACGCACAGTAGCGCGGCAGAGTGGTGTCGTCAGGGAGTTGTGCAAGGAGATCGACGATCCAACCTATTCCACGTGCAGTCTTCTCGGCGGTCGTCATCAGCGCGAACTTCCTGATGAAGGAGTTGACCACCGTGAGACCGTCAACACCAAGGGTGCCTTCGTTTGCTTTGACGGTGACCCAGTGTCCAGTGACACCGGGTCCCCCGTTTGCAATTGATTGAGCGTGGAGAGCCGCCAGCGAGGGGTTCTCCGCGATGCGCCTCGAAATGTCAAAGGCCGAAAAGTGCTCGCGGCACGGACCAGGCTGTGCAGTGACTCCATCGTGAAGTCTCATTTTGCCGATGTCTGACACGTCAACTCGGTGTTGCACTCCATCGTACGCTCTGACTGTGATGAAGCCTTGCGCGTCCCGCTCTTCGCGCATCGACATTGGACCCGGCACTGGAACACCAGGGACCTTGCCCGGGACAAGGATCCCTGGATTACCCAACGACGACGTTGAGTACCCCCAGCTGCCCGGCGCCGAGTGCGAATTGTATGCCATCGATCGCCCAGTGATTGAAAAGCGCCCCAGATGCATCCCGTCTGCATAGCCCCAGTTGGTTAACTGGCCACGAGTGCCATCGACTCGAAGATCTCCTCCCCCACGTGGGAAGAAATCTGTCCTGTCGCCCGCCGCGCCTGCGGCCGGCTGCTGCAATTGCACGAGCTGGCGCTGCGGCGGCCGCACTCGATCTGGCATCATCACAATGGCCTTGGCAGCCATGTTATTGATGCTGTAAGGCGCCATGGAGCGAGCTGTAGTATTGGCATGCCACGCCCAACTCACCAACGGCCGCTGTCCCGCTCTCGCACGCGCTTGCGCGGCCACCGCGACTGGCGGCAGCTGCTGGTTTCCAACCGCCGAACTGTACAATGTCGATGGGACTGGCGGCGTCGGGGCGGCCATGCTGAAGTCAACTTCGGATTGGGCAAAAGACGGATACGGGTACAAGTTCAACTTCAAGTTCTCCAATTCTATAACTCAAGACGCACAGACGTTGTCGAATTAACCCTCTAACTTTCCCACTAACTTTCCAATTCCCATGCATGAAATGGTTGGGGTGCTAATTTGGTCTCGTGCCAAGTTTCTGTCGGACTTCTTGGTCGCGTCTCCTGGGCCGAGGTGTCGCACCAGGCTCTTGCCTCATGGACCCAAAGATCTCCATGATGCTCGGCACCCTCGTGCAGGAGCTGAGCCTCGCCGTCTACTCCGCCGAGACGAGCGACCAAGCGATGGTTTTGCTCTCGTCCCAGCTGGAGCTTCTGCGGTCGCAGCAGGTCAGGCATGAGCAAATCAAACAGGAGCTGGGCAAGCAAGAGGCAGCAGAGACGTCAGCACAGCCCGCTGCAAAAGTTCGCCGTCTCGGCGCTGCAGGAGTGGTGCGGCTCGACGCCGAGAGGGGGGTCGGCTTCGAGCTGTACGAGACCCAAGAAGAGACGCGTATGGGCGGGCTCGTCAAGCATGTCAACAAGATCAAGGACTTGCAGGTCGGAGTGAGGCCGTCGCTGCGAGATGCTCCATTCGAACAGGTTGCCCGCTGGCTTCGGGAGCTCAACTACAATTATTACGCCGTGACGACCTTCCTCGAGACTTCAGACCTTCCTCGCATCATGCAGAGCCGCGACGACGAGGACCTGCCGTCGGTGACCGTGGACACTCTTCTCGTGCCGACGTCGCCCTACCAACGAGCCATGGTCTGGGCAAACAGCACGCAGGGGATGGCGCGCGACGAATACGCGGTGGGATTGCAGTTGGCGGCGCTCCGACAGGTGATCCGCTCGCACGACCCGAATACGGCGGAGTTGGTCGAGTTCCTCGTCCAAGCGCGTGGGTACGCTGTCGAGCCTAGAGCCGACCTCGACCTTGAGCCTCCTCTCTGGACGGCGGTGCGAGAGCGGGGGTTTCCTGGTCAAGCCAAGGTGGTGCTGCTCCTCCTAGCGCACCGAGCGGATCCGGACCGCTCCTTTCAGGGCACAGACGACGCTCTCGCAAAGAGCGCACGTCAGCTTGCGAATCAGTCCATCACGGGGATCATGGACGTGCTCATCCACTGCGAGCACATGATGGAGGACTGCATCTGGCAAGACGCTGCTCCAGAAGACCAAGGAGGAACTTGAGCCGGTACACCATGGTTAAACGGGGTGCGCCCAAGCGCCAGATACCCAGAAGATGTGGCGGCGGGGGCGAGGCTGGGATGGCTGGGGGCGCTGGGTGTGGGGCGCGTGGCCATTTTGCGTGATAGCACGTTCACATTCACACGTACACGTGTGAATGATGAACCCTGGCTGTTAATTATGACGATCAGTAGTCGTCGTTCATCGTATGCTTGATTCCGAATGGCAATGGGCGTCCGATTCACAGCGTCGCTTTTCATCTGAGTGACGCGTATCCAGGTTGCGCAAGCAGATCGTTGGGCACTTTTTCAGGAAGCAGGTGGTGAAAAGGCATGATGCGTCCCTCTTCGGCCTCGTTGCAAGCGCGCGAGCTCAAGGTGAATGCAGGCGGCCGACCGCAGTCGAGCCCTGCCGTACGCCGTCCGACATCTGCCGCACGCCGTCCGCCAGAGGTCACGCTGCCTATTGACGCTGGTGATGCTGCCGTGAAGTTGCCACCGCAAGTGAATGGTGGAACGGACAAGGTGGCGGCGCCGAGTGTTGCTGCTGTTGCTGTTGCTCCAGTGGCCGCTACTGCGAGTACCCGCGCCAGCACGGCAACACTTGGCCAAGCGGAACCGCCGTCTGGCGTCCTGCGCAACAACGCCTACACGCGAGGTTCGCAGCGGATAGTTCTCAGCAAGGACCACATGGAGATGGAGCTCCGCGCGATGCGCGGGTACAATCGCGAGGTGTACGAGGCGCGCGTGCGCCAAAAGTACCTCGAGGACTGCGTGCTGCGCGCGCTCTACACGCAGAAGCTCGCACAGAACCATCACGAGGTGCTCGCGGGACTGCGACAACGGCGCCAGGAGAATGTGAAAAAGGAGGAGCGGATCATCGGACTGACGCCGTACCTGCGCAGCAAGGCGCTTGCGCAGAAGCAGGCGGCGCTGGAGCAGGCAGAGCAGGCGTACCGCATGCCGCAGTTCCGCGACCTCCAGAGCATCAACGAGCGACTCGCCGCCGCCAACCTTGCATCGCGCGGCCTCACTCCCGCCTCGCGCATGGCCAAGCCGGTGACCATCGCCGTGTTGACGAGCCGCGAGCTGCAACGGATGCCGGAGAACGACTCGCTGATGAACCCGCGCAATCAGGTCACGGATCCACTGCCCGAGAAGCGCTTCCTCCTCCCGTTTGCGCACATCGAGCGCCGCGAGAGTGACGCAACCGAGGGCCCGCTGAGCCTCTTGGCGCTCCTCAAACAAATACCGACGCTCTTCGACGTGAAGCGCAACGCGGACCTGGACGCGGAGCGGCGCGATGTGCCGCGCCCGGCGCTGCTCGACGCGGTGCGCGCGCACCTGCTCGAGGGCGGTGAGGACGAAGGCGCCGTGCGCGAGCGGCTCGTCTCTCTCCGGTACGCGTGCGCGCTGCACAAGGCGCACCCTAAGGTGGCGCTCTTTCAGCGCATGATCGGTTGGGCGAACGAGCCCGCGTGGGACGCGACCAAGAGCGCAGCGTGCTTGCTTCTCGCGCTCTGGCTGCGCCCGCCCGAGGACGACGTGACCAAGGTGAGTAGGGGCCTGCTCGGCGGGCGAGCGACCCCATCCACGTTGGCCGAGCTCGACGTGACCGCGGAGCTCAGGCTCAACGACGTGGAGGTGGTGCTGCGCCACGTGCAACGGCACCAGCTCGTGAGCGCCACCGGTACGAAGGTGCTCCGCGACGCCGCCGCCGCCATCGTCCTCCCACCGCCGCCGCCGCCCGCGCCGCCGCTCGAGGCGCCCGCCGTCTCCATCGATGAGCTCCTTGTGCGCTGGTTCTCGCCCGAGGTGTGGGGTAGCTGGGAGTACGTCGAAGATCGCGAGCTGCTCATGACGATCACGGAGAAGTTCCAGCAGCCGGTACGCCAGCGCTCACCGAAAAGCCCGCTTGGGATTCATTCGCCGCACCGATATGGAGCTGAAGCGGCGGTGCGAGGGTCGCTGAGCGGGGGTGCGCTCTGAGGGTGTGAGGGACCTCTCTGAGCGCCCCGGGTGAGACCGGAGCTGCCACCCCTATGACTACTGCCAAGGGGGGGTCCGGCCCGGCCCGATGGTCGCCCGCCTCGTTCGTCGTTTACGGTTCGTTTACGGGTCATACGGTCCGGTGAACTACTAGTAACGATGTTCGATGTACGAACAAAGACAACTTTTCACAGGCGGCTCGAGCTCATGCTGTCACCCCTTCGGCTGCGGCTCTACACTCAGGCCTACAAGTAGAAAGCTGGCCGCGTGGTTGTTGTTAGATTGTTGCGGCCCTTGCCTACGCTAACCCTTGCCCGACCTGCCCTGGGTGCGAGTGCATGTATCATGTTCGATTGCATGTCTACAGTGACCCGGGCGATCTTGATTATTTCACGTACATCTTGAAATTGATGATCGTCCTTTCTGCCTGTGGAAATCAATTTTCTGGTGAACCCGCCGGTAATTTTCCCTTGGTGGAGGAACACTCCTTCCCGCAGTTTGCCAGATCAGCACGCCGATCATTGCGGCCAATTGCCACTCCAAACGCATCAGATGTCCGATTTTCCGAACGTGTCAGATGTAGCCCGGTACTCCAAGGTGAAGCGCGTCGGCAAGGGTTCCTTTGGGGAAGTTTGGTTGGTGAAGGACATGCTGAGCCCGAAGCAAAACTCGCTCATCATGAAGGAGGTGCTCCTCAGGGGGCTGCCTGCGTCAGAGAAGCAGGCGACGATGAATGAGGTAAGGGTTCTTCAACACCTTCAACATAGCAACATCATCGCATACCAGAACTCATTTGTCAACGGCGAGAAGCTGCATATCATCATGGAGCATGCGGCAGGGGGCGACCTTGCCTCGGCCATCGCAGCGCGACGAAAGCAGCGCGGTGCACGGTTCAGCGAAGCGGAGATCCTGACGATCGTGCGTGAGCTAGTGGATGCGCTTTCGTACTGCCACCACGAGTGCAAGCTGCTGCACCGCGACCTCAAGCCGGCCAACATCTTCCTCTCGTCGAGCGGCCACGTCAAACTTGGCGACTTTGGGATCAGCAAGGTGATGGACATGTCGTGCCAGCTCGCGCACACGCAATGCGGTACGCCCCTTTACATGAGCCCGGAGATGTGCCGCGGCCACGCCTACTCACGCGCGGCGGACACCTGGGCCGTTGGGTGCGTGCTTTTCGAGCTCATGACGCTCACGCCGCCGTGGGAGAAGCAGGCAGGAGGGCGCGGTGCGGGGCTCGGCGGCCTGCTGCGCCAGATCTCGACGTCCCAGCTGCAGATCGACGTGCCGGCGCTGCGTAGCCACTACTCGCGGGAGCTGTGCGAGCTGCTTGTTGCGCTGCTCGCCAAGAACCCCAACGAGCGGCCCGACCTCGCCATAGTCAGAGATGGTCCCCTGCTGCAGAACGCGCGACGCAACGCGAAGCCCACATCGCCCCCCCGGGCTAGACTGTCGCCGCCGCCGCACGGGCAGCATGCCGTTGCCTGTGGCTCACCCAAGGCCCCGCCACGGGTGCACCCACTGCCGCGCGGAGGTGTGCATGGAGGAGTACTGTCGGCGTCTGCAGCACTGACTGCGGCCGAAGCCGCTATGCCGCCGCTGCCGCCACCGCCCGCGACGCCGCCACCGCAAACGCCGCCACCACCCTCAGCGCCAGCGCGTGTGGCGCTACCCAACATTGGTCAAGGCCGACGGATTCATGCCCAGCGCAAGCCAGCCCTACCGTTGGCCGCCCGCAACGCGCCCGAGCCAGCCGCCATCAAAGCGGCCATCAAGGTGGCCGCAGCGAATCTTATCCTCAGATCGTTTAGGGCGCGCAAAGGCGGCGGTGGCGGAGTGCTGGACGGCGCCGTCGCCGCCGGCGGCGGGGCGGCGGCGGCAGCGTGCCCTGTGCCGGTGCTGGCTCCCATGCGCGATGCAGCGCTTCAGGCTCGACGGGACGCGAGGGACGCGGTGGCTGCGGGCTGGCTGCGGGACGCCGCCGCCGTGGCGCGCAGGGACGCAGCCGCGGCCTGTGCCATCCAAATCACATTCCGCAAGAGCTTGATGCGCCGGCGCGCTGCGGTGGCGATGGCCAATTTCCGCGGTGCGCCTCCGCGACCGTCACACGTCGCGGCGAAGCCGCTGCAGGCGCCGCTATCTGCGCAGCCGCTGGGCCCGTTGGCGCTGCGTCGACAGACAGATGATGCTGCCGTCGTGGCGGAGAGCTCCGAGGTCCAGCGCGCAAAGGACGCGCTCATCTTTGCGCCAAAGCCGAGCCTGGTGCCCAACAAGGTTATCATCCAGGTCGGTGCCCTCGGTGGTGGCGTACGCGGAGGGGGGCTGCGGCCCGTGGGAGGGCGCGATGGCGTGTTTGGGGCATTTGTCCATCGGCGACCGCTACCAATCGTGGGGGTGAGATGCAGATGAAGCGCTCTTCTTGAAAACGGTGATCCTTAGTCACTAACGGTTAGTCGAAACGAAAACACGACACTCACAACGACCGAATCGGTACCGATCGTAGAACGAAACACGAAAGACTTACGTCTCGTGCATGCGAGCCGACCGTCAGCAGAGTCCCAGTCCGCTTCACGCCCCGCCCACGCCTCGTGTACCAGGGGATGGAGCAGGAGCAGGTTGCATGCGCCCACTGCCCCTATCTCAGCGTTCACCTAACCCTCCTCCCTTCCTGCTTCCAGATCTCGAACCCCATGATCCCAAAACGACAGAAAGCGCCCACGCGCTTGTGGGAACAGCCGATGTCGACGCCCGACCGAGCCGAGCCAGTGCCGTGACCCGCAACACGCAAAGCGCCGAAAATCGAACGTTCATCGCCCTGCACGGCTCCTCCCTTGACTCCATATCTCATGATTCCACATCACTGTGCTGCAGCAGCATCAAGCCCCGTGCTTCATACAGCCGCGCCTCCATGTACTCATACTCATCGTTGCACCAGCGGTAATCCTCTTGGAGAAGGCGCGTGCTCGACATCGCCCCAGCCACCGCCCGGAGGCGCTTGTCAAAGCGAGAGTCTGCTACGAACGCGCTGGCGCGGAGGGCCTCATCGCGGCTGAAGCACGCCTTACCCTCGCTGTCCCAGTGGAACAGGGTCGATGCCCCCGATGTATCCGTCTCAGATGGTGTGACAGCTGCACCTCCTGGGAGCACGGCAAGTGGCAACGGGCGTACTCGCCCGGTGCCAGTGATTAGTTGATCGATCGCCGCTGCCACGCCACCACCATGGCCATCGACTGCGGGTGCCACGAGCAGGTCAAGCGCCTCCATGCCGACCGGCATGACCAGATCCGCACCGGCCATCTCTCCGCCCTCAACCGGCACTCTGTAGCGCGCCGACTCGACAGCATCCCTTGTCTCTGTCGACAGGCCGCACCGTGTGAAGATAGCACGCAGTTGCACAGGCGAGAGGTTGTTCACGACCACTTTCGAACCAGCGATGCGCTTCCGAGCGATGCGTCTCGAATCAGATTCGATGCGTATGTTGGCCGTGTCGATCCCCAGCGCCTCGAGCCAGCGACGCGCGCTCGCCTCGAACGCCGCGTCCGTCTCCCATTTTTCTGGTGTGCCATCCCTCGAATAGTGGTGCGGGCGCTCAAGCACGACCCGCAGCCCCGCTTGCATGGTGTACTTGTAGTCCGAGCCGGCGGCTCCGTCCGCGGGCAGCGTCGCGGACGACCAGTGATTGCACTCGTCGCGCAGCTTGCGGAGCGGCGGCGTCGGCACGCTCAGCAATTCCATCTCATTCGAGGCATGAGGATCCTCAAAGCCGCCCCCGTCAGCGAGGTGCGGGCTCCATGAGGCAAGCGAGCCTGTGCCTTCTGCGGCGGCCGCTCTCTCACGCGCGCCACGCAAGCCGGTGCGCCGCACGGCAAGGATATTGTCATAAGAGCCGAGGGAGAGCCAAACGAGCTCGCCATCTTTGGACGGGTCGTCCGCATTGTTCGTCTTCTCGGCGTCGATGAAGCGCTCCGCAGCCTTCTCCTTCATCAGCTCAGGGTGCACCTGGGTGATGCAGCCCTTCTTCTCGGCCAGCTCTTGCCAGTCGCGAGGGCGAATCTTACAGCCACTGAGGTCCACGAGAGCCGGAGGCTTACTCTTCTCTACAGGCTGAAGCTCGACGCCGTGGCCCGACCCATATTCTTGCATGTCTGTATATGTGCGCTCAGGGTTGCCATCCTCATTGTAGATGGAGCCCCAAGACCAGCCAGAGCAGACGACGACCCGGAATGGCACAAAAGGGAGCCTGTGCTCCGACGCGTATCTCACAAGGCTCGCCAGGCGCGCCTCGCTCTCGCACACGATCAGGTCGGGCAGCGTGGTTGGTCCGCGGCAGAGGGGTGACACCTCTTGCCCGAACGCATAGTTGGCATCCAGACAGAGGCGCGCCGGCAGGCCGGCGAAGAAGTAGCGAATGAGGTCCAGACGAGCACGGAATGTCGAGAGGCCCACTGGGCGCCCAAGGAGGATGTCGTAGATGACGCCAAACTCATTGTACGTGCACGCATCGCACTCATAGCGCACGATGCCAGCAGCATCGCCCGCCCGGCCCACCGAGCCAGCCCAACGCTCCTCCAAGAGTGTTTTCAGCATGTTCCCGCCGCTAGCTCGAACGTCGGCAGCCGAAAGGACGTACGCTGGTCGGCTCGCCTCACGCATCAGATCCACGCTGCCAGCCGACGATGCCTCGGGCTCTTCAGACGGGAAGACGACGTGCAGCAGCACCTCATCGGCGTGCCGTGGGCGCGGTCTTCCCCACAGGGTGAAGGAGAGCACGTACTTCTCGCCAGCATGGACTCGCTCGCCCTCGTGCCACGCGTCCTTTCGGAAGAGCAGCGCGCCGCCACGCTCTGCAGTGCACGTGAAGGCGTGCACACCGCCCCCCGGCAGCAGCTTGGCCATCGCTGGCTCGGCGGCGTACACTTTGGTGGCACCGCCTGTCGTGGGCACCCCTGGCGGCGTGACGCACACGAGCAGAGTGTACTCCGTGTACACGTTCGAACGAAGGCCCGAGAAGTCCTGGTGCGGCTTGAAGAAGTCGCCGGGTCTGTAGCGCAGATGGGTGATGTCATCACGCACCAGCGTGAACTCCTCACGGCAGTCCGAGGAAGCATTGATGTGCGCCACCACTTGGTCGCCCAGCTCGAACAGCGTGGCATCGATCAGATGGCGCGCAGTCGAGGCTCGAATCTCCGTGTCCACGACCTCTGTGCGGGAGGCTGCGTCGTACAGCGGCGAGGTATCCCATGGCTCCGTGCAGCTCTCCAGCCGGCTGCACATTGCGTCGATGAGCACGGGCGCGAGTCCGGTCACGACTCGTACCAGACTGCTCGGAGGCTTCCACTCAGCGTCTATTGGCAGCGGCGTGTTCGTCAAGTTATCTGCCGTCGTTGTGGGGCTTGGAGCGTCCGTCTTCGCCCGTGTTGTGCCGGGTGTCTCATCGTCGGCCTTGGCACCACCCGCTTCATCCGCTCCGGATCGTTTGCAGACAGCTGCGCCGCTGCCGCTCACGCCGACGCCAGCATCGTCTCGAGCTCGAGCGACTTCATCTTCCTCGCCCACCTTGCCCTCCTCCTCCCTGAGTGGAGGCACCTCGAACAAGGTTGCGGGTGGTGCCTCCTCGCCCTCCTCGCCCTCCTCGCCTTCCTCCTCGCTCCCCGCGCCCTCGTCCTTGCGCTTCTTGTCCGCTCCGTCGGCCAAGTCGGCGACCGCGCCGCCGCCCTCGGCGGCTGAGAAGCCACTGGCACTTGCAACGAGGACAGCTTGCAGAGCGCGGCGAGAAGGTGCGTCGTTGCTCATCTCGTATGAGATACACAGCTCATCGACGTCGAGCTTGAGGCGGACGTACGCGCCAACAGCCATGAGGGACGGGTTGCCGATGATGTCGGTGGTGCCGAAGGACACATGCTCCGGCAAAATGATCGGCACGGCACGGAAGCACGGCGGCGACCGATCCTCAAGAATGTCGCTGAGATCAAGAATGTCGCTGAGTAGTGCGGAGAGCTCCTCATCGTCAGCCACCGCGCGCCTGATGTGGTCGACCGTGATCCATTCCGTGAACTCTTCGTCGTCATTGCTAACGCCCTCCTGCTCCTCGCCCTCTGGCTTCTCATCATCAGATCCACTCTCATCGGGATCAGAGAATTCGCGCGCAACGTTGCCTGCGAGCTCGAGCACCTCATTCATCAGGTACTCAAGAATGATCGCAAGCGCGAGCGCCGCCTCGGGCTGCAGCACACACGCGGAACTCGTAATCGCGGCCAAATCGCGGCCAAAGGCAAGTTCTGTAATAGTACGCTGAGGACGCTGCGGAAGCTTCATAACGAGGTGCAGGGTCGAATCCTTCTGAATATTGTAGTCTGAGAGGGTGCGGCCGTCCTCGAGCTGCTTGCCCGCGAAGATCAGGCGCTGCTGGTCGGGCGGGATGCCCTCCTTGTCCTGGATCTTGGCCTTGACGTTGTCGATCGAGTCCGACGCGTCCACCTCAAGCGTGAGCGTCTTTCCGGTGAGCGTCTTGACGAAGATCTGCAGGTGGCCACCGCCACCGACGACGACGTTCGACGCCCGGCCACCAGACGCGCCCTCGTGGGCGACCTCCTTCGCGGCTGCCTTGGCCTCTGGGTGCGGCAGTGCCAGCTCCTTCTTGATCTCATTGTCGGCATGCTTGGCCAGCTCTCCAGTAAAGACCCCATCTCCGAGCAGGCGTCCGCTGTCATCCTTGGTGCCAACCAGCGCGGCACGCACCGCTTCCTCACTCACTTCGCAGCGCAGATCGCTCATGAGAAACGGCGCCTGTGACGCCATTGTGGGCGGCGTCAGCGAGGGCGGCGGCAGCTGTGGCGGCGGCGGCGGCGTGGGGGCTGCGAGCTGCACCGCGGGCGGTAAGCCCAAGGCCACTGACGGCTGCTCGATACTCACCTCGAAAGCCTCGGAGGCTGTCGGGGCATCGGTGATACTTCGGCTGAGGAGGCGAGCAAGCACCTTGGTCGTAGCCTCCCCGAGGAGTGCCATCGCCTCGGGCTGCAGCCCATAGTCAGGATGGACCTGAGAGAGCACCGATTTCAGAGCGCTGTCCCACACGCCTGCAGGCGCCTGGATCCGCAAAGCCGTGTCCTTTGGGGTCGAATGTACGCGTCGGAACGAATGCCGCGAATACTGAATGTACGCGTCGGAACGAATGCCGCGAATACCCATTGCATGGACCTCGTCGGTGTGAAGCATGACCTGAGCGGCGGGAGTGCAGTCCCGTGAGGCATCGTTCACGGCGGAGGGTGGGGCGCGCTCGGCGCTTACCGTCTCGACGGCCCCCTTGGCGCATGCAGCGCTGAATTTAGCCTGCATGCGGGCGGCACGGAGCACGGCAGTAGCGAGTGCGTCGTTTACAAGCTCGGTGCCCTCGGCTGAAGGCGTATCTCCCGCGGCCCATCGGAGCCCGAGGAGCGGTGCTGGGTCCGTCAGGCGGATACAGCCAACGCCATCGACGCCATCAGAGCTCACCCAGCTCACCACTTCGCCAGACAGCTCAAGCTCGTGCACCACGCGCACGTGCTTGGCAAGCATGCCCTCGCTGGCGCTCTGATTCGCCGTCGTCGTGCCCTCTTCCTCCTCCTCCTCTTCCTCCGTCTCCTCGCCGTCTTCATCCACCTTCATCTTCTTCATCAGTTGGCACGCCCCGACAAAGCTCACGCTTGCGCCTTCGCTTGGTATGATGCCGCCTTCAAAGCTGCTCCAGTGACAGAGCACGTGCTCCTTGAGGAAATGCTTGGGCATGTCCTCAGGCGCGTCTGCGGGCTCGATGAAGCCAAATCCACGCCCAGCATCCCAAGCGACGAGCGTACCGCGCCGCCGGGCTGTGGCTGATGATGCACTTCTCATCTTCGATCGCGTGTGTTGGTCTGCTGAGAGACTCTCCGAGCGGCTCAGGGCGTGCACCTTCAGAGCGAGGAGCCTCACCACCTTCCGAGCGCAGCGCTCGCTTCGTTTGCTCGCGAAATGGAGCTCGCTTTCGCGCTGTGTTGGACACGCGCGCATACATGTAATAGGTTGTAGGGTGCTTTCGGTAGCCGGCGGCCCGGTGACTCGTTCTGAAAGCATGAACCTCAACGAGCAGGAATTTTCGATGTAAGTTATATCCGAACGATATTTCTGACCCCTCAGTCGGACTTAGTCCGCATCCTCATCATCGAACCACCTCTCCTCGGCATCTCGAGCAGCCTGCTCGTGATCATCGTACGCAGGATTGTTATCGCAGCGGCGGGCATAGTCAAAGTGCTCGTGTTCGTCGCCCGCCAGGAATCGCTCGCGCATGATCCGTAGCAGTTCTTCCCGTGCACGCTCCTGCTGTTGACGGACCCTCGCCGCCGCACTCGCCGTCGCACTCGCAACCTCCGCGGCGTCCATACTGGCAGCAGCGTCGCGACTTAGCCGCACGCCACCCGTCGCGTACGACGCTTCCAGTGCTGCACGGTGCTCCTCGGCAAGGGCACGGAATGCGTCGGCCTCGTAGGATCCAGCCTCACCGCCAATGGCCGCAGCATCGCTGCCCTCAGCATCAGCCTCCACGCACATGTTGGTGTGGCTCGCCCCCCCGCCGGCATCGTGTAGTGTGGCAGGCACCGCCATCGCCGCACGCGCGACTTCGTGAGGCACCTCGTCCTCGTCCTCGTCCTCTTCTCCATCTTCTTCCTGGTCGTCGTCGTCGTCGTCCTCGTGACGTTCGAGCCGCGCCGCTTCCTCTGCAACGCGCCGCGCACTCATGGCCGCATCGGTGTCATAATTGGAGAGCAATCGCTCGGCCAGGGTCTGCTCGTTTGCAAAGGCTTGTTGTTCCTGCTCCACGAAGCGGCCGACATGCTGGTGGTAGAGAAGGGGTGCGCGTCTTTGCATGTTGTGGTCAGAGAAGAAGTCGCCCTCCCTTTCAAGCTCGGCGAGCGCACGGAAACGACGATTCCGAATCTGCTGGGCGCGTTCATTAGCTGGACGACGCAAGGCTCGCAAATGCCATCGCACCTCATAGTTTTCGGTGTGCACGTCAAAGCGCGCCAGCTCTTCCAAAGTCAGCACAGCGCCATACCTTTCCAGAAAGAGAGCCGGATCAGCGGACGCGAGTGCGGTGAGGCGAGCTGGCATCGAGTCGAGCGACATCGCTGCCGCGCGCGACTCCTTAAGGATGAAACCTTGCCGCGCGAGCAGATCTCGCGCCGTCGCTTCATCCAGCGTTGTTTGCATGTTACGGAAGTCACACAGAAACACATTCACCATTCACACAACACGTACAAAGCACAAAAGAGAAGGGAATTCACATTCACACACACGCCGCTGTACTGTGTGGTCCTGTTTTAAATTCACACACATTCACACCATGGCGGGTACCGCGCGAGGGGGCGGTTTGTGTGAGCCTGGACGTTACACGTTTCGCTAGTGGCCCGCCCTCGTTTGAGCCTCCAATCTATGTGCAATGCCAATGAGTTTCGTTTGCCGCACCCGCTGACGTTAAAGGAAAAGGTGAGTTTGTGCAGCTTGCGTTATGATCGGATACGGGTCGGAGCTCGGAGCAACCTTGTACCTTCCGCCCACTACCGCATATCGTCTCGTATTGCATGCGCACCGCGCTGTGCCGCCCTGGCATGCTCTGGCATGTGCAACGCCCAACAACGCTTTCACACAGTGGACAGTGGAGCAGACTGTGCGCGCGACCGAATCGACAAATCATGGACCACCCCTTCCAGCTTCACACACAAAGTTGGGGCCGCACTCGGAGGCGCTCGGCTGATCCCTCACCCTCCGACACCGACGAGCTCCATCAGTTGAGGGCGGGCAGAGATTGGCTCGCGCTCAGCCCCTCGGCCGCGGCTTCAGCCGTGCTCGCGCCGAGGGTCGGCGACGACTGCTGAGGCGGCCGGTGCGCGTGCGGCGAGCGGCGCGCATTCTTCGCGTCGTGGGCCGCTTCCTCCTCGCGAAGAGCCTCCTGCTTCAGCCGCATCTCGCTCTCCTGCGCCAACTTCTTGAACTCGGCATGTACGGAGAGAACCTCGGCGTCGCCCACGCCGCCCCACTTCTGCAGCTTGGCGGGCAGCCTGGAAGCCGTCGACGGGTGCGGGAATGCGAGATGATCGAGGATCGGCTTGAAGCGCTTGGCCGCGTCGTGGACCGCAAGGAGCTCTTGCTTGCACCGCGCGAGCGCCTCGTCGAGGAGAGGGACCCGGTGAATGTTGTGATCCTCCTCCATCTCGGCGGCCGCCTTGAGCAGCTGCTTCGACGGTTTCTCGAAGGCGGCGATGAGCGTGATCATGCCGGCAGGCTGCTTTGGCGACGAGGGCGCCGGGGCTTCCGCCTCCGACCCGCCCGCCTCCTCCGCCGCCACTTCATTCGCGTCGCCCGCCGCCTCTGCCTCCGCGCCCTCGACCGCCGTGGCGCCCTCCTCGACGCCCGCAGGCTCGCCCTCGTCCGCCGTCGTCGACTTCGCCGGCGAGGGCGCCGACTCATGCCCGTCATCGATGAGCTTGCCGCCTTTGATGGCCGAGTACCTGACGAGCCGCTGCGCCTCCGCCTCGCGCACGAGCGTCGCAAAGTCGGCGGGAGCCGCGAGCGCCCGCAGCAGCGCCTTCGTTGGCTCGAAGGCGTCACGCAACAGCTTCTCCTCGCGCTCGCAATCAGCCTCAATCTCCTGGGCGAGCTTGAACGCCACGGCGTCGCTCAGCGCGCTATCGGCCGTCGGGCGTTGGTTCTCGGCGGCGTACGCCGCCTCCGCGAGGCGCCCCTGGCGCTGCGACTGCAGCTTGACCAGCTCGATGTCGAGCTTGTTCACAGCTGGGCCGAGGACCGAGTCTAGGAAGTGCTCGAGAGAGTCGCAGTCGGAGCGCATCACGTGGTACCGGCCCATCATCGTGTCGATGGGGGTGTAATCCATCTCCTGGCCGCGCGTGACGGCCGTGAAGTCGAGCACCAGGCCGTCACGGTGGTCCGCGTCGCTCAGCATCGGCTTCGTCGCCTTGCGCAGACGCTCGAACTCGTCAGACCACCACGAGCTCTTCCAACGGAGGTAGCCCAGCTTGTTCTGTGCGGTCTCGAGCTCTTGCCGGCTGGAGCGCGCGTCGTCCCACCTATGCTGCGTGTGGGTTTGTTCCAGGCTGTACGCTGCCTCCTGCAGCTTCACTATCTCCTCCTCTGACTTCATCAGCTGCTCGCGCACGTCCTCGAGTAGGTCCTCCTGGTTTGTTCGGTGTTGCTCCGCGTCTTGCTGAGTCTGCTGCCGCTTGACCTGCACCTTTTCGCCCTCGAAGAGGAGCACGTTGACGCGGTCGACGAGCGTCGGGATCTGCTTCGTCAGCTCGGACAGCCGCTCGGAAAGGTTGATCTTGAACTGTTGGTGTAGCCGACGCTCCAGGCGCAGCTTGGAGATGTACTCTCGCAGGTCGGCGTTGCCCGCGCGGATCTCGTTCGCCTTGGCGAGGAGCGAGTTGCCGCGCGCCTCAATGGTGCGCTGCTGCTGCGTGAGGATACGATCGAGCTCCCTCAGCATCGGGTTCGCCTGCTCGTTGATCGCCTGCTTGATCTGCTCCTTCTTCTTGGCGATCGCTGCATCCAGCTGCTGCTCGACAAGCTCCTCATCATGGATCTTGGAGGTGCACTCGTCCGCATCGCCCGATTTGATCGCAACGATCTCCTCGTGCGTCTCGAAGTGCAGCTTGGGCTTGAAGACGCCCGACGCGGAGCTGCTCTGCCGGCGAATCTCTTTCGCCACCTCCGTCTTCTTCTGCACCTCCTTGAGCGCGCTGACCGACGGGCGCGACAGCGAGCCGGCGGCCGAGAGCGCGCGCATGAGCGAGCGCGAGCCGTGCGTCGCGTCCATCGCGTCGTCTCGCCAGAGCGGTGCCGCCTTCAAGTTCTTGGGATCCAGCGTGGCCGAGAGGGGGTCCCAGCTCGGCGCCTGCAGCAGCGAGCCCGCCGAGCGCGAGAGAGGAAGCCCCTTCTGGATGCCACCCTTGCTAGTTGCGACACCCTTCTGCGATGGGCGCAGCACGGGGGCGTCGCCGGGCGGCGGCGGGTGCAGTGGGTTCTGGTCGACCGCCTTGAGCCGGTCGCCCTTTGTGCGCGTCTTGCGTGCGCCGCGCTGCGCGACGCGCGCGGTCAGCTCGCGGTGCAGCTCCTCGAAGCTGATGAAGCCGCTGCCCTTCTTGTCAAAGTGGCCGAAGATGAGCGAGACCTCGGCGGGCGCGAGACCCAGCGGCACAACCGCGTCGCCAAACTCCTTCAGGCTGATGCGCCCTTCGTCACCGCCCATTGTAAGCAACTCCGGGCTCGTGCCGCGCTTCTCACTGATCAGCTTTGAGAGCGTCTCACCGAGCAGCTGCGAGATGTCGACGGTCCCGCGACCACCGCTCTTGCCGCCGTTGATGGGGGGGAGTGTCGGCGACGAGCCACTGGGAGTGTCCGATGACCCCTGAACTGCTCCTGGGATGGCTGGCAGCGACATGGGCCGCGAACTGCAGCCTTCTCGAAACGCCGCAAGGGGCCCCCGGCCAAGTCAAGTCAAGTCAAGTTCCCCCCGGCCCGGGCGGGTGGCGTGGGTTTCACACGTGGAGAGTCCGCTCAAGAGAAAGCACGTCAAGTCATCAAGCAAAGTCTAATCTCAAGAGCACATTCGGTAGGCTTCCTGTAATCGATTGTCTGTTCATGTAGACACTTGACTTGACCAGACAAGCGCCCCCCTTGACCAGATTACATTGTACGTCCCGGCACTATCCCGGCATTGTTGAACTCCGACCGTGACCGAGCTCTGTCCGGTTACGCACATCAAATTCTCGGGAAGTGAACCGCGACGAAACTGACGAGACTGTCGACGTGGCCATCGTGGCGACATGAAAGCGCTCTTCGACGACGACGACGATGAGCCGGAGGACGCGGCGACCGACAACACCGGCCTATCGTTCAACAAGTCGTACGCCGCGCGCTTCGAGGTGCGGAAGAAGAAGCAGGAGCTCGCGCGGCTTAAGGAGAAGCTCAAGGACCAAGAGGAGGACGACGATGAGAGCAGCGAGGACGAGGACGGCAAGATGCTCACACCAGCAATGGATGTACAAATCTTCCGCACGATCGACAAGATTCGCAACAAGGACCCGTCCATCTACGGTCAGGGCCGATTCTTTGCCGATGGCGGCGAGGACGAGGAGGCAGACGAGGACGAGGACGTGGATGAGGATGAGGACGAGGACGAGGACGAGGATGACAAGGCCGCAGCCAAGGCACCAGCGGCAAGGCCCAAGCTGACGCTCAAGCAGCAGTTGCTGGAGCAAGGCGCCACCGCTCTGGTGAGTGACGACGAGGACGAGGATGAAACCGCGGCGGCAAAGCCGCCACGGCGTCACAAGGCGTCGCTCGTGTACAATGAGGAGCAGCAGAAGCTACGCGAGGCCTTCCTCGCGGAGGCGAAGGTGGCCGTCGACGATGAGGGTGAGGAGGAGGCGACGGGCGCAGCGGGTGGCGGACCCGCCAAGGGCCTGCGCAAGAAGGCGGTGACAAGAGAGGAGCGCGAGCGCGAGCAGCAGGAGTACGCGAGCTGGTTACGGCACCAGCTGCTGACCGAGCACCAGGGCAGCGGCGCTGTGGACGATAGCGTGACGCTACGCCGCTACCTATACGGCGAGCAGCTCGACGCCAACGAGCGCTTTCTGCGCGACTACGTGCTGAACGCGATGTGGAAGTCGCCCGCGAATGCGAACGCGGCCGACGAGGACGACGAGGACGGCTACGACGAGGGCGGTGGTGGCGTGGGCGCGAGCGACGTGGCGGCACGCGCGGCGAAAGCGCAAGCGGCGGCCGGCGCCGCAGGAGAGCCAGGCGAGGAGGAGGAGGAGGACTTTGAAGATCGCGCGGACGACTTCGAGCGAAAGCACAACTTCCGATACGAAGAGGATGGCGCGGCGACACTGGCTGGTCACCCGCGGCATGATCCGTCGTCGGTGCGCCGGCAGGCGCAGCTGAGCCGCGGCCGTGAACGAGAGGAGGCGAAAAAGGCGCGAAAGGCCGAGGCACGCGCCCAGAAGGAGGCGGAGCTCAAGCGGCTCAAGAATCTCAAGAAGCAGGAGATCCTCGAGCGGTTGCGTGCCATTGAGCATGTGACTGGCGGCGCGGCAGCCTTGACGGAGGTCGACCTCTCGGGTGACTTCGACCCAGAGGCGTGGGACAAGCGCATGGCCGAGGTCTTCAACGATGACTACTATGAGGCCGAGGACGGGGAGTGGCGTGATGGCGACGAGGAGGAGGAGGATGGCGGTGTGGACGCAGCCATCGAACGTGACCTCGCTCGCGCTGGCGCCTCGGGCGCGCAGTGGGCCGCCAAGAAGAGTGGCGGCGGCGGCGGCGGCGGCGGCGGCGGCGATCGCAGTGGCGGCGGCGGCTTCGAAGCGATCACGGCGCGCCTCAAGGCGAGCGGTGACAAGAGCGCCAAGCGCACGGCGCAGCAATACATGGATGAGTACTACGCCCTCGACTACGAGGACCTCATCGGCGGCGACCTGCCGACGCGCTTCAAGTATGTGGAGGTGCCTGCGAGCGGCTTCGGCATCACGGACGTGGAGATGCTCGCCGAGCCCGAGAAGGCGCTGGCAAAGCGCGTGCCGCTGCGCTACGTCAAGCGCCCGTTCGCCCAGCTCGACCCCAGCAAGATCAAGGGGCGCGCCAACCGCGAACGGTGGGAGGCGCGCAAGGCGGAGCGCACGGCGGCCATGGCGGCCGAGGCGGCCATGGCGAAGCCGCCGGCGTGGACAAAGAAGCGGAAGCGGTCGGAAGATTGCGCGGGCGAAGGCGCGGTGGTCACCGGCGGCGAGGGCCGCAAGGGCGGTGCCAGCGCCGGCGGCGACAGCGGCGACAGCGGCGACAGCGAGGCCCACGAGGGCGGCGCCGTCTCCAGGGTTGGCAGCGGCGCCGGCAGCGGCGCTGGCGCCATTGGCGGCGCCGACGGTACCGGCGATGGTGAAGCGCCCGCCCGCGAAAAGAAGAAGAAGAAGAAGGAGCGTGCTGAGGGCAATGGGTCGCCGTCACCAGACGCGGCTGGTGCGCTCAGCAAGGCGAAGAGCAAGGCGCTCAAGAAGGGCGTCACCCCGGAGCGGCTCGAGATGTATGAGAAGCTCTTTCGTGCGCAGAAAAAGAAGAAGAAGAATGATAGGGGAAAATCCGTGGTTAGTTAGGCCGTTGGAGTGAGTTAGTCAGTGGCGCGGCTAGCAGTGTTGTATGGTTACAATGCCCCTATACCGGACACATTATACTTGCGTTCGGCTATGAAACGGCAAGAAATATCATCAGCGCGAGGATGAAACCACCAAAACACGCGCGGACTTCTGGTTGGTCGGACGGCGGCTGGAATTTTGCGTCCACCGACGATCGTCGACGCGATGTGGACCAGGCCAATTCTTCTGCCGTCGACGTTCCTGAGTGCTTACGCGCAACACACCGTGGAGACGAACGGCGCAAAGCTCGAATATGGGTGGGCCGAGAGGTTGCGGCAGCTTTCTAATCACCACGTAGCCCCGGCATCCATTGAGCGGGCTGTTCACAAGCACGTCCCAGGAGAGCACGGGAGAGCACTATTCTTCCATAGGCATCACCCCCATCACCCGCATCACCCCCATCACCCCCATGCCCCCCATACGCATACCCCGCCGCCGCCGCCGCCGCCACCGCCCTTCATGCAAACTCCGATCGTCCGCCTCGATGCAGCGGCTCCAAACGGCACGTCCGGCCGTGATCCTATCAATCTGGCACCCTTGATGATAATACCGCCACGTTGGCTTCCAAGAGTTGGAGCCAGACTGAGCACCGAGTCTAGCAGTTATCCTGCATCATACTGCGTGGATGGTCTGAGCAGCTCGATGTGCCATAGTGCGTGCCCTACTGCTACAAGTTGCACGACTGAAAATCCTTGGTTAGAGATTGATCTGGGTGCGGTGCATTACGTCGCTAAGGTTCAGATACTCAATCGTATAGACTGCTGCTCAGAAAGACTCAACTACCACGAGGTGTGGGTAGGAGCAAGCTGGACGACGAGTACCTCAACGACCTCGACCGCAACTCCGCAAACGCGTTGCATCGCTGCAACAGCATCGGCAAGTGCTGATACCGTCGAGCATGTGTGCGAACTTCCTCGACTGGGCCGCTATGTCACACTCACGTTGCCAGGATGGAATCGAATTCTCCACCTCCGGGAAGTGTCCGTCTTTGGCTATCCACCTCCGCCTCCGCCACACTGGAATCTGTGGGCTGCACACAGCACGTGCAGCATCAGCACACACCATGGTGTTCCTGTGTTTGACATGGAAGATCCAAACTGCTACTACTACACGACGTACCCCATTCCATACTGCTGGAACACAGGTGGCTTCACAACCATCACGTGGATCGACTGGCGCGACTCCGACAGTGGATGGAGAACGCTGCACCAAAGTGATGGAGACCACCTACTGCTCGTTCGTGAATACAGCAGAGCTCTGGGTTGCTACTCCAACGGCGGCTTTCGTGACTCGGGGTACAACATCATGATCAGCGGATGGTCGTTTGTGGCAACCGTTGCAACTGACAATGACTGTGCTCCAGACGGTGGCATAGGAGGTAGCACCGTCATTTATGTCGGACATTCCACGTCGCCGCCGGTCCTCGTGGGTACGTGCGATCGTGCAGCGGGTGCAGGAAGATCTACTCGATACTTTGGCCGCCCTGCTCAGGGACCAGGTAAGGTTGCAGAAACATGGGTCTGGGCAGCGCCTCTCTCATCATCGGAGGTGTATCGGTTATGGTCCCTAACGGCGAGCAAGTACATCTATCCACCGCCGCCACCCCCCTCACCACCGCCGCCTTCACCTCCGCCGCCTTCACCTCCGCCTCCTTCGCCTTCTCCTCCACCTCCGTCACCCCCACCCCCTTCCCCACCTCCTCCATCGCCACGGCCACCCTCACCTCCACCGCCGTCTCCGCCTCCACCACGGCCGCCTCCGCCCAGCCCTCCCCCACCTTCTCCACCACCGCCCTCGCCGCCACCACCATCGACCCCGCCGCCATCGCCGCCACCGCCATCGCCACCACCTCCGTCGCCGCCGCCACCATCGCCACCGCCTCCATCGCCACCACCTCCTGTGCCTCCTCCTCCGTCACCGCCACCGCCATCTCCTCCGCCACCTTCCCCTCCACCTCCGTCTCCTCCGCCTCCATCTCCGCCACCTCCGTCTCCTCCTCCGCCTTCCCCACCGCCTCCACTGCCACCACCCCCTTCACCGCCTCCTCCCTCTCCGCCACCGCCCACGCCACCGCCACCGTCACCGCCACCACCATCACCGCCGCCCCCGGCACCGCCGCCACCATCACCACCGCCTCCGGTGCCGCCACCGCCGTCGCCGCCACCGCCTTCTCCACCACCTCCGTCACCGCCGCCCCCAGCGCCGCCGCCACCATCGCCACCGCCACCCTCACCTCCACCGCCGTCTCCGCCTCCACCACGGCCGCCTCCGCCCAGC
>ERZ761574.545-NODE-545-length-26483-cov-67.783866_pt1 | contig 26483 bp, 14 predicted proteins | sample MGYA00374950_ERZ761574 | MGnify/ENA primary metagenome ERZ761574 (study PRJEB28895, sample SAMN07631631) | mixed culture metagenome | isolation source: Freshwater growth medium | place: USA: Seattle, Washington | collected 2016-10-03 ... | reverse complement strand
GGAGCTGTGGGGAAAGAGATTTTCATACTTGTCGCTCGCGTCCTGGGGCAACTTCACCTACGAAGGAACATGCCCGTGCGTCATCCAGCGACGGGGAGCTGTGGGGAAAGAGATTTTCATACTTGTCGCTCGCGTCCTGGGGCAACTTCTCTCTTGGGCGGAAGCGTCCAAGGCTCGTCGCGGTCTTGGCGCCTGTCTCCCCAGCAAAATCCATCTTCGCAGCCGATCGCAACGATGGCGGGCATTCGCAACGACCTCGACCGTCTCAAGTCCACGAACGCTACCATTAGTGATGCTAGCCCTTTCCGCACGGCGTGCCGGAACATCATCGCCGCTTGCCGCAACTCACCGCTCTCGCTGGCCAACTATTGCCGTGAGGGGACTGTGCCCGTGCTCGCCAGCTCCCTGATACAGGTGCGGTGGTTCGCAGAGCGCATTGCCGCCGCGCGATTCAGCCACATCCAACCTGCATGCGCGGCAGTGTTGTGCGACATCATCAGTGCCTCTGCAAGCGCAGAGCCTGCCTGGCGCGCTCATGCCTGCTCCTTCCCGCGCTCTTGCAGGTGAGCTCAAACTCGCAGCTCTGCACTTGCGTGCTCGAGGTGGCGCTGGCGCTCACGCAGCAGCTGCTCGAGGTGAAGGAGGACGATGGCGACCTGACGAGCCGTAGTGACGAGGTGCGGTACGCGGTGGGCGAGTCGGTGATGGCGCGCCGGATGGACGGCGACTTTGGAGAGGGCACGGTGCTAGACTCGCTCGATGACGGCATGTTCCTCGTCATGTGGCACGAGGAGGAGGTGGCGGCCAAGCTGAGTGGCTCCGAGCTCATGCCTTTTGGCTCGGGCATGGGCCTTTCCACCGAGCGGCGGCAGCGCGTCGCGCCTGCCTTCATCCTCAACAACTTTCTGACCAAGACGGCCATCCCGTCCAACGACCTCTCGCGCGTGCAGATGGTGGTGCGCGACGGCGCCGACGTCAACTGCACCGACGGGGACGGCAGCTCGCCCCTCAATCTGGCAGTCTCGCACGGCGCCTCTGTCGCGCTCATCCAGTTCCTCATCTCGCGCGGCGCGCATGTCAACTTTGTGGGCTCGTCGGGCTCGGCGCTGCAGATCGCAGCCATTCAGGACAACGTGGAAGTGGTGCGCTGCCTGCTTGCGCACGGCGCCGACCCAGCGCTCGTCGACCTCGATGCAGCCGCCGATGATGCGGCGTCGGTGCTGCGCGAGACGCTACGTGAGAGCGAGCAGACCCCGTCGGCCTCACAGAGACTGCTGAGCGAGGAGGAGGAGGAGAAGGCAGCGGCCGAGTGCTTCACGTGCCTGCTGCCGGCGCTGCTCAGCGCGCTCTCGGGCGCCCAGTCGCCCAAGCTGCACAAGCGCGTCCTCATGGTCCTCAGCTACGTGGTCCAGCGAGCGAGCCGAGAGCAGCTCGACCGGCTCTCGCCTCAGCAGCTCGGCCAACTGCTCTCGGCGCTGCGCGCGCTCCTCGCCGCTCCCACGGCACTCAGCCAGTTCGTCGCGCTGCGCATGCTCGTCGCTGGGCTCGAGGCCTCCGCCCAGCTCCTCGGCCCGAATGCACGCCGCCACGGCGTTGATCTCGTCCTCCAGGAGATCATTGGCAAGGCTGCAGGCGGCGACGGCAGCGGGAGCGCAGATGGCGGCGGCGATGACGACGGAGGCGTTGACGAGGCTGCGACTGCGGCTTTGGCGGTACACTCGTCGCGCGCCCAGGCCATCTCGCTGAAGCCGGAGGATGTTGTGACGCTCGCGACGCGCGCCTCGTCGCTGCTGCGCGCGGTGCCGGTGAGTGCCTCCGAGTCTTCGGTGATGCTGGCGCTGCGCCAGCTCCCTGCCGAGGGGCGTGCCTCTTTTGGCAAAGCCGCGGCGAAGCTCGCTGCGCTCCTTCTTTCCGAGCATGCCCCCTCGGCCCACGAGCTGCAGCAGAGTGGCACCGTGCCCTGGCTGCTTGACGAGCTCGCCAACGCTCGGCCGGCCGAGCTGCGCCAGCGCTGGGCGGACTTTGAGCGTGCCTTCGGCGCGGGTGTTGGCGAGGCGGGCGGCGAGGCGCTCGAGCGGCTGCTCGCGCTGCTGCACGACACGCTCGCTGCCACCGAGGCACTCCCCGTGCACTTGTACGCGTCGAGCGGCGACGGCGCGCACTCGCTCAAGTCCCTCGCCGAGCCCCTGCAGATCTGCCTCCACCCGCTGCCAGCGCCCGCTGGCGGCGGCAGCGGCGGCGGCGACGCGGCTGTGCCTACGGCGCTGAAGCTGTCCATCGACGCGCTCGTGCGCGTGGGACAGCTCCAGCAGCACATTCTGCGCACTTCGCCGGTCGCGGACTCCGCGTACGAGGCCTTCTGCACTCGGCTGCTCGGGTGCGTCGTCGAGGAGCGCGCGCTGCACAGCGACCAGCCGCCCGCTGCCCCCGCCTCCTCGTCGGGCGCGCCGTACTCGCCGCCGGGAGGTGCCTCACCGGCTGGCTGGCGACCCGAGCCGGCGCCCCCCTTCCGGCGGGCCACTGTGGTTGGCTTTCGAGTGGCGACGCCGCTGCGGCTGCTGCTGCACACGCTCGCGTACGACGACCGTAGCGAGCACGAGGTGGTGATGGCGACGCGCGAGTACCGCATCACTGGCCGCGTTGACCAGCGCACGCTCGAGGAATTGCGCTCGCGCTCGCGCGCCGCGGCGGCCGCGGGCGGCAGCACAATGGTCGCCGACCCGGATTCTCGCATCCACACAGTTGTCATCGAATGCCCGGAGGGGCTGCCTGTCGAGCTGTTCCTCGACAATGTGCTGTCGGTTGTGCGCCGCGCGCTGCGCCAGGCAGAGCCGGGTGTCGCGCCCATGTCGCGCGGCCCGAGCGACGAGTACGGCTGGCGCGACCGCGGCTGGGAGCGCGGCGGCGCCCAGTTTGAGCGAGCTGTCGCCGAGAAGTTGCGCGATACGCGCCGGGCGGCGGTGGCGCGCCGGCAGACCAAACACGAGGCGGAGACGCTTGTGCATCGGCTGCATCACACCGTCATGGTCACCATCGAGGTCGATCAGACGACGCTGCCCGCGCACGAGGGTGGCGCCGACCACGGCGCCGGCGGAAGCAGCAGCCCGTATGCACTGCTTACACGTGTGCAGGGCCTGGTGGCGGCCGATGGCCCGGGAGGCGATGGCGAGCGCCGCTCAGAGCGAGCGAGTGGCGAACGGCCGAGCGGCGAGCGTGAGTCGAATGCCGGTGCCGAAGGCGCGCAGTGGCGCGCGGCGACAGTGGTGGAGCTCAGCCCTGCGGGCCCCTTGTCGCTCGTGTACGACGACGGCAGCTTCGAGGAGGCCGTGCCGGGCTACCGCGTGCGCCTTGTGCCCCAGCCCGAGTCCAAGCAGCGATCCAACCCGCTCGCCGCGATCTTCATGTCTTTCGAGTTCCTCTCGGGCCGCGAGGAGCGCGGCGAGCTCGATCCCTCGTCACGTGACACGCAGCCCGCCAACCTGCGCCGCACCCTGTCCGCCTTCCACATAGGGCGCTCGCAGCCTGTGGGGCGCGTGCCACGCGAGGCGCTCGAGGGCCCCTCGCTCCAGCACGTGCCGCCCTTTTCCCTCGACAGTGCAGGCGGCGGCGCCGCCGCCTCCGCCGCCTCGCCCACGGTGCTCAGGGTTCACATGGACACGTCTGCCGAGCCGGGCGGCACCGCGGACGAATTTGATATCGCGCCGATGCGGCTGCGCGTGCGGTTTGCGCTTGGGCCCTCGAGTGGCGAGGTGCCCGCCGAGCCGGGGCTTATCTTCGACGAGGACGCGACGCTGCTCCACGCACTCCAGGTGCTGCGCGAGAGCACCGCCTCTGGCCGGGCAGCTGCCCTCGAGCCGCAAGAGCTCGGCTACCATCCGGGCGTCACGTGTGATCGCACCGGCCAGAGCCCCATCGTGGGCAACCGGTACAAGCTGCGCGACGAGAACTACGACGTGTGCGAAGCCGAGTACGCGCGCATGCCTCCCGACGAGCAACAGCAGTACACGCTCATCCCACCGCCTGTGTTCCGCAAGCCTCGCGGCTACGGACCTGCACGCTGGCACTTGCACTACTCAATTGAGGTCTCCGAGCCGCGCCCCGCCAGCGCCGGCGCCGGCAATGCGGCGGCCGCGGCCGCGGCGGCCGCTGTCAACTCGACCCGCGCAGCGGCGGCCGCGGCCGCGGCCGCCGCAGGCAGCCCCCGCAGCGGCGGCGGCGCCTCCCCTCGCGGGAGTGGGCTTGGCAGCGCGCGGGCCTCCTCACCACTCACCCCCACGGCGCCGTTGCTGCCATGGAGCGTCAAAGAAGTGGAGGCAGATCTGCTCTCAGGGCGCCTCGAGCCCGAAGCGGTGCTGCGCGAGCTGCGACGCGCGACGCCCGGCTGCGAGCTGCGGCTAAGCGATGCGGCTACGCGCGTCCTGGCAGCGAGTTATGGCTCCACCCTCGCGCCTCTCTGCTCGGCCACGCTCATGGCTGTCTATCGCGAGGTCTCGGGCGCGCCTCGCGCCACGCCTACCGGCTCGAAACCCATCCCTTCGCCCGCGGCTCTGAGCGAGCTACGTAACGAGCTGCGCCGCGCGGACGTGCGCGAGGGCGACTTCGCCGACGTGCTTCTGCTCTTGTGCCTGTTCGCGCGTCGGCTCGTCGTCGACGGCGCCGACGAGGTGAGCGAGGCGGGCAGCTCGCCTGTGGCAGGAGCCGCGCTCGTGCCCGGCAGCGGCTCGGCCGACTCGGCCGACGAGCGCGCGCGCGCGGCGCTCGCCTCCTCACTTCTCTCGGCAAAGCTCCAGCGGCAGCTCTCCGATGCGCTCGCCGTTTCGAGCGGCGCGCTGCCCCAATGGTCGCGCCGGCTGCTCGAGCGCTGCCCCGCCCTGTTCACGGCGCGCGCGCGCATGATGCACTTCCGCTCGAGCGCCTTCGGCGTCTCTCGCGCCATGCACTGGTCGCAGGAGGCGCAGGTGGCCACGGTGCGCTCGGCGTACGCCGAGGAGATTGCGGCGCTCGAACGCGCGCGCCTTGAGGCGGAGCTCGGCAACGACCATCAGGGCCTCGCCGAGGTGGTCGAGCAGCAGACGGAGATCGAGGATCGCGTTGGGCGCGAGCGCCTCGGCTCGCTCCGCTCGGACATTGCCCGGGTAGTACGCGAGCGGCTGCTCCCGATGGCCGAGCGGCTGATGGCGCTGCACGCGTCCTCGCGTCACGCGCTCGAGATCCAGTTTGAGGGCGAGAGCGGCTTTGGAAGCGGGGTGACGCAGAACTTTTACTCCGCCACAGCCAACGAGCTGCTCAAGACAGCGGTCCATGAGCAGCTGCCGATCTGGGTGTGTGAGACCTCCAGCGGCGCGCACAACGGCTCGTCCGGAGTCATCGGGCACTCGGGCGAGCTGTTCCCGCTGCCGCTGCCGCCGGGCACCCCACAGGCCAGGATCGCCGCCGTCTTGGAGCGCTTTCGCTTCCTCGGTCGGCTCACGGCCAAGGCGTGCCGCGACTCGTTCATCGTGCCGCTGCCTCTCTCGCGACACTTCCTGCACCTGGTGCGAGGCGGCACGCTCACGTACGCCGCGCTGCCGCCGCCGGGCGCGACGGGCGGCGTCGCCTCCGGCTACGCGGCCGTGTGTGCGCGCCTCGCCGCCATCGACGCAGAGGGCTCGTCGCTCGGCGAGGCGGAGCGCCGCCGCCGGTACGAGCGTGAGGCGAACCACGAGTTTGCGCGCTCGTGCCTTGGCATGGGCACGAGCCTTTCGCTGCGCGAGTGGCTGCTAGCGGGCGGCTGTGCCTTCGTGTGCCCGCTCACGGGCTGTGCCCTGTGCGACGGCGGCGAGGAGCGCGAGGTCACGGTTCACAATCTGCAGGAGTACGTGTATCTGCTCGCGCAGCTCTGGCTCGCGGATGGCGTGCTCGCACAGGCGAACGCGTTCCGCGAGGGCCTCGCGGAGGTGTTCCCGCCTGCCGCGCTGCAGCCTTTCACCCTACCTGAGCTCCAGACGGTGCTCTGCGGCACAATGTCCATTGAGTGGACTGAGGTCGAGCTGCAGCGGCACGTGCACCCTAGCGGCGGGTACACCAAGCATTCGACCGTCTACCAGCTCCTCATTGATGAGCTGCTCGCCATGGGCAACGAGAGCCGCGCAAAGTTCCTCAACTTTGTGACGGCGTGCCCGCACCTGCCGCCAGTGGGCCTCTCGATGCTGGAGATCGAAGTGATGCCGCAGCACGGAGGTGGGCTGCTCCCCACCGCGCAGACTTGCGGCAACAAGCTCTACCTTCCCGAGTACCCGAGCGCCAAGGAACTGCGTGCTGGCCTTGCTGAGGCGTTTGCCAACACCGAAGCTGGCGGACTGCACGAGCACCAGTGAGAGGGCGCAGGCAAAACGTGCAGGTGACATCATTGACGCCGCAGGTCTGGGTGATGGCTGATAGGATGTGGCTCTGAGCCGCGCGTCGGTGTTGTCCTGCGCTCGATCGGTGCTTTGCGGAAGCTCCCACGCGCCCGCACGGGCGGTCGACGTCGATACGACGTGTGATCCGCGCGGTCAGGCGGTGTCGGATCGCGGGAGATAAGAATGCGCGCGCCGGCGGGTGGCCCGGGCCCGCATAACCTCTGCGGACCGAAACGCGCGACGCCTCGGCGACGGACCGCCATAGACCGCCACGTCGGCCCCGACAGTCACGCCTCGATCGTTACGACGAGCTAGTCCATCCGGGTACCCCCGTGACGCGTGAGGTCCCGGGTGATAACCGGCTCGAATCCGTGCACTGTACCGTGGACGTATGACTCTCACTCTAAACGTGTATCGATGTCGTAACTAAAAACTATACTCAAGAACTCGCCAGAAACCGGAAGGCGGCCGCGAGGTCCCGCCGCCCGCGCCCCCCCTGCGCCAGCCTGGTGCCGCGGCTCCTGCGCGCCCCGCTGGCGGAGCCCGGTACAAAAACGAGATACGGGGCGCGGTCCTGGTCAACGGCTGCGCGCACCCGTCGCTCGAACACGAAAAGCCAACGCACGTACCCGGCGACGTACCGGGTGACGCGCACCATACGCTTGGCCAAAGAACGCAGGTAATGGGAGACTTCTCGACCACCCTCTTGAGACCTCCCGTGCTCATTTCGTGCTTCGCGTTGAACGCGTCGAACGAATATGGTCAATCCATCTCGAGCGTGTGATGACGGGACCAATTGCGACCGCCCTTCTCGTCGTCTGCCCAACCCCTCCCGCTACAGTCGCGGGGTAGCGCGCCGCGCGCTTCGGCGGTGAGAGAGGACAAACCTCGCGGGGCGACCACGTGCGGCTTATTGTCCTCCCAGCCTGTGGCCGCAGAGGAAGGCGGCGGCGTTGCCATGCGGCGAGCACGCGTGTCCGTCGACCATTCCGACGATGTCGATTTGGTGGCAGCCGCGGCTGCCGGAGCGGCAGGAGCGCTGCACACGGGCGCAACAGCAAACGAAGCGGAAGCGACTGTGGAGCGGGCCGTGCTCGCCGCACCAGCGCCGGCGGCGGCGGGCGGCGCGGCGGTAACCTTGGACGCCGCCAGCTCCTCCAGAAGTTCGCGGATGAGACCGTTATATGCGGCCGACATGCTTTCCTCCATCTCCTGCCGCTCACGCTTCTCGGTGCGCAGCGCTACTTCAAGGTGCCATATTCGATCCCGCAGCGCATGTGCGTAATACGAAGAGCTTACAGAGTCGCTGCTGCAATCGACAGTTGAAGAGCCGTCTGCAATTGCGCCTGGCGGCGGCGCTACTGCCACCGTGCAAGTGCGCTGCGGTGCTGCGCCGGTTGGAGCTGCAGCCATAGAGGTCGCCGTGGACAGCTGGCTCGCACGTGGGGCTTCCGCGTCCACGCCCTCTTCGTCCTCAGCCTCAGCCTCATTGTTGTCGTCATCGTCGTCGTCGTCCTGTTGCAAACTTGCTTCGTCGTCGTCGTCGTCGTCGGCGGCGGCGGCGGCAGGCAGGCGACGCACGGGTGGTGCATCGAAGAGATCAGTGTCATCAGGAGGCAGAGTGCCTTGGCCGTCCATTCCCTTGGTGTATGGCCTGGCCGGCGGCGTTGTACGCTTTCCAAGATCGGTCTTCTCCACGTGCTCGAGAACGCCGGCGAACCAGGAGGAGGCGCTGGCATGCGCCTTGGTGAGGTGTTTAAGCACGTCCTCGGCCGCGGAGCGAAACGCCGCGTCGCGGTCCAAATGGCGGTCTGGGTGCAATAAGGTCGCGGCTCGCTTGTAAGCAAGGTTGACGTCTTTTATTGCCAAAGAGGCCGGCTCCCATGGTCGACTACCATCCTGTTTGGGCACCACAAGATGCGCGTACCTCGGATATAGTGTCTTGAGAAGGGCGACGAGTCCTTTTCCTTCAGCCCAGCGCGCAGTGTCCTCCATAAAGGTACAAGATGCGCGTACCTCGGATATAGTGTCTTGAGAAGGGCGACGAGACCTTTTCCTTCAGCCCAGCAATCCACCATTGCACTAGGAAGGTTTTGACGAAGTGCGTTCGTGTTTCACCCAATAAAAAAGTTGCAGTCCTCATCGTAGCTAAACAACTTTGTTAACAGAATCAAGACATGTTAACAAAAGAAACAAAAGAAGCTGTTCCGCTGTTAACAAGAAAGCCCAAAGATGCTCAGTTTGGGTGGCGCCAACGCTTTTGCGCCAATCCGCTACTCCGAGGCAGCGGTCGCCGCGCGATGATGAGCGAGCTGCGCGCCACTGCGGCGCCATTCCAGCCGGCGACGTCCTCGTCGTATAAACTATCCACGCCAGTCACGGCAGCAGTGCGAAACAAACTGTCCGACGCCAGCATCATGACACAGCAGAGGCCACGGGTGAGATCAGTGCCCTTACACGAGCGGCTCACGTTGGCTGCACCGCGTTGCGCAGCCACGGGCCTTTGCTCGGCAGGCTTGGACGCGTCGATGCGACGCGACTCGTTTGATGACTTACAGGCGCGCGAGCTTGTGGAGCGCCAAGAGCTCTTCAAAGCGACCCTTTGCCGCCGGGCGTGTGAGGCGCCGCAGATGAATGCGCTTACCTGCGTCACGCCTCCTCCCGAAGCGGCGGCGGCCGCGGGGGAAGATGCCGAGGCGGGGTCGCCCTCGGCCATGGCGCTGCTGCCTGCCGACTTACTGTCGTCTCTGCTGCTCTCGTCGCCCGAGACACGCCTGATCGGTGCTCAGCTGCCGCCGCCCATCGCGACCGTCCCTTGGCTGCCTTCGGGTCTGCTCTCGACCCCGGCGCCGGTGGGGACGGCAGCGGCGGCAGCCTCGGTGGTGGCCCCTCCGCCGCCGCCATCCGCCGTGGCAGTGGACGAGGGCATGGAGGGGCCGGTCGGCTCTCGGGTGCCAGCAGCGCCGCCACCGACGAGCTATGCGCAGATGGCCGCACGCCGGGCACGCCCCGCAGCGGAGCCCGAGGTGAGCGCCACCAACGGCTCGCGGGCAACTTGCGCGGCTCCGACCACGGTCAGTGCGGCGGTCGCCGACCCTGGCCCTTCCATAACGTTCAACAGATTCGGCCCTCCTCTCCTTGCTGAGGCTGAGGAGGCGCTGCACATCCCGGCCGCCTGCCGCGGCAACCCGATGCGCACGGCGCTCTTCGCCGCGTGTCGCAGCAACCCGGAATCTCGCTCCCGTCGCGTGGCGCAGCGCCGCGCGCGCAAGGCGTACCTGGAGGCACGGGCCACTGGCGACACCGCTCTCTCAATCGATGGAGCTGCCGTTGGGCCGGCGGCGGATGCTGGGGCGCGCGATCCTTGAGAGCTCGAGATCGTGCGCCGAGAGTCATGCACTCGCGCAGTGGGCAGTGCCCCCTGCAGGCCCCCAGCTTGCGTTCTTGCGCACTCTCCAAGAGAACCGCCCTCTCTTGTGCCCGCGCTAGGACAGTTGTCGGTATGGACGCCGCGTCGCGGTTACTCTAGACGTCGATATGCAATATGTATCCGAGCGACGCCCAGCCTCCGGTCACGCGCGATTGAATCCGTGTGCTAGGGAAATGCAATCTATGCAAGGAGTTCAAACGCGCATCCCTGGTTATGCCCCCACTTTTGCCGGGTTTGGGCCGCGGTCGAGGCCCGCGGGGGCGCGGGCGGGGGCGGGGCGGTCGGGCGGCCGGGCCACCGCCGCGCGCCGCGGACCGCGACCGGGTACCCGGCGTAGGGAATCCGCCGCCCGCCTCACGCCGGACCCCGGTCCGACAGGATCGGATCCCCGTCGGTTACGGTTCGGTTCGGCGCGGACCGCGGACCGTGCCCCGCGGCGGTCGCCGGTCGGTGACTGTGTTCGCACGTTCGCGTTACCACGAGCTTAAACTCGCGCTCGACGGTCGCGCCGCATTCGTGGTCTGCCGGAGCGCGCTCTAGCGCGGAGCGACCGGGACCGCGGGACTACACACTCTTTCATTCGATGGGTGGAGTGTGCGCGATGGGATGTACGGTGCGATGGACGGTTCGCGATGGACCGCCGGCGGTTACGAGAGGCGCACACGGCGCACAGACGCTGCGCACGAGCCTCGCTCATTTTGGAGTTTGTCGCAAAAGCCAAATGCCACTTGCCAGAATGCAGAATGCAGAATCTCCCTGCCTAAGAGCAGGGCCTAGTCGACGGCGTCCCTCCTACGTCCCTCCATCGTCCCGCGGCGATGCCCAACGCCACTCGCTACGTGAGTGGCCCGCTTCGGCCGCTGCGAGCACAGCGAGGCTTGCGACTGCCTGCCTCCTAGCCGCCTCCAAGCTCGCGCCGACCCATGATCGCACCAACCCCCCCATTGTGGGAGGCAACGACTCGGGTTCAGCCACCGGCGCTCCGTCGGCGGTGCCGCAGCTCAGGCGCCCGCTGTTCGAGGCGACGCACTCCTTGCACCGGCGTGCACCCGCCTTCTTCTTGAGCTGGCTTGGCGCAAACGCCGCGCGAACCTGCCAGCGATTGCAGTCGACGCATCGCTGAGTGCTAATCGGCTCATCGATGCCATCACGCTCATCACGCTCCAAAGGCTCGGCCACATCGCCCTCAAAGGCCGACGCAGCTCGATCCTTCTCCTTTGCCAACGAGCTCGTCACCGGCTCCGCTAGCGCTTCGATCTCGCGCGCCGCGCACGCTCCGCTCGTTGCTGCCAGGCGCATGGCCCCCTGGACTTCGTTCCCTGCGCCGGCTTCAGGCAGTGCCTCAGTGGGGCAGAGGGTGTCGGGCTCGGAGCCGTTCGAGGTGCGCTCAGAGGGCCTCGAGGTGCGCAGCCCGGCCCGGGCCAGAGCGTGCTGCAGCACGGGCCAGTAGCAGGCATGCGCTCGTACCACGTCGCTGATCGCTCGGCTCGCGCCGCGCAGCAGTCGACGAGCCGAGCCGGGCTCCCAGTCCTCATCGTCGCCGTCACCACCGGCGCTGTGCCGCGCCTTTAGGTGCGACGATGACGTGCAGCCACTGCTGCTGCCGTCGCCGCACAGCTTCGCGCCTTCCGTGCCCCGCCGCTGCCTCTCGTCCTCCTCGCGCGCGTCGCTCAGTAACACCTGAACCACGGCGAGGGCGCAGCGCGCGACCGTGCTGGGTTTATAGCCCCCCTCAAGCACATAGACAGCGCGTCCGTTGGCGAGGGCAGTGAGCTTCGAGGCCATGGCCGCGAACCCCTCGGGCGTGACATTCATCTCGCCCACCTTGTCACCACTCGCCGCATCAAAGCCCGCCGAGACAATCACCAGATCGGGATTGAAGCTCTGGGCGATGGGCATCACGATCGCATCAAAGGCCGCGAGGTACTCGGCATCGCCCATGCCCTCATGCCGCCACGGCAGGTTGACGCAGTAGCCCGCACCCGCGCCGCGGCCCACATCATTCACATCGCCTGTGCCAGGGAAGAACATCTTGTCCATCCGATGCAAAGACAGGTAGAGCACGCGCGGGTCCTCTTCGAAGATATCCTGTGTGCCGTTACCGTGATGCACGTCCCAGTCGACGAGCAGCACCCGATTCATGCCGTGCTTGGTCACCGCTGTGCGCGCAGCGATCGCCGCAGAATTGAGGAAGCAAAAGCCGCACATCCTGTCCGTGCACGCGTGGTGGCCAGGCGGGCGTACAACCGCAAATCCTGAGCGCAGCTGACCGCGACATACGAGCTCCGTGAGCGAGACCGCATTGCCAGCGGCGAGCCGCGCCGCACGAGGTGTGAAGCCGCTGTGATACATGTCAAGGCCTGATCTGCTCCAGCCCGTGAGTTGGGTTCCGCCTGATGTGCCGTACCAAGCACCAACCATGCGGCTCGGTGCATGCTCAAGCGCATCGAGCGCATCACAGTGCTCGACTGTGTGACACAGAAGCGCCTCATCGCGAGTCAGCTCTCGAGAGGGCACACGCTTACACTGCAACAAAGTGCCGCTCTTCTCGAGCTTATTCCAGACCGCTTGCGTCCGCTCAGGCCGTTCAATATGCTCGCGCTCCCGCCCGAGGCCGTCCTTTGGTGGCGCATGGTTCCTGTCCTCCTCTGAATATGCTAGGCCGACGACGCCCATTGCCGCGAGGGGGGGCGACGGACACACCCTGCGGCTAACGCTGCCGAAGGATGAGTTTCTGAGATGGCGACTTCCATTGGTAAGAAAGAGATTCGTGCCTTTCGTCGCGTCGCGCCGGCGCCGTCGCGGGCTTTCAAAAATGCCTTTCTTGAACATGTGTTCGAGGGTTGGGTCTCAACACTAATCTCGACAGACCAGCCGAGGCTGGCTGCCGCAGTGAGCCTGAGATATGTGATGTCGGTGCGCTGCGCGCAGCCCTCGCACAGCACGTGAAAACCCGAGGAGGCCGCGAGCAGAATCTATCCGGGCGGGAAGCGGAAGGAAGCAAGGGGAAGCCAAGATAGTGGGAAGAAATAAGGGGGGGGTGCGGGGAAACACATGAAAACACGTCGACGTTTGGTTCATTAGGAGCCTTGCTCGAAGTGTCGAACCCCCCCGGCCCCTCCGGCACCGCCGCACGCATTGGGAGAGCCCCACGGCCTTGCGCCCCATGAAAGTAACCCGGGGCCCCACGCCCCACCACGCTTTGGGAGACCCCTCCCCGTCCTTGCGGCCCGCGCCGGGCATGCAACAAGGGATTGAGCTCAGTATCGAGCTCAGTAGAGCGGGCGCAGCTGCGCAAGCTCAGCCTCGCCCATCCCGAATCGCCCGAGGGCGTGCTGGAAGCGGCGCGCTTTATTGCTCGCCTTGCGCAGCGCCTCGAGCCGCACGATGCGCCGCAGCGCCCCCACGCCCTCGAGGTGCGCGGCCCGAGCCGCTGCCGGCCCGGAACCGCATGCGTGCAAGAGGGAGCTGCACCGGCCCACAAGCGGCGCGAGTGCGGCGAAGGCCTCTGCAGTGAGGGTCGCCGCCTGGGCCGCCTCTGACGGCAGCAGAAGCAGTGAGCGATCGGGTAGCCGCAGGGTCGCGCTACCGGCGCTACCGGCAGCGGGCAGCCTGCCAAAGGCGGCGCGGAGCGCGAGCACCTGCAGCATGCATGCAGCCGAGGTGCGCACCTCAGCCGCCCCCGGTGGCAGCATGTCCCACGGCACAAAGGTACCGTGAGGGCCCAGCGGGGTTGCCGGCGGCGTGCACTGCGTCTCAGCAGCGGCAAGGCCATCGTAAAGCGCTGCCACGGCATCGAGCGTCGCTTGCATCGACGGCACATCGTCTGCAGCCAGTGCCGAGGTCACCGATAACGCCTCGGCCGCCGTCGCCTGTGCCGGCTCTGTCGACGGCGCAGAAGCGCCGTCGGAGAGAAGATGCTCCGAAAAGGCCCACGCATACGGGGGAGGGACGAACGTGGGGGCGTGGTCGGGTGCGAGGGGCGGCGCGGCTTCAGCCTCTCCGTCAACCTCCATGCACCTCGCCTGTTCATCCGCCGCCACCTCTAGCGCCACTGCCTTCGCTGCAAGCCTGGCCGCCGATGCGGCCGCGAGCGCCGCCACGTCGAGCACACCTGGCTTCGGGAGCACACAAGGCTTTGCCGCGACAGCCGTGGCCTCCACGCCGTTGGCCATGGCCGCCTCGCCTTCTTCTGCGGGCTCACTCTCTATGGGCTCTATGGGCTGCGAAGTCGCCGCTGTGTCGGCCTCGGCGCTATCCGGCCGTTCCGCTGGCTCCGTGTTGGCCTCGACTGGTGCCACTTCCGACGCAGTCTCAGCCGCCTCGGCACCTCCCACCTCATCGTCGTCTCTCACGACGCGCTTGCGCCCGAGCGACAGTCGGCCGCTTCCTCGGCGCGCCGCCGCCGCCACATCGACGTCCGCATTCAAGCCCGCCTCGGCGTCCGCGTCGCCTTCGGCCGCCCCTCCTCGCTTTGCACCTCGGGAAATGCGTCGCCCGAGCCGCGTTGGCGATGGACCATCTCCCATCGCAACCGCCTCATCTGTCGCCTCGTCCGCCACCGTCGCGTCCGCCAGCGGCGGCGCCAAGCCGCACTGGCCGTCGAGGGTCTGCTCATACGTGGCAGCTCCGAGCAGAGCACCGTCGGCCATGACGTCGAGAAGTCGGAGAGGATGGTCGAGCAGCGGCGTGGCGTGCAGCGTGCACTGGAGCTCCGAGAGCACGCGGCACGCAAGGGCGCACGTCGGCACCGGCACGTGCGCTGGCCTCTGCAGGAGGACGCGACCGATCGAGGCGGTTCCACACAGATTGCCCAGCCCAATGCATCGCTCCAGGCCCATCGGCGGCGCGGGATCTGCGTCGCTCGTGGCGGGGGTGCCCGTGGTAGTGGCGGCCCAGCACTGGAGGGTGTGAAGAAGTCGGCGCAGGTCGCCACCGAGGTGCTCGACGAGCTCGAGCAGGGCTTCCTCGCGCACACTCAGCCCCGCCGCCTCGCACGCAGCCGCCGCGAGCGGGAGCACCTCAGAGGAGGAGGGGCGCACAAAGGCAAACTGGGGCGCATCCAGCTCGAGCAGCTCGCCGGGGAGCTCGTTGCACGTGAGGACGATCGGGCACTTGGTGATGGCCACGAGCTTGATCAGCGCGGCGTAGAAGCCAACGTCGTCCTCGAATGTGATGTCCACCTCCTCTACCAAGATGAGCGAGCGCTCGACCCCGCTACCACCGCCCGCCACCGCCTCGAACGCCGCAACCACCGCCGGCTTGGCTTCAGCGGGCGCGGGCGCGGGCGCGGGCGCGGGCGCGGGCGCGGGCGCTGAAGGGTTTGGTGGCTTGGGTAGAGCGCGCCCAAAGAGAGCGGCGGCAGCACTCGCTTTGGATCCAGGGGGCGGAGGCGCCTTGGCCGGTGCCAGCTTGCTCGCCTTGGGCTTGAGCGGCTCGTCCGCATCGGTGGCCGCCACCGTCGCGCTCGCACTTGCGCCACCAACCAGCGCGGCAGCGCCACCGCCGACAGCTGACCACTTGGAGAGCTCGTGTGATTGGGTTGCCTCGGCAAAGTTGGTCAGGAGCGCCTTGCCTGAGCGTATCTGCGACGCGTTCACCTCGATCACCTTGTACCGGAGCTCCGCCGCGCACGCGTACACGGCAGCCGACTTGCCCACACCGCACGGGCCATGCACGATGGCGACTTGCCAAGCCTCGCCGCCGCCGCCGCCGTCCTCGCGCCCCGCAGGCCCATCATCCTCGTCCGAGCCGACGACAAAGTCATCGTCCGAGTCGGCAGCCCGTTTGCGGCGCCGCTTGCCCGCACCACGGCATGGGCCCACGCGTCGCTCGAGAGCGCGAGCCTTGGCGGCGGCGGCGTCGCCCCATTGGCCTAGCCACCGCTGGAGAGCAGCCGTCACCTGCCGGTTCCCACAGACCTCGTCGCTACAGCGCGGGCGAAGCCCATCCACCCACAGCCCGCCTCCAAACGGCATCGTGCCGCACGGCACCGTGCCGCCGCTGCCCTCGTCGCGTCGGAACAGCTGTAGCCACCGGGCCTTTGCGGCGGCCGCCTTCGCGGCCGCCCTGGCCGCGGCGACCGGCACGCTGTCTGCGGCGCTCGCCGCTGTCTCCCTCGGCAAGGCACCTGATGGTGCTGGCGCAATGAACTCGTCAGCTTCCAGAAGCGACGACGACGCGTCACCGACGGACAAAGCGTTGCCAATGACATCTGAAGAATCGCGCTTTGGCAGCCGCGCCAGTCCACGGACGAAATCGGCCGCCGACGCCTCGGGAGCCCCGATGCCTGGCGGCGTGGAGGCCGCCCCAAAATGCCGAGCGACGAACGCTGCATCCCATGGCCATGCCTCATACCACGCGGAGACGCCCGCCGCCGTCGCCGCCGCGAGCGCTTCGTCTGCGAGGTCTTCCACGGGGGCGGCCGCATCGTCTGCGAGGCCCTCCACGTCGTCCACATCGAACGTGTGCTCACGCAGCGGCACGCGGTTGGCTTCGGCGGCCGCGGCCATGCGCACGGCGTCCGCGAAGGCGGCAGTAGGTTTGGAGAAGATTGACGCGACGGAGCGCCCGGCGTTGACGGCAGCCAGATCGGCCTTGAGGCGCGCCTGATCCGCCGCCCAGCGATCCTTGGCCTCCTGTTGCCTCTGCAGAGCGGCAAGCCGGGCCTCCTCCGCCTCGGCCGCACGACGCGACTCTTCCTCCGCAGCCTTTTGCGCCCGCGCCGCTTCGCGGGCCGCCGCCGCCGCCGCCTCCTTGGTCGCCGCCTCCGCCTCCGCCTTGGCCTTCTTCTCCTCCTTTTGGGCGGGTGTGAGGAAGAAATCAGTGGGCGCTGACCGTTTGCCACCCGTGCCGGACGCTCTCGCGTCCGCCGACGTTGAGGTAGCACCCCCGCTGCTCGGCTTTGCGCTCTTGGCTGCGTGTCTTGACTTGCTGCTCTCCGCTTTAGCCGCCGCCTTGCCGCCCGCGCCCGCGTCCGGTGCCGTTGCATCCTTGCTCACCGATCTGCCCACGGCGGCGCCCTCGAGGCGCGCCGTGGCGAGCGCCACGAGCGGCGCGAGCTTCAAGTCCGCAAATGCCTTCATTTCGACCGCCGCCTGGTACACCCAGTTCTCGGCCGGGTTGTACAGCATCGAGTTGCTCCAAATGAGCTCCACGTCCGCAGCCGCCTCGAGCACGTCTGCGTACCCGCCGCGCTCGAGCCGCGCCTGCACCGCGTTCAGGTCCATCGGGTGGGTCACCACCTCAGGGTAGTCGTCGAGTCCGAGCCCCTGCCAGTCGACCGGCTCGAGAAACGGATCCACCTCCTTGTGCTTGAAGAGCAGCTTGAGCACTCCCTTGAAGCGCTCGAGCTCCTTGGCGCCCTCGCCGTTCGGCGGCTTGCCGGCTGGGCTCTTACCCGACTCCACGCTGCTGCTTCCACTCATCTTGGACGTCTCCTGCCGCCGAGGCCTGTGCGCGGGCTCGGCAGCGGAGGTCGCCTCTTCCTTCTTCCCATCCTCTTTGGTGCGCAGAGGATCGACGTCGTCGACAGTGTCGATTACGTCGGCAGCGGCCGCGGACGACGCCGTCGCACTGGACGGTACAAGGACGCTCGATCCGCCATCTGCCTGGCCGCTGCCAGAAGCTGCAGCTTCGGACGGAGCCGCCACCTCGAGCTCCAGCTCCGTTGGCAGCACGAGCGCGTCCGCCTCTTTGGCGCCGCTTGTCTCGAAGACAGGCACAGCCCCGGGCGCCAAAACTGCTCGCGAATTCACGGCCATCTGCGAATTCACGGCCATCTGCTGCTGCTGCGGTACTACAGCGGGAGCGTCGGCGCAGTCTGCGGCCATCGCTGAGCTCGCTCCCTCGGATGCTGCGCGCCTCGCTGCTGCCTTGGCCGCTGCCTTCTCAGCATTCGCGGCGCGAATGGCGGCCGCGTGTTCTTTGAGGGCCGCCGCTGCCGCCAGTTTTGCCTCGGCCGCCTCTCGAGACGCGTTGGCCTTTGCAGCTACCTCCGCCAACATCGCCTCGGTAATTACGGCATCGGGCGCATTTGGTGTTGTGGCCGCAGCCGCGGGTATGTAACATGTGTTTTCCGTCATCGGCGTGACAGCCACTCCTGTCGGTGGCGCTGGGCTGTGAGAACCTAATTCTCCACCAGCTGCGTTCGTCTTCTTTGCCTTGGACTCGGTCGCCTTGGTCGCCTTGGAGTTGGAGGGCACTGGCTGCGCCTCTGCCGGGCGCTTTTTCATCATGAGCCGACTGAATGCATCAGCCGGCGGTAGAGACATGCTGCTCAATGTATTCAAGGGCAACTGGGGCGAGTCGACACACCGACATCTTGTCGACCCTTTGGCGCGACGCCCGATAAAGCGCGAAATTTTACTTCGTCAAACTTGCCAAGCTACCATCTGAGCATCCCACCCGCAAGAGAACGCGATTCCTTCCTGAAACAAACTCCACTCGAGGCCAACGACGAATTCGCGATGGTGCGAGAAGCGCCGCAGCGGCGAGCTCGCCGGCGCGTCCGTGTTAACGTTCGTGGCCGGCCTGAACAGTGCGTTCGCCGCACCGGCGCTGGCCGCGAGCGTATCGAAGAGGCAGACGCTGGTGTCATATGAGGCCGTGAGAAGCAGCGTGGGCGAGTGTGGCGAGAAGCGCACGCGGCGCACGGCGAGCGTGTGACCGACAAAGTTCCCGAGAGGCACGCGAGGCTGCCGTATGTCATGTGTGCGCATCACACCATCCACGCAGGCACTCGCGAACACGTTCGGATCGTACTTGCACCAATCGACGCTCAGCACCTCGCCACCATTGCATGGCACCACGAGAGCCGCATGCGAACCCGCCCCGATGTCCCACAGCCTCACCGTGCCATCGGCTGCCGCGCTCAGCACCGTGCCCGCGTGATGCGGCGCGCACCGCGCCTCCCAAATCTTGGACTCCATAGCGTGGCCGACAAATGTTGCAATCGCGGCGCCACGAGTCGGGTCCCACACTTTGAGCGTACCGTCCCAAGAGGAGGAAACGAAGGTATCCTTTTTCACAAGATTCCAGTCCACAGCAGTGACCTCCGCGCGATGTTCGACAAAGGCCATCAACGGCCGCCCCTCGGTTTGGGCTGCTAGATCGTAGAGTTTGAGAGAACCATCCGCGCACGCGGCGACACATTGACTGTCGATCAGCTCGGACCAGGCTGAGTCGGACAAGGCTGAATTGGTCGTGTACACTGCCAGCTGCGTCGCCGCCTCCTGCTGGATGAGCAAACGACCATTGCCTATGATCCCATAATTGGCTGCGGCACAAATCGCCACTCGTCCACTGATGAAGGGCGAGCAGCGCACGCTGAGGCCAGCGAAGCCGTCGGCGATTTGCTGAACACCTGCCATCTACAGCAGGACCAGGCAGCAGGCTGTGAAGGCTCGCTAGGGAACTAGGAAGGGTAACACTGTGTTCACAGCCAATGGTTATGATTCGACACCCAAGACACCGGACCGGCATGCATAAGGATGCCATTTCCACTAGCTCGAGGACCCCTGGACCCGCACTACGGTACACAACATCGCCGGCCCCAGACGTCATCTGATATGTTACAACGGAACGTCTGCCTCCTCCTGCCAGTGCACTTGCGACGGCGCCTCTCGCCAAGCCGCCTCCCTCAATGTGGCCTATTCCCACCTCACCCAGTTGGCATCAGGAGGACTAGCGAAACTTCCTCGGCCAGCTGGTTAATGCGCGGCGCGGCCCAGGCCAGCCTTGAAGGCCTCGTCGAGCACCTCGCAGAGCGTCGGGTGCGTGTGGACCATCATAGCGAGATCCTCGAGCGTCGAGCCCGCATTGATCGCGTTCGAGCACTCCTGGATAAGGTCCGCCGCGTGGAGGCCCACGATGTGCACGCCGAGCACCTCGTACGTGTCCTTGCGGAATATGACCTTGGCGATGCCTTCGCTCTCGCCCTCGGCGAGCGCCTTGGAGTTGGCCTTGAAGTTGCCCTGCGAGACGCCGACCTCGTAGCCCTCGGCCTTCGCACGCTCGCGCGCCTGCTCCTCGGTCGGACCGACCATGGCGATCTCGGGGTGCGTGAAGCACGCGGCGGGGATGGCGTCGTGGTTGAGAATGTGCTCGTGGCCGCAGATGTTCTCGACCGCCGAGATGCCCTGCGCCGAGGCGGCGTGAGCGAGCATCATCTTGCCGTTGAGGTCGCCGATAGCGTAGAGGCCCGGAATGACGGCGCCGTTCACGTCGAGGGCCTGCATCTTCTCGTTCACCTGGACGAAACCGCGCTTGACTTGCACGTTGGCGGCGGCGAGGCCGAGGCCCTCCGAGTAGGGAGCACGGCCCGTGCAGATCATGCATGCATCGACCTCGAGGGTCTCGACGTGCTCCTTCGTAGTCGCGTCGATCATCTCGATCGTCACCGGCTTCACGCCCGGGATGCCCGGCGTCACCTTGGAGGCGAACACGTTGGTGCGGTAGTCGATGTTGCGCGGCTTGATCAGGATGCGCTCAGCGAGCTGAGCGATCTGCTTGTCAAAGCCGGCCATGATGCGCGGGAGCGCCTCAACGAAGGTGACCTCCGAGCCGAGCGCGGTGTACACGTCCGAAAACTCGAGACCGATGTACCCCGAGCCCACGATCGCGAGGTAGTCGGGCACCCACTCGAGCTTGAGCGCCTCGTCCGATGTGAAGACAGTCTTGCCATCCTGCACCACGCCCGGCGGGACGAAGGGCACCGAGCCCGTCGCGAGGATGACGCTCTTCGCCTTGATCGTGTTGCTGGTGCCCACGAGCTTCACCTCCGTCGGGCCAACGAGCTCGCCCTTCTCCATGTACGTCTTGATGCCGAGCGCGGTGAGCGAGCCGCCGAGGTTCTTGGCAACCTTGGACGCCAGGTTGTTGGCGTGCGCCGCCACCTTCGCGCGGTCATACGAGACGCCGCCCGTCGTGATGCCCATGTCAGCCAGGTGCTTCTCATCGCCGATCTCGCGCACGCGGCCCGATGCGGCGAGCAGAGCCTTCGACGGCACGCAGCCGCGGTTGACGCAGGTGCCTCCGACGTCACCGCCTGCGACGACGGCGACCTTGAGGCCCTTGGACACGGCGTGCAGCGCCGCACCGTGGCCTCCGACTGCGGAGGTAGGCGTAGCAGCAAAGCGAATTCAAGGCACGCGCGCGTCAAGATCTTTGGCAGAGGGGTGAAATGGGGAGCAACAGTCCAGGGCTCAAGGGCAAGATTCATGCTGCGGAAGCGCACCGCCGCAGCCGACGATCACCAGGTCGTACTCCGCCTCCACTGCCATGCGCAGGCTGCTGCTGCTGCGAGTCATGCCACGGGTGGCCGGCACGGGGGCCATGCCGCCCACGAGCCACGCGGATGTTTGCAGCGCGCCTAGGAGAAGCAGCATTTCTTCAGATCTCGCAGGAGAGGTGTGGTCCGATTCCGGGGTGCGAGTGAGGCGCGACAGTTTCGCGGCTTGGCGTTGCTGAGACTTACATGAAACGAGAGCAGCACGATGTCGGTTACAGCAAAGTGCAAGTGACCGTGAGACCCGGGGTACTGCCGTGTCCGGACGACCGAGAAGCGGGATGCTCGAATGCTCGGGCGTGAAAAACGGTCCTTACGACCCGCGGCGGTCGACATGGCGGCTCTAAAGTGCGGTGGACCACTGGAGTGCCAGACCGCGTACCCAGTGGTTCAGTCACAGCATGAGTTACAGGGAAGTAAAGTCTAAGGTTCGTTTCTACGAGAACCGTTACAAATACACACGCGTGACGGCTAGACGCCGATAAAGTAACTCAGTGCTCGACTCTATGCGATCTGCCGAGTGCCGTACACTTCCCACTCTGCTTCCCACTTACACGTGCCGCGTACCGACTACCGTACGGCATGGCCGTACGGGCACGCGCGCCACGCGTAGCACACGAAGTATCAATAGATAGTGGGTAGTGAACGACAGCTTTTCAGCCTATGCTCTACTATCGCACGCTACGCCGGGTATTCGCCCAGCCCGTGCGTTCGCAGAGTTTTACGCTTCTACGCCGGCAGTCCCGACCCCCAGTTGGCGATGAGATCCCGAATCGCGGCCACGTCCGTATCCTGGTCAGGCGTGCGCCCCTTTCTATCAAGGGCGCGCGGGTTCGCGCCCGCCTCAAGCAGCACACGCACCGCGTCCTCGTGGCGCTTGAAGGCGGCAAAGTGCAGCGGCGTCTGCAGCTTGATGTTGGGAGTGTCGAGATCAATGCCGGGCACCGCACACAAGAGTCTAAGCACATCCGAGTGACCACGTCGTGCCGCACGCGACACAGCCGTGGCACCCAGGTAGCCGCGCGCATTGACGGCAGTCGCAGCAGCAGCAGCCGGACCGGCGGCAAGCAGCGTGCCAAGGATCCCTTCGACGACGCCCTGACGGCCCGCGTCCGCGGCCCAGATGAGCGGCGTGTTGCCTTTGCCTGACCAAGCCTCCGAGGAATTCTCCGAGGATGGGTCCGGCTGCGCCAGCTCCGCCGCACTGAAGCCCTGCAGCAGCGAGCTGTGCCCCGCAGCCGCGGCCGCCGATGCCGCCGACGCCGGGGTCGGCGCACCGTACTTTGTCAATATGGGCTCGCCAGTGGGGCCCGGCAGGGTGAAGTGCGCCCAGATGGCGCGGGGGAGCTCGGCCAAGGAGGCGACGACGAGGTCAGCGCCGCCGCTTGATACGGCGCCTTCGCTCACGCGCCGCCCGCTGTCCACGAGGGCTGTGTGAGCGCCCGCGGCCTTGCCAAACGCGACGTCATTCGACGGCGAGTCGCCGACCATCAGAAGAGTGTCGGGCGCCAGCGACCACCTGTGGGAAATGTGCTGCGTCGCCGTCGGGTCTGGCTTTGGCGGAATGCCTGCATCGTCCCTCGAAACGGCAGGGTCGAACCGCGGCATGCCAGCAGGCCCGCACAGGGCAGCGTGCAAGTGTTCGACCGACTCTGCCGAGTTGCGAGTCACGAGAGCCACGGGCAGCGAGTGGGCGCGCAGCCAGCGGCAAAGCTCGATGGCTCCCGGCTCGAGTTGGAGTGTGCGCCGACCTTCGGCCTCCATCTCGTCGATCACCTCGAGCGCGACGGCGGCCTTCTCCGCTGGCATCTTGGCAATCTCCGCAAGCAGGTCATTCTCGCGGCTGACGCCGCAGCGTTCGTACATGAGCTTGAAATCCATCCCTCATGAAGTGCCCGTAGTCGACGGCCCGCCCGTCGGGCATGTTGGTCGTGTTGGAGGTGCACCTCGCACCCTGTTCCGCCGTCGCGCGCGGGCAAGCACCGCGGCGGCGACCCCCTGGTGTGGGTGTCGACTTCTAAACATTATTGGCTGTGAAGTGGGTGTCGAATTATAAACATTGGCTGTGAAAGTGTGTTTATCGAACTTTAGCACGAGCCAAAGGCCGTGGGGCCACGGATGCCGCCGTGTCGGGCTACCTCCAAGGTCGTCGCTTGCGAACTTGTCAAGAACTTCAGCTCCTAATACATGTATGAGCACTTGGGTCACCCTCTTGAGTCTTGTTCGTTTCACTTTATGTGCTCCCACCAGACACATCGCGCTCTAACATGACCAGACACAACCTTTACGCACATCAAATTTTCAGTTCAGTGTATTTGGCCTTCAAGCCGGTGTCACACCCGTTCATACACATGTTCCGCCAAATGAGAGGTGATCCCAGGTTTACAGCTCTTCCTCGTCAACGTCGCCGCACGCTGCTGAATCGTGCCTGAGCCCGAGCGTGTCCCCCTCGTCACGCTGCTTCGCTAGGAGCAGACGGTACTTTTGAAGGTGGCTCTTGATGTTTAAGCGAGTCGGGAGCCCGGTCACATCCGGAGCGAGCCGTGCCAACTCTTCGGCGATCTTCTGTGGTTTGGCCGAGTCGATGCCGAGGGCATGCACCACCTTGCAGAAGCGTTGATGTAACTCTTTTGACCAGACGAAGCGCTGCTTCTTCTCGCCGCCCTCTTCGTCGCCGGCGTCGTCGGCGTCTGCTGAATCGTGAGCGGAATTGCTCGTACCGGCGCGACCGACGGTTTTCTTTGCGATCCATAAAGCAGCCTCCCAAGGCGTCGTGAAGGTGCCGTGGTGACGACTAGTGCCCGTGCTCTTATCTCTCATCTTCACATCGTACCTGTCATTGGCCTTGTACACATACTTGAAGCCTGTCCCACTTGTCGCCGACGTCATGAGCTCAAGTCCCTCCGCCGCCGCCGCCGCCCAGGCCTCGTCCGCCGTGAGCAGGGCCGCCGTCGCGGCCTCGGCCTCCGCCGCTGCTCGCTCTACCCCTATGTAACTCGCGTAGCACAAGGCTGCCTCCTCCGGCGTAGCGAAGAGGCCGAGGTAGCGAGAGGTGCCATTCTCCGGTATCTGCACACAGTACCCCCCGCTGTACCTGTCGCAGTACACGTACTTGAAGCCTGTCCTATTTGTCGCCGACGTCACGAGGTTAAGTCCCTCCGCCGCCGCCACGGCCCTGACAAGCTCTGCGTTGGACATCTGTGCGACAATGTTTGCCGCGGCTGCGCGAGTTTCGCCATGAACTCGCACAAGGTGGGCGATTGCGATTCCAATACGCCCTTCCTTCGACAGCCGCACCACAGTCCGGCAAGCGTCCTCCCGCAACTTGCCGTGCATGATCAGGCGGCCAATCATCGTGCCTTCTCGGCTCGCCACCTCCGCCTCCGCCTTGAGCTCCGCCGCCGTCTTTTGCAAGATCGCCGCCCGAGCCTCCTCCAGCGTCTGACCAAGGCGCCGTCGCCGGCCAAGTACGCTGTCGTCTCCAGAGTTTTGGAGCAACCGGGCTTTCCACTCAGCGAGGCGGCTCCCGGCCCTTTGTATCGCCCTGGCCTTCCAGGCCTGCAGATCAGGTGGCAGGGCATGGCCCTGAGACTCATAAAAGCGGATCTCGATCCACTTTGCCCTGATTGCCGCGCCGCCCGCGACCCCGCCTCTAGTGCCAAAGCACACCTGAAGCGCGGCCACCTCGGCCAAGGACCGCATCGGCATGAAGAGAGGGCGGGGTGCCGCGAGGCCCCACCCAATCATGGACTCGAGGGCGGCGCGCATCAGGGCCTCGCCGGCCACCTCCAAGCCGCTGAGGGCCACTTTGACGGAGAACGCTGGCATGCTGGCGTCACCACCTGCCCGGTGCATGGCGCCCCAGCCGCCATGGTTACTGGAAAGGAAGCCAGTGTGGGGCATTGAATACACCCAGAACCCAGGGTGGACAATGTGGAGGGCTTCCATCATTGTGTCCCCCTGCCGGGTAAAGTATCCGCCAAACTTGAGAAAGAGTTTGGCGGTGCCATGCCAGGGCGGTACGGGCGGCACGGGGGGCACAGGCGGCGGCGGCACAGGCGGCGGTGGTGGTGGCGGTGGTGGTGGTGGTGGCGGCGGCGGTGGTGGTGGTGGTGGTGGCGGCGGTGGTGGTGGTGGTGGTGGCGGCGGCGGTGGTGGTTGAAGTGGTACGAGTGGCTGCTGTGGGGGCAACAGTGCATTAGCGGCCGCAGCCGCTTGTACAGCGGCGGCGGCATTGGCGGCGGCTGCGGCGGCGTTGGCGGCATTGGCACCTGCGGCGGCGGCGGCGGCCATCGCTGCAGCTGCACCGGCGGCGTCGGCAGGGGCAGCAACGATGGCGGCGAGGGCAGCGGCCATCGCTGCCGCTGCAGCGTTCGCAGCGGCAACAAATGCCGCTTGGAGCTGCTGGTGATGGGCCTGGAGGGCCTGCAGCGGCGCTGGTGGTGGCAATGGTGCAAAAGGCGCTGCTGGAGGTGGCAATGGTGCTGGAGGTGGCAGTGGCGGGGGAGGAGATGGCGATGGTGGTGCTGAGGGAGGAGGCGGTGGTGATGGTGACGGCACATCCTCAAAATTAAACCCAAACTCATAGTATGAGTCATCCACGAAGTCATAGTCAGAGTCATCTGTCTGATGTTCCATGTCTGAACCATCATCGTTGGATGATGGCGGTGGCATGGTGGGCATTGGCTGTGGAGGTGGTGGTGGTGGTGCGGTAGGACGACCGCAGTCGTGGTGGAGTGTCATGTGCCCCCCCGGAGGAGTACACCAACACCCTTCGGATGGTTGCCCCGGCCTCCAGCAACATGTTGCTGAGAAGCCCTTTCCCTAGCCTGGAGGCCTCATGGACCTTCGCATCCAGCGAAAGGTCAGCGAAAGGTACGCATTGGCGGCCGAGTTATTCCTGCCCCTTTTGAAGCTTGTTTTCTCCCTGCCACCGCCTGTCTCGCTGCGGTCTCCACCCGTCAGTTTGTCGATGGTGGCTTCAAAATTAGAAACTACCGTAAAAGGCGGCGCGGTGGGCACGGCCTCGTGGAGAAGCCACGCCACGAATCCGAGTTCTCCCGAGATGGTGTAGACCTTGATGACAGTGACCCTTTGGCCACCGTCGAGAATGATCTCATCGGTAGGAAGAGGAGGAGGATTTGTGGCCCAAAAGTCACGAAAGTAGCTTAAAAGTAGTTCAAATGGATTGGGTTGCGTCGTGGATAGGGGTGGGATAGGGGGCGGCGATGATGATGATGACCGTGGTGAGGGCGGCGGCGAGGGTGGTGGAGAGGGCGGCGGTGAGATGGGCGACATAGTCCGCAAAGTCGGCAAAGTCGGCAAAGTCGGCAAAGTCGGCAAAGTCGGCAAAGTTGTCAAAGTCGGCAAAGAGGCACCCGTCGGT
>ERZ761574.534-NODE-534-length-26716-cov-93.277822_pt1 | contig 26716 bp, 21 predicted proteins | sample MGYA00374950_ERZ761574 | MGnify/ENA primary metagenome ERZ761574 (study PRJEB28895, sample SAMN07631631) | mixed culture metagenome | isolation source: Freshwater growth medium | place: USA: Seattle, Washington | collected 2016-10-03 ... | reverse complement strand
CCGCCGCCTCCGCCGCCTCCGCCGCCTCCGCCGCCTCCGCCGCCTCCGCCGCCTCTGCCATCACCGCCACCGCCACCGCCGCCATCGTCGCTGCCGCCTCCGCCGCCACCGCCGTCGTCGCCGCCGCCGCTGCCAGTACCACCGCTGTTGCCGCCGCCGCCAGCACCGCCATCGCCGCCGCCGCCAGCACCACCATCGCCGCCGCCGCCACCCCCGCCGCCACCAACGTAGGCGTCGCCGCCCGTAGCTCGCCGTGGAGATGTTGGGGAGCTGTAGCGCAGGCCTCCGCGAGCACCGGTGTGCGCAGAAATGGGCGCGAGCCGTCCTCCGGAGCCGACATCGGTCGCCCACGCGCTGAGCTGCCCGTCGGAGCTGCCGATGCGCGCGCCTGACCGGGTCTTTGACGATGTCGGTGCGATCATGGTTGGATCATGGGTCGGGTGGTGCTGGAGAAGGGTGTGGGCGCTAACGGCGCTTTTCGAGCTCGGAGAGGAGACCCGGGACACGTGTCGATGACGATCGCGCAAGATCCACAAGATGTAATTTGTTTATGATGAATTTATTATTCGTAATTTTATGTCGTTGTCCTCTAGGCACTAAACGGTAACGACCCAAAGTCGAAACAGCAAATACTAAACCGAACGGTAGTACGAACACCGCGATATCTTTCACATGATGTTCCTTACTCCGACTTCGCGTCGGGCACGACCGTAGTGACCGGGCGCGGCCGGCGGAGCACGATCCATGGCCCCGTTCCTGACGCGATGCGCCCAAGGCCCGCGAGGATCTGCACGACGAAGAGCACGGCAAGCGCGCTCCACAGCTGGTTGAGCGAGAGCGCGCGCGCGCCATCTTCGGCACGAACACGAGAAGCGCGTCACACAGCGCGTGTGCGTGTGTGCGTCTAACATCACACATCGTTCGATTCAGAAACCCCCGGCATCTACTCCGCCCCTGCGCGCGCGCGCTGTTTTCTTACTGTAAATTTGACTCTAGTGAGCCGTGTACTTTTCATAGATTGTCCTATAGACGATTCACAATTTTTTGCATGCATTAACAGAAATCGTTTCGCGACTTGCCCGTTTCGTTTTTTCGCAGTGTCCTCTAAATCTGCGCAGCGGTCCACGATGCCGCCAAGAAAGAAGGGCGGGCACGTCACGTCGGCGCGGCAAAAGGCGAGGGCGCTTGAGCTCGCTAGGCACGCGTGCACCATCTACATCTACGCGATCATCCTCCTCGACCCGCCGAAGAAGTACGAGCATCTCAAGGGCATCCAGAGGATCGGCCAGGCCGCCGACCACATGGGTATGGGGCGGGACGCAGTCCTCGCGCGCCGTCTTCGCCAATACAAACAAATTCGTGGCTCGTCCGCGTTTTCCGAGTTGGTGGAAGAGATTGGCTGGGCTTGTTTCAGCGACATGGTTGTCCTCGAGATCATCACGGAGAAAGCAATGCCAGCGCATCAGGCGTTGACAGCGAAGCGCGAGGACTTGCCGCGCGTGGCGTGTCATCGACGAGGTGACGTACGAGAAATAGCGTGGATAGCCCAAAAGGGCACGTGGCGTGGCCCCAACGTCGACCACCCCGAGAAGCAGACCCTGAACGAGCAGAAGGGCGGGCAGGGTGACGAATGGGCGCGCATTGAGGCGGCGGTACGGTCTGAGATGTCCCAGGCCAAAGAGGCATGTGCTCATTATGCTCGCCGCCGCGAATGCCTGATCTGTTGCCCCAACCCCAAGAGCTGTGATTTTGAGGGCTGTGGCAGCATCTTTCGCAATTGGAGCACCTTGGAGGCGCACCAGCGCAAGCACACGGGCGACCTGCCGTTTGGCTGCGACCACGAGGGCTGCGGCAAGCGCTTCACGCAGGCGGGCCACCTGGAGGCGCACCAGCGCACGCACACGGGCGACCAGCCGTTTGCCTGCGACCACGAGGGCTGCGGCATGCCGGCGTCACGCTGTCGATGCGCCCGCCGGGAGATGCGCTGGCGGGCTTGGCGCAGCTCCACGTAGGTCCGCGGCGGCAGACCTGCCTGTCCGAGCTGGGCTTATGCGACGAGGCGGTGGCGTGGTGGGCGCGGTCGCTCGGCCACGCGCTCGGCCAACGTCTGGCGCGCCGATCGAGCGCCGCCGCGCTGCCGCCCTGGGGCCTGCGATCCATGCACACGCCGGGCGATGGCAACTGCCTGCTGCACGCGCTGCTCCAAGCGACCCTCGGCGTGTGCGACACGAGATTGCCCGCTTCGTCCGACGAGCCCGGCGCCTCGACCCTCGCGGAGCTCGATGCTGGCGCGCGCCCGCGCGGCCGCGGATGCGTACTCCTCGGCGGCGGCGCTCCTTGGGTTTTGGGATTGGAGCTCGGGTGGGGAACAGAGTGCCGAGCAGAGCACGTCCGTGCAGCGCCCCAAGCGCGCTCGTGCCCCTCTTCAGCGCGCGCCTCCTTAGCCTCTGCTCGCGCAGACTTGGCAGACGGCGACTTTTATATGCCGCCGACCATGCCACACCATCACAAACCACGCCATACGTAAACGATAATATGCCGCCTCTCCAGCTGGCATATGTGGTGGCCTTTGTGGCGATACGGGTTAGATACGGGATGGCGGTGGTGGCATGTGGGTGGTGGACAATGCATCGGCGTGTAGTTAGGCGCGACGATGTGTGTGCGCCGGTTCGAGGTGCGGGGGGCGGCTGACCGTCGTGCGGTGGAGATGACGGGCGTCGGTGTCGAGGTCTGGTGGGTGGCCAGGGAGTCGGCTGGCGGCGGGTACAGGGCTTTGACCCCGAGTTCGGTTCATTTCAGTTACTACGTAAACAACAGACAACCTAACGGAAGCCGCTATCGAAACGTGCTCTCCTCAGGCCTGCAGCAGTGGGGGTGTGCGAGTCGTCGTAGATGGTGAGACACAATGGAAGGAGCACGAACGGGAAGGAGACCAGAAGGAGACACGCCACAGGGTATTAGCCTGCGTGCCCTCAGAGTACAGATAGAGATCAAAGAGCTTGCCGGGAAAAGCTCGACGTCGTGTGGTGCCGACGGCACCGAAGACGACTCGGGATCGCGATTCAGCGCCTGTGGTGGTGATTGGGATCAACCGAGGTCGGGGTGGCAGGCAGATGCGGCAGCGGCAGCCACGCTGGGCAGAGGCGGTGGCGTGCCCGTGTCGAAGCGCTCGGTCCAAAAGACCACCGCGCTCTCCAGCAAGACCACCGCGTACGGCAGCTTGATGGTCTCCCCATTCGGCAGCTCGAAGGTCGCCAGGTCAACCTGCAGAGCGCGCGCGGCGCCGCCTCGTAGATATGTGGGGCCGAGCTTGGCGCACTTTGAGAGCGCACCTATCGAGAGGAGCTCGGCCGTCGTCTCCGCCTGCCGACGCTGCTCCTGGCGCTCTTGCGAGACGCAGATGAACGGGCGGCATCGGGGGCGATCCTTGCCAAACGAGCCCGAGAGGATGCGCGTCGGCTTCGAGAGCATGCGCGTCGGCTTCGAGTCCCGCAGCAGAAGGGCAGCGACTTGCGACTTGCCCACGCGCGCCGTGGCGCCCAGAGAGGCGAGAGGCGATGAGGCGGCGCAGCAACGAGTAGAGCTCACGACCCTCTCGCCGCCAGAGGGCTCGAGTATCTCCAAGCCGCTCTACATGGTGGAGATCGCGGCGCGCCTCCGCTGCCGCGCCCCTCTAGCCAGGCCTGAACGTCGAGGACTTTTGTGCGCTTTTGTGCGGTGTGTTGAGGCGGCAGGAAGCCAATGTCGGTCTTCAAGGTTTGCGCGGCCATACGGAAAATCGTTTTTCGTCTCTTCCCACAGAACTAGTTCCTTCACTGTGTTCTGTGGGGAAAGAACTAGTTCTCAGTTCAGTTCGGTTCAGTTCTCAGTGTTCGTTCTGTGCGAGATTCGGCCTGTGAGAGGGGTGGACTCGCGCCGATCCGATGGTGACTTACCCACACAGAACTAGTTCGGAACTAGTTATTTCCCACAGAACTAGTTCTCGTGGAACTAGTTCGGTGGAACTGAACTCGTTCTTTCCCACAGAGTTCTCGGAGTGCGTTCTCGTTCTCTCCCACGACCAGATCCGGAACTAGTTCTTTCCCACAAAACTAGTTCTCGAGCGCGTTCTCGGCACAAGTTCTGCCCCACTGGAAAGGGAATCATCGATCAGATACTTCCCCCTTCCCCTTCACGCACCCAAATCGAAATGGACGCCGTCTTGCTCTGTCACTATTGCGTGCACAGGGGGTTCGTTCCCAGGCCGGCAACCAAGGGCCTCCCGACGCAGATCAGCGGGCCGAAGTCGCCGCATCCCCCGCACTGCGATCCATGCCGGCAGGCGGTCAATAAACTCCTCGGCGGTCACCCTAATCCTGCTCTCGCAGAAGCAATGAGAACAATGAATGTGAAGCTGGAAGCCGTGAGCGTGGACATCGACGCGGCGACCGGGGTGGCCGCGAGACGGGTGGCTCCCTCCACCAACCCCAAAAGGCTTCGTGGGGCCAGTGCCGCGGTCACCGTGGTAGCGTCCGCCGTGGTAGCGTCCGCCGCCGCTGTCGCTTCCTCGTCACAGTTCGGCATGGTAATGGTTCCGTCGTCGGTGAGCAGCGCGGCGCATGCGGACATGCAGGAGGAGCTCGCGCGCTCCCAACGGCAGCTGCAGGAGACGGAGGCCAAGCTGCAGGAGGTGGAACGAAGTGCGGCCGAGGCGGCTAAGGAGCAGGCGCGCGTGCTCGCCGAGCGTGAAGAGGCGTGGAGCGCGAAGCTGCGCGAGGCACGCGCCGTGTCCGAGCGCCATCAGACCGAGCTCGACAAGCAGGCCGCTGCGCTGCGCGCGCTCGAGCAGCAGCTCGCGGCGGCAGAAGAGAGGGCGGTGGCGGACAAGGCGGCGCTCGCCTTGAGCCGCGAGCAGGCAGTCGTCGAGCGGGAGCCGCGCGAGCAGCTCGAGGCGACGCTGCGCGCCAAGTCGCAGGCGCTCGAGGAGGCGACCGTCACGATTGCCGAGCTCCGACACCAGCTCGCGGCGGCGACCAAGACGAATGTCGAGCTACGACACCAGCCAGAGTCGGCGACCAACACGAATGCTGAGCTACGTCACCAGCCAGGGGCGTCGACCGAGACGAATGCCGAGCTACTACACCAGCCAGAGGCGGCGACCGTCACGATTGCCGAGCAGGTCCGACACCAGCTCGCGGCGGTTGACGAGGCAGTCGATGGGCAAAGGATGGAGGAGGTCGCGTCGGCTCGAGTGGATGTGAAGTACGGGGGGGTCGTGGACATAACGGTGCACTCGCAACCATGTGGAGGCACACTTGTGATAAGACACTTCGAGATGAGCAACAGCATGAAGCAGCTCTACGCGGTCATCGCCACGAGGCTGGGAGCCACCCGGGATGATAAGATTTCCGTGCTACATCTTGGGCGACTGATACCCAATGATGGGACTCCACTCTGTGGGACCTCCATCGCCACGTCTGGGCCCGAAAACAAGCACGGCGTGCACTTGACGGTGGCCATAACCAGGAAGGCGGTAGTGGCGTCCATAACCAACAAGTCGTTGGCGGACAATGCGGCATCCGATTCCCGAACACCAGCAGCCACCGAGAGGTACTTGAAGCCGCTGGAGATCACCGTGAGGATGATGACCGGCGCCAGCTACAAGGTCGAGGATATCGGGCTCCGCCACACAACCGGGCAGCTGTATGCTCGCGTCGCACAGGTGACAGGAATATCCCTGGATGTCCTATGCGTGTTAACAGGCGAGCGCACTCCACTTCCAAACGACGACACAGTGATCGGCGACACCACTCTACGTTGGACGCAGTGCCCATGTGTGTACGCGACGATGCGGAGGTATCATGGTTCGCATAGCCCGAGTCCCGGGGTGGACGAGCTGTGAGCTTTGTCCGCTGTATCGCAGTGTCGATCTCGATTCTCGTGTGTCCTCACTGTCCCACCTGTGTCGTCCAGTGTCTTGTCACCTGCGTCAACGTCTGCGAAGGTTGTAGGTTCCTCGTATTGACACACGCGGACGCCACACCACACAGAGCACACCCACGTCGCTCCTCTCACTGCCTCCCGTGTCCCGTCTCCCTGTAGATCGATGAAACATGAATGAATCGTCGCTCTTACGAATCCCATCGCGCTCGCATGTGCCACACACACAGGTCACACACAGGACACACACGACGGCGCTGCATAAGCGGAGCGCTTTGGTCGGCACTCGTGTGGGCCCGAGAGATCCGCAATCCCTGAAACGAACGAACAAGTTCCCCGCAAGGGAACCGTGTTGTGAATGAGATCTCCGGCGCGCCTTTGCGAGGTTGTCTTTCGTCGGCCGCAGGCGGGCGCCCTCAGCTATGCAGCCAGCATCGAAGCTGGCGCGCGCCTCCGCCCCTCCATCGTCCGCGCCGATCGAGCTCGGCGGCGGCCTCGCCGAGAAGCCGAGCGCCATCGCCAAGTTCCGCGATGGTCGCCTCACCGACGTGGAGGTGGTGGCGGCGGACGGCACCGCCTTCCACGCTCACGCCCTGTGCATCACCTCGGGTTCTGAGTACTTTGAGCGCCTGCTGGCCGGCGAGCGGTGGGCGGACACCGCCGGTCGGCCGCTATCGCTGCCCGAGGTCCCGAAGCAAGGGCTCGCCGCATGCCTCGAGTTCATCTACACGGGGAGCTGCACAGTCGCCGATGAGGCAGAGCTGATTGTCGTGCTCCAGGCGGCGGCCTATCTGCAGATTCCACCGCTCGTGGACGCCGCGGCCAAGGCGATGAGTGCACACCTGAGCGCGACCACTGCCCTCGCCTTTTGGGCCGTCGCCGACCGGCAGGGTCTGAGCCAGCTCGCGGCCGACGCGGTGTCAGCAGCGGCTCGCCACTTTGAGCAGATCGCAGCGACGCCCGCGTGGCTGAGCACGCCGGCAGAGACCGTGCGTGCGCTGCTCGCCTCCGACCGGCTCAAGGTGGCTGGTGAAGAGGCTGTGTACTCGGCAGCGGTCACGTGGCTGCACGCCCAGGCGCCTCCACCCGCCGAGGACGACGCGCTGGCACTGCTTCGGCTGGTGCGCTTCCCGCTGCTGAGTCGCGAGTTTGTGCAAGAGACGGTGCACAACGAGCCGCTGTTGAGGACGGTTGCTGGCAGGCAGATGCTGAGCAATTCTGTCTTCGACGCCCTGCACGGCGACTCGGTGCCTCGTCGTATGGGCTTCGAGAAGCTCTACTGTGTGGGTGGGGCGACGAGGGAGGGAAAGGGCGATCCTACGTTTCGCCGATACGACTTCGTGACGGGTCGGTGGGAGGCGCTGGCATCCATGGCCATGGCTGATTGGGGCGGAGTGGCGGCGGTGCTCGGCGGCCAACTTTACTCAATGGACAATTCAGCCGATAACGACATGCCCGTGCCCGCCGCTGTTGAGCGGTACGATCCGGCGACGAACACCTGGGAGGTAGTCGCACGGATGTCTGTGGCACGAATTTCCCCAGCGGCGGCGGTTGTCAGCGGCAAGCTGTACATGGTGGGTGGTCGTAACGACGGCTACGATCACATCAGCTCCGTCGAGCGGTACGATCCGGAGGCGAATGCCTGGGAGGCAGTCGCCCCGATGTCCACGGGACGCCGGGCCGTGGCGTAGACCGCCGCGCGCATTTCGTCACCCGGACGTCGCGACACCACTCGCGCTCGTACACCTCGTACACGCTACACCTCGTACACCTCGTACGCCTCGTACGCCTCGCACGCGCATGCCCTCACCCCCCCACCCCCCCTTTTCGCAGATGCTCACCACGGCAAGGCACCACCACGCGCGTCGGCGGGCGATGTAGCCTCGCCCCACGCGACACAAAGCGCGCGCACATAAACACCCACTCAAATGGATAACAACGCATACTGAAGGCCAGCCACCGCTCCGACGCCCCCCTCGATGAGCGCCATGCCGGCCACTGTCACCCACGCATCCGACTCGGGATCGTACCGCTCGACCGAGCTGAGATAATCGCAATCTTCCGCCCATCCACCCATCACGTGCAGCACGCCGTCGACCACCACCGCCGTTGGATAGCGACGTGCCGTGGACATCGAGGCCACCTCCTCCCACTCCTTCGTCGACGGATCGTACCGCGCGACCGAGCTTAGCTCCCCATCGTCTCCGTCTTCCTCCGCGCCGCCCATCACATACAGTTTGCCTTCGAGGACCGCCGCAGCCGAAGCGTATATCTTCCCTATTGGATGCGGTGCGACCACCTCCCAGGCATTCGACTGCGGATCGTACCGCTCGGCAGAGCTGCGCCCATCTGTACTATGTTTCTCCGCCCCGCCCACCACGTAGAGCTTCCCGTCAATTGCCGCCGCCACCGCCCAGCGCCCGCTCCCGATACGGATCAGCGAGGTCTTCGTGCGCTCCCGATCCCGACAAATATTAACCACGACTATTGATAATCTCGTTTCTCTCGTTAAGGCCCCACCACGCTCGAATGGTACCACACGCACAAACTGGTGACACTCACACACTGACACGCGATCTCACTCTCTAAAATGGTTTACGACCGGTAGATTGACTGACGAAACTCAGTGACTTGCCTAACCTCGCTCTCGCACATGTACCCACATGACACACACATACACACACACGCACTCAGACTCACGAATGTTCTCACCTTTGAGATGTTCTCGGGCGTCGCGAGCCCTCCCGGCGATGTTCGCGAGGGCTGTCTTCACGCGATTCGGTGGGGCTTGATCGCCGCGGCAGAGGGGCGAGGTTGGCACTCGCGGAGTCATCGACGCGCCGCAGCGCTTCACGGACGTGTCACGCTTGGGCCTGCCGCCGCCTCGTGGCGGCCGGGCAGAACCGCGAAGAGCGAGGTCGGAAGCTGCGGCGCCGAGCCGGGCTTGGAAGCCGTGCACCACTTACGCACGAACTCGTCGACGTCGACGACGGTCGCGCCCTCGGTGGGCGTTCGGAAGATTGCGTACGCCGCGAGGTGCTCGCCCCCCGACGTTTCGGCGTCCCACCGTGGCAGCCGTGGCTTCTGGGCGCCGAGCTTGATGGGGCGCCAGCATCGCCAGATGACGTCGCACAGCAGCGTCTCGAGCGCGCCTCCGGTGAACAGGCCCGAGGCGAGCTCGGCGCACATGGTCTTCAGCCCACGCAGGGCGGGGGTCGCGCTCGCGCATTCGAAGACCGCCGCCTCGAGCGGCCGGCGCCCGTCCGAGCCGGCGGTCTCGAGCTGCACCTTGAGCGCGGCCATGAAGGCGCCCTCGTCGACCACGGACCAGTCGAGGCCCAGCACCGACGCGCCACCGGGCGTAGGATCGTCTGCGGCCCAACCTCGCACACGAGCTCGACCGCGAGCGCCGCCATATTCTCCATGGAAGTGGGCGGTGGTGGCGGCGCGGCCGAGGCGCTGCTGGCGCCGTCGCTGCCCGAGCCCTCGCTGCCGCCACCGCCACCGCCGACGCTGCTGCCGCCGATGACGACGCCGCCGCCGCCGCCGCCGCCGCCGCCGCCGCCGCCGCTGCCGCTGCCGCCGCCGCCGCCATCGCCAAGCGCCTCGCCGCCGCCGCCGCTTCGCATGACGGCGAGGCGCTTGGCGGCACGCTCGCGCAGGCCCGACACACCCTTGTGTCCCAAGAGGTCGAGGTCGTGCTTGCTCTGATAGCGTGTCTCGCCGTGGTGCTTCGACTGCAGCTGCTTCCACAAGCCCGCCTTGCGCAGGGCCGGGATCTGCGTCTCGCGGTGCCGCAGCACCGCGCACTTGAGGAGCGCGAGTCCGAATGCGCGATTCTGCGGCTCGACGTGTTGGAGCGCGGGCATATCCGCGTACACTCACCCGCCTCCCCCGCCTCGCCGCCGTCGCCCGCGGTTAGCCCGTCGGCGGCCCGTCGCACCTCCTCGCGCACGCCACGGGAGATGAAGGTGCCCGAGGTGAACGACGTGCCTCGGAACTGCCCCGCCTCGAGCATCCAGGAAGCACTCATGCTCTGCCGCGTTCCAAAGATGGAGCGAAAAACAATCTCGACCACCGTGAGCGTCTCCACCTGTGCCGCCTCGAAGGCGGCGTCTTCGCCCTGCATGCCCGTGGAGGCGTCCTTGGCCGCACTCTCGAGCAGCTGGTTGCGCTTCTTGAATTCCTTGGACTTGGACGTGCCGCCGTGCTTGGCCGCGTGGCTCTCGAGCGACTCGAGCGTTCGCAGCTCGCCGAGCACGGCCTCACCCCAGGCGAGGGTCTCTGCGCTGTGGGGCGCTGCCACCTGCATCCGCTCGAGCACCGCCGCGGCGGTGACCCCCTCGAGGCTGTCGGCGAGGAGGAGTTGGCCGGCGTCGACCATGGCCGCCAGCTCGACCCCGTCGCCCTCCTTGACGTACGAGCCGTTGTTGGCGCTCAAGGCGCCGAGGCGCTCGTAGAGCATCTTTGAACGAGAGGCCTCCCAAATCGGCCAGCGCTCGCGTCCCACGTCGAGCACGCGGAGGCATCGACGCGCCTGCGCCTGGCACGCTGCGGGGGAGTCGTCGCCGCCGTGGGCCCTGCGCTCCTTGCGCGCGTCGTCGAGGACCTTGTCGAGGCACCCCTCGGCGCCCAGTGCCGTGCGCCGCTCGCGGAGCTCGTTCAGGAAGTCTGGGTCTGCGGCCAGGCGGTGAAGGTAGTTGCCCACCTGCTCCAATGAGAGCGAGAGGACCACGTCCTCCGCCTCCTCTGGGCAGGACGCGCCGATCAGCGCCGCGATCTGGCGCAGCGTCTCGAGCTTCGAGTCGAGTTTGCTCTGCGGCCAATACGGGCGGACCTCGCCGCAGGAGCGGCGAAACTTGCGGATCTCGGCGACTAGCGTGTCCTGGCCGCCGTCCGTGGCCTCCGCCCGGTGGCTGGCGGCGCGCATCATCAAGATACGGTTCACCTCTGCGCGCTTCTCCCGCAGCGCCTCCACGCGCCTCGCATCGGGATGGTGTTGCATCGTCGAGCAACCGACGATGTCGCCCTCGTCGGTGACCAACTCGCGCGCGCGCTCATAAAGGCCCTCGAGCTGAACGCGGACCTCGCGCAGCCGCGCATCGTCGAGCGCGTGCAGCATTTCGTGAGTGAGGTTACGCAAGAACACGTCTTCGCGCCGCTCATCGTCATCCTCGTCGTCGACCTCGTCCTCGTCGTCGTCGTCATCCGGGGTCTCCGAATCATACTCGCACGCGCTCCCGGAGTCGTCGTACAAGTCGCCGTCGGAGCTCCCCTCGTCGTACAGCTCGGCGTGGTGCGCTTTGTCGAGCGCGCCGAGTTTGAGCATCGCCCTAAGGGTCTTGTTGTACTCCCTGGGGGACAGCATAGATCCGAAGCGTTGGGGCTCTCGTGTGTGTCGGCGCGCTCGCTGAGTCGCTTCAAGGTTGGGCGTCGGTGCCGGCGAAGTGCATGGGGACGGGGATGGGCACGGGGACGGGGAGGGGCACGGAGAGCAAGAAGGGGATGTAGCAAGAGGCGAAGATGGGGGCGACCTCGATGAGGGTGAGGGGGACCGCGACGAAGAGGGGGGCAAGGCCTCCGATGAAGAGGATGACGAAATGTCCGAAGGTGAAGAAGGCGAGGAGGAGGACGACGACCCCCCTGAAGCCGATGACAAACGTGAAGCTGCTCGGGATGCAGTCGAGGGTGGTGATCGCGATCGAGAGCGCGATCGAGACTTCGAACGGGGTTGACGACCACCAACCCTTGCATCGAGCGCCGGCGCAGCAGCGTGCGCGCGATGCGTTGCCTTTGCGCAGGCAGCGGATTCTCCAGCTAGGGCAACGCCTCGCTTTGCATTCTGCAGAAACCTCTCCATACGCGCCTTGGTTTGCTCCAGGCCAGCACGCAAGCCAGCAATTCGCTTCAACAGGTCGACGGGCAAGCCGCCCGGCGGATGCCGCTCCGCTTCACGCACCCTCTTCAACAAGGAGGGTGCGGCAGGCGCTGGCGAGGGTGGGGCATCTTCCGCGTCAGCGACTGTCGTTCGTGCTCCTGTTGCAGCAGCTGCTGCTGCTTCTGCTGCTGCTGACGTTGCGCGTGATGCTGCTGCTGCTGCTGCCGAACCGCCACCGCGGCTGCCCGCCACCACCCTCGCAAGCGGCATCGTCGGATTTCGCGACTCGTCTGCCGAAAAGTCTAAAGTGCGCGTTTTGCAAACTTACATGTAGCAAACTTACCCAACGGGATGGGTGGGAAACCACGGATCTGGAGAATCGATTTGGAAAAGATTTGTATCATACATAATTAAGACGTTATAACGGCAGATACTACGCACCCAGGTTCGTACGTAGCCGCGTCGTGGCGAGCAGTTGTGAACTAAGTTGTAGCGGGAAACATGAAGGCGAACCTCGGGTATCCCCCACGCTTAACCCCGTGACCAGTCGAGCCGTAGAACGTAATTTTTAACGACTCGACTCCCAAAGAATACCCCTCATCGATGAAACCGAGCGCGTCAGAGCCCCCGGGTCGGCGGTGCCCAGGCCCACGCAGGCGCCATCTCGGATCTCCGTCGGCCCGACACCGGGGACGAGGCGGCGGCACGGCTTTGTGTGGGGCTTGTTTTTTACCGATATCGCGTATCCGGGATTCATGTCGTATCGAGTCTTCCAAACTCCCTCGCCGGTCCCTCGCCCTCAACCCCCAGCACACGTCTATGCAGCTATGCATTTGCACGCGACAAGGCGCGCCCCGAGAAGCACCTCGACCGTGGCCCGCTCGTCGGAGGCGTCCTCCCCCGTGATCCACTGCACCGTCTCGCGCAGCCCGTTGGCCTCCAAGAGCCCGACCATCCACGTGCAGCGCGAGCTCTCTCCGCCCCGACGACGTGCCCCCCGCCCATACTCGCGCGCCAATCCGTAGAGGAACGTGCCGTGGGCCCCACCCCCCCAATGCAGCAGGGGAGTCCCCTCCCGCATCGCATCTTGGGCGGCGGCCTTGGCCTCTTCCGCGGTCATCCGAGCTCCGAGGCGCCCCGCATACGCGCACGCGAGGAGCCAGACCTGCCAGTCCGTGCGCAGCTCTCGGACCACGCGCGCGCCCAGGCCTTCGAGCCGCCGCACCGCGTCGGCCGCCAGCACCTCGGCCTCTGCTCTGGCCCACGCGCGCTGGAGGGCGCGCGCCTCTACCCGGCGCTCCGCCTCCGCCACCTGCTCTTCCTCATCCTCGTGCATCTCCAGCGCCGCCTCGGCGTCCGCCTGCGCTTGCTCGGCCACGAGCTGCTCGCGCTCCGTGTCGGCGCGGCCGACTTCGAGCGCGGCGGCCAATTCCACGGCTCGACGAGCCCGCAGGTCGGCGACTGCAACCTCCTCGCACGGCTTGCGGCCGCGGTCACTGGCGTCGAAGCCGCGCCGCAGCCAGACCACCTCGGCTCGGCAGCTCGGACACCGACCCCTGAGGCGCGTGTCGGCCACGTCGGCCAACGTCGCCATGCTCCGCTTGGCGCATTCCCAGCAATAAAGCTCGTGGCGGCAGGCGCGCACCCACGTCTCCCCGATGCGGGAGGGCTTCTGGCCCCAGAAGCTGGCCCGGCCTCGAGGCTCGAGGTCGGTGTAGCAGACGACGCAGGCGCTCTCGGTGATGATTGTGTCCGCCGTGGAGGTGTTGGGGCGGAAGGCGCCGTCCACGCCGCGCACGCGCTTCGTGGCTGAAATCGCGCCCGTGGCTCCGCTGCACGTCGAGCCCCCAGCTGAGCCGCCTTTGGCCGAGTTGGCCTCGTGCCGAAAGCCGAGATCGACGTCGCCGCTCGAGGAGGGGCCAGCCCTGTCGCGGTCTCCCATTTTTGTTTCGGCGATTTCTGCGAAGCGTCGTTTCGAGCAGTGGGTCAACCAGGAGTTTCTATGGGTGCGTGTGTTTTATATGCCGCATGTGGCATATGATTCGCCAACTCTTCACTCTAGGATACGCGGCCGTGAGTAAGCGTCACTCACTCACTCGCACACTCGGTCACTCACTCACTCGCTCACGCTCTCTCTCACTCACGCACGCACGCACTCACGCTCTCACTCATACGTCGCCCGTTGTATAACGCTGATCCCGAATCTCCTCCCCCTGCCCCCTTCACGGGGGCACGCCGTCGCACGCGCACGCGCGGATCAGCGCGCCCAAGGCGTGCCGGACCTGGCCGACTGCAAACGAGCGGCCCAGGAGCCCCGCCCGGAGCTGTTCGCCGCCGCCGGCCGCATCGACCTCGTAAAAGGGCTGCCCGAGGGCCTTGGCCAGTTCGGCCACGAGGAGGCCGCGCACGTCGGTGCCGCTCGCCGAGCAGAGCACCAGCTCGCGGCCGCGATTGCGACGGCTGTGCGCGCGCGCCGTCGCCACCGTCTCCCCGTGCGCGGAGAGGGTGCCGCCTATGATGCAGCCCGCCTTGTCGGCGAGCGCGACCGCCCTCGGATTCAGAACGTCTTGCAGGCATATATTAGGGGTGTCCTCTGGCACGCGTGCAAAGGCGAAGTTGGTGACGAGGGAGCGCGGACGGCGTGCCGCTTCGAAGATGGCGCCCTCGGACTCGAGCACCGGCAGGCCGTCAAAGGCCGATCGCAGCGCGTGCCGATCGCGCGTCGAGGCCGGGACCACGTTCTCGTAAAAGAGAGCCAGGGGCACCCCGTCGTTGCCGGCCGCCAGCAGCGTTCGGAAGAGGGTGGCAAAGTCGTACAAGAGGCGCGAGTGCTCGGACTGCATGCCCAGCTGCGACGCGTGCTCGTTGCAGCCGGAGATGTCGTCGCACGGCGTGCTGCCCGCCAAGAGGTGGACTGGCCACGCATCGCAGCCGCGCAGCTGCGCCACCGACAGGGCCGTGGCATCGGCCACGAAGCGCAACGCGTCGGGGGCGAGGTGCGGGCGCGCCGCGTAATCGGCGCCGCCATAGTGGGCGCGGCACACGCGCCGCGCGTGCTCGTCGCACTCCACCGACACGTAGCGCCGGACGCGCACGCCGGCGCCGAGCAGGATGGCGAGCAGGGTGCCCTTGCCGTCGCAGACGGAAACGACCGTGAGCCCGTTGCGCCTCTCGCCATCCCGAGCCAGGCGCGCGAGCGCCTCCGCATCCAGAGACGGGCTCGAGGCCCTCTGCGCCGCATTGGCCACCTCGATGCGCTCGTTGAGCGCCGACAGCTCCGCGGCGTGGTCAAAGGGGCGCACATCCTCCGGTGCGAGCGCCAAGTGCTGCAGCCGCCCGTCCAATCGCACCGCGCGGCACGCCCCACACGCGTGCATCGACCACGCCGGCGTCTTGGGCGGGCCGCTGACGGCGCAGTGGAAGCAGCTCCAGCGGGCGCTCGCGCCGCCGAGCGCCGACCGCCGCGAGACGGGCGGCATGTGGCACCGTGGATGCCACTCCTGACGGCAGGAATCGCAGCACAGCACGTAGGAACTGGCCTCCTCGGCATTATCCGGAGGATCCGGGTGCGGATCGTCGCGGCCGTGGCACCCCGGGCAGATTGTGCAGTCGAAGCGCCGCGTGCGCGCCGCGAGCAGCCCTTCCACCCCGTGCAGGAGGAAGAGGCAGCGCTCACAAAGGCTGCCGCCGCACGTCCAGCACCCGTGGACGGCGCCGCCGGTGAGCCCGCACGCCACGCAGTGCTGTTCGAGGAGCTCGGAATCGACAGTGCGCACGTGGCGCTGGTACCGATGGGCGCACGCGTCGCATAGCACGTGCCCCCTCAGCTTGGGGTGCGGTCGCGTCGCTTCGGCGGCGGGGTTGCAGCACACGAAGCAACACGCGCCTCCCGGGCCTCCCCTGGGTCCGCCCTCGCAACTGCCGGCCGCGTCGGCAGTGGCGAGGAGCGCCAATGTCTTGCCGGTGGCCGAATGCGTGAAATCGGCATCCACGGCGGCGATTGGCGTGCGATCTTGGTCGGTGGTGGCATCATTGGCGGCGGTGACCGCAGGTGCCGGCCATCGGACGACTCGGTGCCGCGCCGCAGCGAGGGCGCCAGCGAGCAGCGCGGGCGTGTGGGCGGTGCCAAGGGGTTGGCTCCACGCGCCACCGGGGGGCACATGCCACCAGCGCCTCGATGGCCTCCAGTGGATCGGAGGGACCCGAGACAGGAGGCTGATGCCCGCGTCCACGATCCCCGTCAAGCCCTTTTCGTCGAGAATGGACACGTAGAGCGCCAGGGATGGGCGGTTTGGAACCCAGCCCGCACGAGCCATAGTCTCGTGCAAGCCGGCGAGCTCGTAGAGGGCGGCCGCGAACTGGGGCGGCCACGCGCGTCCGCTCGACGCAACCGCGCACAAGGTCGGCGCAATGTGGGACGAAGCCGAAGCGTCCACGGCAGCGGCGAGGGTGGGAGTGGCGAGGGTGGCGGCGGTGACGGCAAGGGTGGTGGCGGCGGCGACAGCGGCAGCCGCGGCCTTGAGTGCCGCAGCCGCGGCCTTCGACGCCCCTCGAGCCTTGGCGCACGCCTCCACGATTTGCGCGCTGCTTGGGGTTCGGCGCCAGTGGCTACCCAGTGCCCACTCGTCTTCGGCAATGTCGATCCATGCTTCCTTGTCGGCGTGATGGGGCGGCATCGCGTCGAACCTCACGAGCATCTCGGCGCCGTCGCGGCGCAGGCACACGACAGCGCCGCGCCACGCAGCAACCTGGCCTCCATTTTCATACCAAACGGTGAGTTTATCGCCCACGATGGGGTCCGGTACGCGAGGTCGGTCCGTGGCTCGGAGCCTCATCTTGATATCCGTTCCTGGTTGAGGGGATCCCGAGGGCACTATAGGTCGCGAAGCGTGCATTGCTCTGCTCCGTGTGGCGACGTACCAGCCGCCTCCGTTCCGAGCGGCCATGCTGGACGGGGACGGGCACGGAGAGGAAGAAGGGGACGCGGCGCAGGGCAAAGGGGGAGGCGCTCCCGATGAGGGCGATGGAGTCGAGGAGGGGAATCTCGACGAGGAGGAGGGGTGCGAGGACGCCACCGAACATGAGGAGGACGAGGTCGAGGAACATGGCGAAGATGCCGACCCGGAAGCCGGTGGCGAACGAGAGGCTGCTCGAGATGCGACAGAGGCAGGAGTCCGCGCGGTAGGAGAGCGCGATCGGCGCCTCGAATGAGGCCGCCGACCATCCGTCCCTCGCCTGAGCGCACCGTGAGCGCGAGTCGCCACTGCCGGTGCCACATCTCCGGCTCGGGCAACGGCCCGCTTCGCACCCCGCAGGAACCTCGCCAATTTCGCCTTGGTTTGCTGCACGACAGCTGATAGCTTCCGCGACTCGACGTGCCAGGCGGGCCTATCGCCCGACGGATGCCGCGCCGCCTTTCGCGCCTTCACCATCTGCGCGTACGAGTGTTGCTCGAAATGCGAAGCACGTTCACGTTCACGAGAAATCGAGCCCAAAAAGGGCAAGGATCTCGCACGTTCCCTCATACTGCTGGGGGGGGTGCAATTCCTATTCGAGTGCCCCCATTTCGGAACTTTGCGCTCGTCCACCAAACGCATTCCGTACCCACGCGCCCAAAGCATTTCCGCGACGCGAGAGTGTCCTCACGGCACGCGGGCGGCTCTGAAACGACCAGTCGGTTCTATGCCCCGCAATGACCGTTCCGAGGACCGTATGATCTATACGTAATCGCTACACAATACTCCCTAATCAATTAATTAACACGCTCTCGGTGTATACCTTCCGTCGAGCTCGGAGACCGTATACACGCTGCTCGCTTGTCGCTGGTCGTCCCCGCCCGAAACGCGCCAACGCGCGCAGTCTGCGCACCCACGCACTGACCAAGAGACAAACTAAGAGACAGCCGCGCGATGACAAGCTCGCCGCTCTACAGGAGCCGGCGGCCCTAGACACCAGGGGAAGCCTTGCCTTGCTTTCGGCGGCGACGGAAGAAGAAGGCAATCTTGAAGTGCTCGCGCGCAGACCTCGGCTCAACCGATTCGTGGAAGAGCCCCGCGCGGAAGCAGCCGCTATCGCCGGCCGTCGGGCCGTACTTGAAGTGGCGCGGCGCGCCCACGACGCGCATCGACGACGCCGCCTCGCCCGCCTCGTCGGACGTGAGCTTCACGATGACGGAGTACTTGATGAAATCGTACACCTCGTCGTCTCGATGGATGGCAAAGCTCGTCGAACTCTTGGTCAGGGGCCCTTGGCGTAAGCCGTGGGCCTCGAAGAGCTTGACCCTGGTCCCGAACCTCGCCTTCAGCCACCTGACCATATGCCGCTCCATGGCGCGGAAGCCGGGCAGGCAGTCGCGCACCAGCGGCAGCACATCCGTCGTCATCAAGAGGGTGTTCAAGAGCTGCCGCTGCTTGTTGATTGGTGACTGCGTCGTGGTGTAGGTGTTGTAGCCCCCCAGCGGCATGCACGACAGGCCCCAGTCGTACCGCATCGGGAGTTGGCCGTCCTTCCAGAACTTGGTCAAGTAGGCCGCGCACGCGCGTGCGGCTTCCTCGCCCACGTTCAAGCTCCTGACGCCGCTCCTCCTGACGCTGCTCCTCTTGACGCTCGGACAGACAGCGGCATCGCTCGGCGCGTCCGCAGCTGCCGATTGGCGAAGGAGGGGCTCGAGCTCTCGATTGAAGGTCGTCATGGCCTTAGCGTCCTCGTCGTCCTCGTCGTCCTCGTCTTCCTCGTTGTCGTCCTCGTCGTCGTCCTCGTCGTCGTCCTCGTCGTCGTCCTCGTCGTCGTCCTCGTCGTCCTCCTCGCCCTCCTCCTCCTCCTCCTCGCCCTCCTCCTCCTCCTCCTCCTCCTCCTCGTCCTCGTCCTCCTCCTCCTCCTCGTCCTCCTCCTCACCCTCCTCCTGCTCCTCCTCGTCTTCCTCCTCCTCCTCCTCGTCTTCCTCTTCCCCGTCCTCGTCGTCCTCTTCCCCGTCCTCGTCGTCCTCGGCGTCCTCGTCGCATTCATCCTCGACGTCGCCAGCGACGTCGCTGTGGCGGGCCTTCCTCTGGCGTTGCATCTCCGCTTCGTTGGCCATCGCCCTGCGTATCCATCCCTCCACCGCCGGTCTGACGGCGGCCGCGGCCCTGGCCCTGGAGGCCAATTTCTTTATCACCACGCCCACCCTCGACCTCGACGTTGGCCTCGGCGTCGGCTTTGGCGTCGGCCTCGGCGTCGGCTTTCGCGCCGGCTTCGGCGCCGGCTTTCCAATCGGCGGCGGCTTCCGCAGCTGGGCCGGTCTCTTGGGAGGAGCTTGTCTCGTGGGTTCCGGGATCCTCGGATCCAGGAAGCGCCAGCGCAGCCGGACAAAATAGAGAGATTCCCATTGCACGGTCCCGTCATCGTAAACGACTTGATGAACCCCGTCCGCAGGATCGTACGCCCCCACCGTGCCGTCGTACCAGAGCTTGTCACCCTTCCAGTACACTGCCACGCGCCGGCCGACGATCTCGGCTCCATGGCCGTATGTAAGCTCGCACAGGCTTCTTGAGATCCCCAGCTTGCAACACCCTGCCGGTTGGTGGAAGACCGAGGCTACCTCGGCCTCACTAGGCGTGCGCACAGACGCCGCAGATGAATCCGCTGCCGCTGCTCCCGTCGCCGCGGGCTCTGCGTGATACTGCAGCCGAGGCAGCCGACCCGCCGACGAACCCACCGTCGCCGCTTTGGTCGCCACGGACCCCGGCGGTGGCTGCTGCTGCAACGGCAGCTGCGGATCAAGGGGCGGTGGCGGCGGCGCGTTCCATGCACTCGTGCCAGCGGGATTGGCTGCGGCCGCGACGGCGGTCGCTGGCTGAGAAGCGCTCGTGGGTTTCTTAGCTGCCACGAAGCCTTTGCTCACCTTCACGTACTTCTCGATCTCACGGATTGCACTCTGGACGATCTGGAAGGCCTTGGTCGAGAGCTCGAGGCCACCCGTCTTGTCAGGATGAATTTCCACCCTGAGCTTCGCGAACTGCTTCTTGACGACCTCTGCCGACGTTGGCAAGGGTTCCTGGAGCCCAAGGACCATGACGCACTTCTGCCGGACGGTCAAATCCTCACGCTCCCACGCTTCGACGATGAATTCCATCTTTGCGATCGTGTCGGCCGAGGCCATGGTGTGGCTTTCTTGCGACGCTCCACGACGAAGTGAAAAGCCAAAATGTTTGTGAAGTCAAATCAAGTCAAGTCAAGCCAAGTCAGGTCAAGTCAAATCGCGAAAGGATCGATGGGCATTGAATCGGCACATCGATCGCGGCGGTCGCAGCGAACTGCTCAGCTCTCAGGTCGGATGAAGCTGGTCGACTCGGGTATTGAGGACCGGGTCCGATAGACCGTGGTAACTTAATAATTTGAATGACTGAGTCTGACTTATCACCTGATCGCGAATCGCGACTCCGCCTCTCGCTCTGCGCCCTCGTGCTCACCAGGATCGACAACTTCGTCACTGGCGGCTAACAGCTTGGACTCAGGCTGCTGCGCCCAAAAGGATAGGCTCAGGCTGCGCTCGCCCGACGGCGTGCGCACATCGTGCCACCAGCCGCAGGGCAGGTACAGCGCGTCACCCGCGCGCAGCTCCACGTGCAGTGCGAGCGCCGACGCCTCAGCCAGGAGCGGGAACGCGGCGTGCGCCTCGGCCGACAGAACATCGTCGACTTGGCTGAAGAGTGAGCTGCCGCCGCCGCCCGCATAGAGCAGCGGCGTGTGCGCCGGATGCCAGAGTGCGATGCGCTTGCGCCCACGCACGAGGCACAGCACGTTCTCAAGGCAGTCGAAGTGCAGCGGCGAGCGCGCTCCACAGCCGATGTACATGGATGGTGCGTTGCGCCAGATCGGGCCGAGGGCCTCGAGGCACGCGGGCGCCGGCCGCGTCTCGGCAAAGAGCGCGGGCAGGTGCGTGCGCAGCCGCAGCTGCGCCGCGTAGACGGGTGCGTTCGAGCCGTGCGCCTCTGCATCCGCGAGCACGTCGAGCAGGTCGCCCAGCGGGACCATGCTTGGCTCCGTGGCGTACATGCCTGTGCGAGATGGATCGCCAACGCGGCCATCTGGCGCCTCGACGGAACGCACGGGTACGCTCGCCGTCGCGCACGTCGCCCGCAAATGCGCGTCGTCCCACAAGCGCACGGGCGCCCACTCTGCCAGCACCTTGCGCAGCACGCAGGGATGATTGCGCTCAACGTACGGCCGCAAGACGGTGGCCAATTCATCCTCGGACGGCTGGAGCTCATCGAGCGCGGTCGGTGGCTTGGACGGTGCGGTCTCAAAGTGCTTAGGCGCGAGTCCCGCCGCTTGAAGCAACGATCGCGGCGAGAGCGTCGGAAACTCGGCCTTGGTTTCCATCAAAAGAAACTCATGTGCACCACAACACCGGTTTCGCGTCAGTCGTGTTAACGTTCACACCCTCACGTACGCGTACGAACGTACTTCCGCCGGGAATGAGCTTCGTGAATGCGCGCGAGTGCATGCAGCGTGAGCACATGTATGACAAACTTATGTACATGCATGGACTCACCAGTTGTCCACGTGAGCCTCAAGGAACTCAACCGCCAGTGCGACAGTGTACTCGGCGAACGAGCCGAGCTGAACGATTGAGTTGTGCCCGGCGCAGAATGATTTGTAGTTCGACCTTTCCGCAGTGAAGTACGCGCCGCCACGCGGGTCGGCCGTTGCCGTCGAGGCTGGCTGCGGTGGCGTCGTCCCAACCGGTACCGGTGCGAGCTTCACGGCCGCTGCCGGTGCGGGCTTGGCGGCTGCGCGCTCAGCCGCCTCCGCCGCTCGCGCGCGCTCAGCCTCCGCCGCCTTCGCCGCCGCCTTCGCCGCCGCCTCCGCCCTCGCACGCTCCGCCTCCGCCCAAAGGCCCGCCTTCGACGCCGCCGCCTTCGCCGCCTCCGCCTTAGCCGCCGTCGCCCTCGCCTCCGCCACCGCCCTCGCGCGCTCAGCCTCCGCCGCCTTCGCCGCCTCCGCATGCGCAGCCGCCGCCTTCGCCTTCGCCGCCTTCGCCTCCGGCTCCGCCCTCGCGCGCTCAGCCTCAGCCGCCTTCGCCTTCGCCCCCTCCACCGCCGAGGTCTTGCCACGCAACGCCTCCGCTGCCGGTATGGCAGCCAGTGCAGGCGTCACGGCTGCCGGTGCGGGTTTGGCATCCGCTGAAGGTGCAAGCTTCGCGGCCGGTGCGGATTTGGCAGCCGCTGCCGGTGCGGGTTTGGAGATCGTTGCCGGTGCGGGTTTGGAGGTCGTTGCCTGTGCGGGTTTCGCCCTCAAGCTCGACCACGTAGCGTTGGAAACCCCCGTCGATGCCAGTGCCGCGTCCACCTTCTGGCACGCGAGGATGCAGACTGTGTGCATGAAGGCAGGATTGGCCACGCATTCGCCTGCCGCCGCCCACGTGGCGCAAGCCTGGGCTGGCCGAGGCCCACTAGGCGCTGACGCCGCCGCCGCGTTCGCCGCCGCATTCGCCGCCACGTCCGCCGCCGCGTACGCCACCGAGCCTGGAGCCGCAGCTGCCGCCGCTACCACCGCCTTGCTCCTCGAGATGGAGCTCGAGGCCGCCCGGGAGTATGCGGAGCGAAGCATGGCCACCTGATGAGGGAGGCAATCAGAGGGCATCAGAGGTCATCAGAGGCAATCAGAGGTCATCTTGAGCATGGCCACCTGATGAGGGAGGCAATCAGTTGCCATCAGATGGAAATCGTATGGCTATCAGAGGCAATCATAGATCATCAAAGGCAGATCAGAAGCAATCAGAGGCGGGCATGGCCACCTCAGCCTCGAGCTGCTCGCTGCGCTCTTGTGCCATGCGAGGCTGTGGTCGCGGCTCGTGTCCCGGCTCCTCTGAGAGCTCCAAAAAGCTCGCCATGCCGAGCCTGCGCTGGGGCTCGCGCTCATACAGCAGAGCTCGCGGCTCCTCTGAGAGCTCCAAAAAGCTCGCCATGCCTAAGTTGGGTTGCGCATTCGCGAGCTCGAGCTTGAGCTTCGCCGCCGACGCCGCCGCAGCCCCCTTGAGCTCGTAAAACTCGTGCTCCTTGAGCTCGAGCTGGGACTTGAGCTCGTTGAGCCGCTTCAGCTCGTCCAACTCTTTATTGATAGCCGCGTAACGAGCCTTTCTCTCAGCTTCTGTCGGCGTGTCGGCTGGAGGTCCATGGTACGCGCCAAAGTCCGCAGGATTGGTACGCATCTCGAGGCTCGGCGTGTCGGCTGGAGGCCCATGGTACGCGATTGGAGGCTCGGCATCCGCGACGTCCTCCGAAAGAGGAGGGCCATGGTATGCGATTGGAGGCTCGGCATCCGCGATCTCGTTCTTATCCTCAGCCGACGCCCGAGCCGCTGGGGCCTCTGGGGCCGCAGTGCTTGCTTCATACAATGCCTCATTGAGGATCTTGCGCACCATCTCTTTGGACATCTGCGCAGCTCCTGGGATCTCATCAGCTGGGATCTCATCAGCTGGGATCTCATCAGCTGGGAGTTCCTCTGCAATTGGGATCTCCTCTGCAGCTCCTGGGATCTCCTTTGCACTTGGGATCTCCCCTGCAGCTCCTGGGATCTCCTCGGCAGCTCCTGGGATCTCCTCGGCATCTCCTGGGATCTCCTTTGCATCTGAAGGTGTGGGCTTCTTCCAGGAGGAGACGCCCGTCTTGGCATTGTAATAGTACGTTCGGCCATCAGGCGCCGTGTAAGAGGCCCAGTCGGGGAAACCATCGACAGGATTGCCGCTCACGAACGGCGAAGGATTCGAGCGGACATCGCCCGAGGCTGGGATCTCCTCTGCAGCTCCTGGGATCTCCTCTGCAGTTGGGATCTTCTCCGCAGCTCCTAGGATCTCCTCTGCAGCTCCTGGGATCTCCCCTGCAGCTCCTGAGATCTCCTCTGCAGCTCCTGGGATCTCCCCTGCAGCTCCTGGGATCTCCCCTGCAGCTGGGGTGTTCACTCCTTCCGGCGCTGCGTCGAAAGGAGAGGTCTCCTCCAGAGAAGTCTCCTTTTGAGAAGTCTCATCGTCCAGAGTCTCCTCTTGGGACACCTTCTCCGATGCAAGCGGCGGTGGCGATGGCGGCGGTGGCGACGGCGGCAGTGGCGAAGGCGGAGGTGGCGATGGCGGCGGCGACGGCGGCGGCGGCGGCAATGGCGGCGACGGCGACGGCGATGGCGGCGAGGGTGGGTTGAGCGGCCCGCATGTGTCTTCGTCGGGGAGCAGGCAGCATGCACAGTTCTTGCACGGGGCAAAGGTGCACTTGAGTTCTGCTGGGGCTGTGTGTATCGAGCACCACGGCATGCATGGTGACGGCGGTGGCGATGGTGGTGGAGACGGCGGCGGCGGCGGCGATGGTGGCGACGGCAACGGCGATGGCGCGGGCGAGGGTGGTGGTGAGGGCGGCATGCATGTGCCAAGGAGGATGCAGCACTCATCACAGCTTTTGCACGGGGCAAACGTGCACTTAACCTCTGCTGGCGCTGTGTGTATCGAGCACCACGCCTCGCATGGTCGCGGGGGCGGTGAGGGTGACGGTGAGGGCGGCGGCGGCGGCGACGGCGGCGACGGCGGCGGTGGCGGCGGTGACACCAGCAGAGCTGGAAGCGGCGGCAGTAGTAGCGGCTCCATTTGCAGCGTATTCGGAGGTGGGGCATACCTCAAACGAGATGCCGGTGGCGAAGCAGGCAATGGCATGGCCTGCGAGGCAGCCGGCGGCGGCGGGCGGGCGTATACCGACGACGGCGCGTGCGAGGTAGCAGGGCGAGCGCCCACCGCCGGAGCGTCGGTGTCGCCGTCGCTGTCAGCTGTCGATCCTGGCACCAGCAGGACCTTCATGCAGACATCCTCCTTGTCGATGGAGAGCGACCACTCGCTTGCAAAGATAGTCGCAGCACACTCAGAGACGCTCGGCCCGTCATAATCATCCTGCCACGCCTGCCGCACCATCGCGCCCGCGAGCCACGTACGTTCGAGAGTGAACTTGTGCTTGTACCCGCGCAGCGCCGGCCGAGGAAGGAGCATCATGAGGTCGGGCGGCAGCGAGGACACCGTCTCTGGCTTATTGATCTGCCCCGCGTAGAAGTAGGACTGCATGCTCGCGGGCGCTAGATCGATGGCGAGATCGATGAAGCCGGCAGCAAAAGGCATGATCGGAGCCATCACGTACCGCACGATGCCCTCCGAGAACTCGAACCCCGTGGAAAGCTCGAGGTCGTCTTCGGACGAGGCCGGGATTGGGCCGCACTCGGACCCATCGAAGCTCAGCACGATGATGTTGCGGTACTTGGGAAGGTATTGCTTGCGGAACTGGAGCGCCACGAGACGTCCTCGCGAGTGGGCGGCCAGAATGGCGACGCGCGTCAGAGGATACTCGTCACCGAATTCGGCGTCGAGGATTGTCTGCACATCAGCCGCGTCGGCCTTGAAGCCAAAGTCGGCGCTCGCATTGTGCCGCGACGGGGAGGTCGACCATCCCATTCCGCGTGGGTCGTACCGGCAGGTGCGCGTAAAGTCTCGTGCCAGCCCCTCCTGAAGGAACTGGTATGTGTCCGACGTTTGGCCGAAGCCGTTGACAACGAGCGCGATCGCACCATGGCGAACCTCGCCCTCGCACCGGTATGAGAGGCACACGCCATCGGCGCCGCATGCGACCGAAGCGTCTCCTAGGTCGTGCCCGTTGATCGAGAGCGCGTACACGAGCGTCTGACTCGAGTCGTAGCACGAGACGAGCGCGAAGAGTACCGAGGGCAGTCCGATTAGCGCGAAGCACAGCCAGCACGAGCAGCGCACTGTGCACCGGGCGCAGCTCTTGAAGCACATCTCGCGGCTCTGGCAGGGGAACGTCGCCTCGACGCACGTGGTGCTCTCGAGTCCCTCGCGGTCCTGATGGCACGAGCTGCATTCGAGGTACTGCAGGTAGGCGAGAAACGTGGCAGCGAGCAGCGAAAACACCAGGTTGAAGGCGTACTCCTCGATGAAACCGGCGCTCCTTGACATCTCGACCGCTGAGGATCCCGCCTCAAGCAAGGCAGCGACGAGCCATACACAGCTGAAGAGGCGCACGATCCACGACGGGAGCACGTCGGGCTTCTTGCCGGCATGCATCCGCTGCAAGCTCGACACGATGATGCCGCACGTGACGGTGCTCACTAGGAGCCAGCCGATGCAGTTGGCCGTGCCCAGCCAGGACGCGAGGCCATACATCACGAGCAAGCCGGCGATGAGCACGGGCAGCAGCAGCGAACAGAAGAGCGTCTGGCACCTGCGCATCACGCCGCGCCCACCACGAGTGCGCAATGCGGGCCGTAGTCGCTCAGGCTTCGGCTGGGCCGTCGTGCCCGTGCGCACGGGTAAGCCGTCCATAACACCCGGCTTCGACCTTCGTGACAGCTGCCCCTTGGAGTTCAGAACGAGCTTCCCCTCGAGGGCCTTGTCCTGCTGCTTGGCGAGATGCGAGGAGTCCCTTTGTAGAGCTCGTGCCTCCAATGAGTCCTCAACCTCGTTGAAGTCGGCAAAACCATTGCCGATGAAGATGCTGAAGAAGCGGTCTTCCATGGGTGTGTGATCTCTGCCAGCTTCATCGTCGCTTGTTTCTACTGCCTCGGTCGCCTCCATCGAGGGAGCCATTGGCGCGACCCCCACAAAAGGCAAAAGCACAAAAACCTAAATTTGGATCTGATCGACTAACATGCACGCCGTCACAGGAGTTTTAGTGAAAACAGCAGTATGAATACGCCTCTCTCGCACGGGGAAACGCAAAGGCGTGGTGACAGAAATCTACATGTATTCACTTTCCCTCCATCAAACAGCCCCTTCACATGGACAACCACATTGTTCCCGGGAACGGTACTATTGTACAACAAAGTACATCGCTGAGGTTGACGAGGGTGTGCTCGCTCAGCTCCGGGCTAAACACCCGGAGCGAGGTGAGCCGGTGC
>ERZ761574.533-NODE-533-length-26724-cov-87.740073_pt1 | contig 26724 bp, 17 predicted proteins | sample MGYA00374950_ERZ761574 | MGnify/ENA primary metagenome ERZ761574 (study PRJEB28895, sample SAMN07631631) | mixed culture metagenome | isolation source: Freshwater growth medium | place: USA: Seattle, Washington | collected 2016-10-03 ... | reverse complement strand
CCCCGCCGCCCTCTCCCCCCCCTCCTCCTCCCCCCCCCCCCCCTCCCCCCCCCCCCCCGCCGCCCTCGTCGCTGCCGCCGCCGCCGCCTTCGCTGCCGCCGCCCTCGCCACCGCCCTCGCCACCGCCCTTGCCGCCGGCGAGGAGCGTCGTCGACTTCGCCCTCCGGCTTGCCGGCGACGTCTCCTCCTTCACTCCGAGCGTGCGGACCGAGATGCAGAGCGCGATCGCAGCCCGGGCGGGCGTCAACCCATCGGCGGTGTTGTTGACGGTCACGTCGGGCAGCGTCATCGTCGGCGTGCGCATCCTCACGCCCACGGCGAATGCGACCTCGGTGCAGTCGGCGGTGGCCAGCGCAACGAGCAGCCCGAGCAGCGCGACCGCCATGCTCGCGAGTGTCACCGGCGTCTCGATCGCCGTGCTCGCGGTCGTGACGCCGCCCATCATCGCGAACGTCGCACCTCCGCCGCCGCATTCCTCGCCCTCGCCCTCGCCGCCCCCGCAACGGCCGCCGGGCGCGTTAAACAGCGCCGGTAGCGGCGCCATCACCATCCTCGCAATCGCCGTTCCCTCGGCGATTATTGTGCCGCTGTGCTGCCTGGCGATGGTCTGCTGGTGGTCGAGGCGCAGACAAGTCAAGCTGCGGCGCAAAGATGTCAACCATGGGCTCCGCAATGTGCCCGCGAGCACGGTCTCCGCAGACGACCCCAATCAACAGGAGTCAACTGCGTGCAGCGTCGTGGTGGGCACGGCCTCCATCCCCAGCGGCGGCGGCGGCGGCGGCGGTGGCGGTGACGGCGTGGACATCGAGTTGAGCGGTCGCTTCGACGGTTCTTCCAGTGCCAAGGTCCGCATGACGCGGGCGCAGGAGCTCCTCAAGGCATGGGAGCTCGACGCGAGCGAGATCAAGATCCTCGAGAAGCTCGGCGAGGGCGGGCAGGGGGTCGTGGTGCGCGGCTGGTGGCATGGGATGGAGGTCGCCATCAAGCAGCCGCGGCCGCTCAAGGGGAGCCGCGGCAAGCCGATCTCGCCGGATGCCTTCGGCCCAACGTCCCCGCACGATTCGTTCAACCAGGCACTCCGGCGAGAGGTGCGCGCGCTGTCCCGCGTGCGCCATCCGAATGTCATCAAGCTGCACGGCGCATGCTTCGAGCCGGCACCGATGGTCCTGATGAGCTACGCACCGAGCGGCACGCTGCAGGACGCGCTCGACAACCACCAGTTCCAGACGCCCTTGGCCATGGTGCAGCTGCTCGCGGGCATCGCGCGCGGCATGGAGGCGGTGCACGCGCACAAGATCATCCACCTCGACCTGAAGCCGGAGAATGTGCTCATCGGGCCGCTCGACGTGCCGTGGATCACCGACTTTGGGCTCTCCACCTCCGCCAACATGACCTCCATGTCGCAGTCGACCGTGGGCGGGCGTGGCACGCTGCCCTTCAAGGCGCCCGAGCTCTTCGTCCATCCGCCGCACGTGGGCCCCGAAGCTGACGTCTACGCCTTTTCCATCCTCGCGTGGATCGTCGTCTGTGGCGAGCAGCCGTACGCGAAGATGCTGGCGGCTGCGACGTCGTTACCCCAGGCGGTGATCCAGGGCGTGCGGCCGACGCTGGCCAACCCAAACGAGGAGTGGCAGGACAAGACCAACGGAGCGATGGTGCAGCTGATTGAGGGCTGCTGGCACGCTGAGTATACGCAACGGCCAACCTTTGGCAGCGACAGCGCTCCCCTCGACGGAAGCCGCGAGGAGGGCGGAGAGGGCAGCAAGGGAGCGGGGAGCGGCGTCGGCGTCGTCGCGAGGCTCGAGAAGATGGAGTACTCACTCTCCAAAGGCTACGACATGGAGGCGTCGCAGCTGGCGCTGGTGACGCGGCTGATCTCGACCGAATCCGAGGCGGAGACACTGGGCGTCGCCCTCGTGCAGATTGGCGTGGCACAGGATGATGCGACGACGACGGAGGCGGAGAAGTCAGACCTGGCGGAGGAGAAGACAGCCTTGGAGACGTCGCAGGGCCTGCTGCGCCAGCATGCTTTTTTGGTGCTCTCGCAGATGCCCGGCGGTAGCGGTGGCGAGCTCGCGAGCGCGCTGAGTGCGATGCTGCAGCAGCAGTCGGACTTGTTCCGACAGGCGATGCAAGAGCTCAGTGAGCTCAAGGTGGAGACCGAGTCCAATAAGCGTAGCCTCATCCGTCTTGCCGAGGGCGAGCTAGACTGCCCCCGCCTCTTCGTGCTCCTGCCGATGGAGGCATCGAGTTCGAAGCTCATGCAGCTCGTCAAGAGGGAGTTTCTGAAGGACAAGTACCGCCTCGTCTTCCTCGACCCGGTGACCGGCTGCGCGGTGCGCTGCGGCCCCGACGGCAACGGCTACAAGCTGGAAATGCCCAAGAAGTGGCTGGTCGAGAACCGCAAGATCATCTCGGCCGGCCTTCGGATCGTCAAGATGACCGCCGCAGCAGGCTGCGTTGCGGGGCTGCCGCTGGGGTCGGTTAAGGGACTGCCGTCTCAGGCGGTGTCAAAGGCGGAGGTCGAGGCGGTCAAGATGTTTGAGAGGGTGTATTCGGGCAGCGTTCTGATCGGCGAGAGCGCCCTCGGAGACGATGCAAGCAGCACGTCGTCCTCGGCCTCGCCGTCAAGGTCGGCCAAGGCGGTCAAGGCGGCGACGGGCCGGGCGTACAAGCAGCTGCGCAAGATGCTCAAGGACCAGTGCAAGGACGAGTATCTCGTGCACTGCGAGATGACCAAGGAGAAAGCGCGCGACGGCTCGATCGAGTTCGTGAGCGTCGGCAGCAAGGAACGTTTCCTTCACTTTGGCCAGCAGTGCCTGATCTGGAACGACGAAACGCTGAAGCAAAAGGCGGCGGCAAAGGCGGCAGTGCTCAGCCGCGTTGCTGACCAAAGTGAAGGTCGCGACACAAACATATTTTGGTGATAAGAGTAGTATTTCCCCAAGATTGGTGCAGTTTTTTCTGCACGCACATCCTGTAGTTGAGGGCGAGCGTGTTTTGACTCTTATCTGTGCTCTGCTGTGCCTCGATCTATAGTACCAGTTCGGAGTAGCGACTACGTGCCACGATAGATCTGTGCATGAAACTTCAAAAGTTCCCATCGCCCTATGGGACGCCCTGCTTTTGATGTTCTATACTTTGAGTTGGAGACTTCTCGTTCCCGACTCCCCGCCCAGTGGCCCAATGTCTACGTCTTTGATGACACCGTCTGCTTCTGGCCAAAGACCATCGCCGGCTTAGCTCCTGGCACAGTCTTGACTTGCGCCCGTCCCTCCCTCCGGCACTTCCGCCCTCGCCGCCCTCGCCGCCGCCGCCACCCTCACCACCCCCGCCCTCGCCCTCAACCACGCGAAGTTTTTGAGCTTCCGGGAGGCAATCCGCTGCCCAACGGAGATAACGGAGCATTTAATTAAGATACATTTCAGATACATCAGCAGGATACACTCAGGTTACATGTATCCTTCAGGTATCTGATAGGAAACCCACCCCAAAACGATAGCCCCCCCCTTTCTCCACCGTGGTGTGAACGCTTGTGTGAACGTGCTCCACTTATCAGAAAGCGTGTAAACATGTACGGGTACTGTATGTGTAACGAACTTTAGTCGAGATCGACCCACGATGACCTCCCTTCTCCTCGTCGCTGCGCTGCCTCTGAGCCTGCACCTACACAGCGTACCGCCGCGTCTGTCGCACACATCTCGCATCAGCACAATTCGCTGCGGCTGGGGTCCCGACCCGATTTGGACGCCGAACGATTTGGTGAGCATCAAGGACGCCGCTAAAGGACTGAAGGCGATCACCATCATGCCGCCCAAGGACACAGCAAGCGGCTACACTATTCCAGGCCAGTATCTTCAGCTCCGTGAGCCAGGCGCCGAGAAGGCGGGCATCTTTGCCATCGCGTCAGCTCCTGGTGCTGACGGTGCGTTCGAGTTCCTGATCAAAGAACAGCCGCCGTCGAATTGGTCGCCTGGAACCGGCTGGCTCACCAGCGGCAGCGCAGGCCTCAAACTCGAGATGTCGCAGGTCATGGGGTCGGGCTTCAAGATCGCGCCGGTTCTCGACCAGGTGGACTCAGTGCTCCTGTTCGCAGCCGGCTCGGGCATCTCGCCTATCCGATCGACCATCGAGTCGGGCATGCTCGCGGGCAAGGAGGTGAGGCTGTACTATGGCGCGCGCACGCTCGACATGATGGCGTACCAAGACAAGTTCGCCGCGTGGGAGAAGCTCGGCGTGAGCGTCACGCCCGTCATTTCCAAGCCGGAGGGCACGAGTTGGAAGGGGGCGACCGGCTACGTGCAGGAGATTGCAAAGGAGATCGGTGTCCCCAAAAGGAGCGCGATCCTGGTGTGCGGCATGAAGGGCATGTTTGAGGGCGTCAAGGCGTTGGCGAAGGAGGCTGGACTGGCGGACGAGATGGTGATGGCCAACTTTTGAGTGCGAGCAGTGTGTCGGCCACTCGAGACGAGGCCCGCGGCGAGCACGCTCAAAGTCGGGTCGCGTCGCGCCCGCGGCGGTGGGCGGCGGCGTGTCGGCCTACGCAACGCGTGTGTCTGGTCGGCCTTACTTAGGAGAGAGTGAGCTAGCGCTTGAAACCTAAAAAACGCCGGCGCCTAAATGCTAAATCCTGAAAACGCAAGCGCCCCGCCGGCGCGTCATGACCGCGGCTCGATGCGGAGAGCCAGAGCGCGCTAAACCCTAATCTCGATTTTACCGCGGCGTGCAGAGCTGCCTAAGAGCCGCCCGCGCTAGCCGCTAGCGCTCGGTACTATTCCTTCCGCCAAGCATCGAATAACTGCCGCCAAGTTCTGGGTCCATCTTCCGGAGGCTGCTTCGGTTGCTGGCTCACTCGTCCATCATGCGCCTTCGAGGTCGGCAAGACGTGGTGAGCACTTGTATGCTGCGTCTCGCGAGGAGGAAGAGCGTCGTGGTGAGCACTTGCATGCTGCGCCTCGCGAGGAGGTGGAGCGTCGTGGTGAGCACTTGCATGCAGCGCCTCGCGAGGAGGAGGAGCGTCGTGGTGAGCACTTGCATGCAGCGCCTCGAGGTCGATCCGGTGGTCGGTCCGCCGCTCCTGCGTCCGGCCGTGCGTGCCAGATGGCTGCACATCCGAATGAAATGAACAGTGCACAGCCGAGCGTCGCGGGCCGTCGCGGAGGCTACGGGCGCCGTGCTGAGCACTTGCGTGCACAGCCGAGCGTGGCGGGCCGTTTGGCGCGCGCGTGCTGCCCACTTGTACGGCGCCGGTGGGGGGCGTGCTGGCCACATGTACGGTGTGCGGGTTGGCAAGGAAGGATTCGGCGAGGCGCCGTGGTGAGCACTTGCATGCTGGGTTGGCAAGGAAGGATTCGGAGAGGATCTTACGCGCCGCCTCCATGTTTCCGTTGAGCCACTGCTCCTTGGCGCTCACCACGGCGCTTTGGAGCGAGGGTGCCTCGTGTTCACGTTCACACGGCTCCGTGGCGCTCACCATGGCGCTTTGGAGCCAGGGTGCCTCGTGGCCCTCTGTGTGAAGGGATGAGTGAGGTGTGAAGGGATGAGGTGTGAAGGGCGCCTCGGCATCCTTCACACCCTTCACAACTTTCAAAAGGGCCACAGCTGGGGTCGGCACGAGGTGTGAAGAGATGACTTCGCTCGGCGGTTGAGCTGCTGACACTGGTCGTAGTGGTGGCTCCTCGTGCGATGCCGACTGGCGCCGTGGTGAGCACTTGCGTGCTGGTAGTGGTGGCTCCTCGTGCGATGCCGGCTGGCGCCGTGGTGAGCACTTGCATGCTGGTAGTGGAATGGATGGCTTCGCATTGGCTTGATCCGCCGTCGGAACGAAGGGCGAGCGGCTCGACGACCCTTCGTGCACGAGTGGGCTGTGAATGAGTGGGCTGTGAATGAGTGGACTGTGAGGCGGCGTCGCCTCCTCCACGACCGATCCCGGCATGAACAAAGGTGTGAACAAAGCTGCTCGTGCCGGCGAGGGCGTAGTTGCTCGTGCCGGCGCTGCCACCCGAGCTGCGGGCAATCGTGATCGCCGATGGCGGTGCTTACCGTGCTTGCCGTGCTTGCCGCTCCCGGGGATCACATCGCGGACAAAGGGTGACGAGCGCGTCCTCTCTGCCAGAATCTCGTCCCCTGAGATACACGCCGAGATACACGCCGGGTGCGTCCCTGGGGGCATGGCGTCGGTCGGAGGCTCGCTCTGGTGGCGGCGGTGGCGACGATGGTGCGGATGATGCGGCACTTCAAGTGCTGCGATGTCTTGTGAGCGCTGGGTTGAGCGCGCCACTGATTGCCACTGATGGTCAACGATTGTCCCTGATTGGGGAGCGCGCCATGGTGAACGCTCCAGAGAGCTGCGGGGGGGGCTTGAGCGCAGTGGAGTTTGTCGTCGTCGCTGGTGCCGTTGCTGGTGCCGTTGCTGTTGCTGTTGCTGTTGCTGTTGCTGTTGCTGGTGCTGATGCCGTGGCGGAGGACGCGTCTCCGGCGGTGGGTTGGGTGCCCAGAAAGCTTGTGAGCCGGCCGGCAGCCACGAGGAAGGAGAGCCTGCCGGAGGCGCGTAACGGCAGCCCGTCGTGGTGGGCGCGTAACGGCAGCCCGTCGTGGTGGGCGCGTAACGGCAGCCTGACGTGGCTCTCGGCCTGCTGTCGAGAGCATACCCCTCGGCCGTCGCTCGGAGGATCGCTTCTCGCCGCGAGATAAGCCCCGAGATCGCTTCTCGCCGCGCCTCCGCAGCATCCTGCGCCACCTCACGGTCAAGCCTGAAGCTGCGGCAATGTGCCAAGTCTACGAACTTGACGGGGCCCGATTTGGAAGGCGACGGCCCATTTTGCGTCCCAAATTTGGATGTCGACGGCCCATTTTGCGTCCCAAATTTGGATGTCGACGGCCCATTTAGCGTGCCAAATTTGGATTGCGACGGCCCATTTAGCGTCCCAAATTTGGATGGCGACGGCCCGTACGTCTTCACGGACGCGGATTGTGTCGTCGGCCGCGAGCGCGAGGATGGCGGCGGCGGCGGGGGGTCGAATTGACCTGTCGACCACGCCGGCATCGGCGAGGCGGCAGAGGCGGCAGAGGTGGCCTGGAGCCAGCGACGTATCTCGGGGCTTATCTCGGGGCTTCCGAGGAGCGCATGCAGCACCTCCGGCGGCGGCATCGGGAGCGAACCATTCAAACTAGGAATGTTCGGTGACGGGCGCAGCGCCGGCGTCGATGGGTGCTGCTGCTGCAACGAGTGCATGGGCAACTCAATTCGTTCGAGGGCGTCGGGGGGCGAAGCGGCAGCGGATCGTGACTTCGCTGCCCTTCGTCGCGACACGAGGAGCCAGCCCGCCAAGCAGCAGAAAGCGAGCACGAGGAAGAGCCCCACGCCCAGCACGGCGCCCAATAGTGCCGTGTTCTCGAGCGCGAGCGTGAAAGACTGGCGTTGCGGAGGGAGCGGCGAGGGCGGCGGCGAGGGTGGCGGCGGCGGCAAGGACGGCTCCAAATTAGGAAATGGCAAGGGCTGCGGCGGCGGCGGCGGCGGCGGTGGCGGCAAAGGCCGAGGCGACGGTGGTTGCAAGGGCGGTGACTGAGGCGGCGCTGGCGGAGAGGGCGGCGGCGGTGGTGATGGCGGCAACGGCGGCGGTGGCGACGGCGGCGGTGGTGATGGCGGCGGCGACGGCGGCGGTGGTGATGGCGGCGGCGGCGGCGGCGGCGGTGATGGCGGCGGCGACGGCGGCGGCGATGGCGGCGGTGGTGATGGCGGCGGCGACGGCGGCGGCGACGGCGGCGGTGGTGATGGCGCCCGCACGAGTGCCTGGACGACGGATTGGACACTGACGCCCGTAACGCCGATGCCAAGTGCGAGAGTCAAGTCGGGTGGCGTCGCATTGACGAGTTGAGTGCGCCCTGCGCTCGCCTGCGCAAGAGTGGCGTAGGTCATGCGAAGGTCAGCGCGCACGCTGGCCGACAGCACGCGCATCAGTGCCACACGATCGACGGCGAGGCCAGCGTAGCTAGCAAGGCTGGTGCGCAGCGCGAGCCGCGCCGCCGCATCAAACTCGTCGAGGGAGAGGGCGAGCAGAAATGAGACGTCGAGCAGCGCCGCCACCGTGCCGCCGGGGCTCGCGGGAGGCAGTGCCGGTGGCGGTGGCAGTGGCGGCGGTGGCTTTGGAGGCCATCTGGGTGGAGGAGGGGACGGTTCAGCAGGCTGTGACGGAGGTGATGGCAGTTGCGGCGGTGGCTTTGGAGGCCATGCGGGTGGAGGCGGAGGCAGCCGAGGCGATAGCGGCCGCGGCGGCGATGGCGGCGGCGATGGCGGCGGCGAAGGCGGAGGAGGCGAAGGCGGAGGAGGCGATGGCGACGGCGGAGGAGGTGAAGGCGAAGGTCGAGGAGGCGACGGTGGTGGCGAAGGCGGAGGAGGCGAAGGCGGAGGCGAGGGCGGCGGCGGTGGGCATGGTGGTCGACGCGGCGGCGCTGGCGGCGATGGCGGTGCCGGCGGAGGTTGAGATGGTTGCGGAGGCGGAGGAGGCCATGGTTCTGGGCTCGGGGGTGGCGAGGGAGGCGGACTCGGCGGCGGCGGTGAAGGGGGCGGTGGACTCGGTGGTGGTGGTGATGGCGGCGGCGGCAAGGGAGGCGGCGGCGAAGGAGGAGGCCGAGGCGGTGGCGAGGGTGGCGGCGGCGACGGCGGTGGCGAGGGTGGCGGCGGCAACGGAGGAGGCCGAGGCGGTGGCGAGGGTGGCGGCGGCAGCGGCGGTTGCGAGGGTGGCGGCGGCGACGGCGGTGGCAGCGGCGGAGGAGATGGAGGGGGCGGCGATGGCGGAGGAGGCGAAGGCGGAGGCGAGGGTGGGGGGGATGACGGTGGTGGCGACGCTGGCGGCGACTCGGGTGGCGACGGAGGTGATGGTGGCGGAACGAACGGGCTTGGTGGTGGAGGAGGGGACGGTTCAGCAGGCTGTGACGGAGGTGATGGCAGTTGCGGCGGTGGCTTTGGAGGCCATGCGGGTGGAGGCGGAGGCAGCCGAGGCGATAGCGGCCGCGGCGGCGATGGCGGCGGCGATGGCGGCGGCGAAGGCGGAGGAGGCGAAGGCGGAGGAGGCGATGGCGACGGCGGAGGAGGTGAAGGCGAAGGTCGAGGAGGCGACGGTGGTGGCGAAGGCGGAGGAGGCGAAGGCGGAGGCGAGGGCGGCGGCGGTGGGCATGGTGGGAGACGCGGCGGCGCCGGTGGCGACTCTGGTGGCGACGGAGGCGATGGTGGCGGAACGAACGGGCTTGGTGGTGGAGGAGGGGACGGTTCAGGCGATGACGGTGGGTACGGCGGCATGGCTATCTAGCTTTTTTTTCAAGCGAGCATGTAATAGCGCAAAGGGCACCAGAGCAGTCGTCCAACACGCGCGACCCGCAACAAAATCACGTCAAAACTTCGCGACGGTTTCAGAATTCCGCAGAGGCATGGTCATCGAACTGTTATGAAATTTCGTCTGTTGCTGGGCGCACCTTCGAAGGGAGCGAGTTACGGCAACCGACGAATTCTTGCAAGTTTTAATCGCGGCACGTGGCGACCTTTGTTCGCGTCGGAGCACTTACCCGCGATCTGCGATGGGTGTTGAAGACGTCAAAGCGGCCTTCGAAGGCCTATCGATCCCGTGGGAGTGCGTCGAGCACAACCCCATCGAAAAGGTGGAGGAGGGCCTCGAGCTCGACTCGATCAAGTCGCTCGGCTGCAGCTTCGCCAAGAATTTGTTCATCAAGGACAAGAAGGCTGGCTTCTTCCTGCTCGTGGTGACCGCGGACCGCAAGCTCGACATGAAGAAGCTGCCCGGCCTCCTCGGCAAGGGCACGAAGGAGTTCCGCTTCGCGGACGAGGCAGCGCTGAAGGAAAAGCTCGGCTGCGGCAAGGGCGCCGCCTCGCCGCTGGGCGTCATGACCGACGCCGCTGGCGAGGTGACAGTGGTGCTCGACGAGGAGCTGATGGGCGCCGCCAAGATTGGGTGCCACCCGTGCCAGAACGACCACACGCTCGCGCTCACTCCCGATCAGCTCAAGGCCTTCCTCGCCAAGTACTCGCACGAGCCGATGCTCGTCAACTTTGCGGCGGCGGCTCCTGGCGAGGCGCCGGCCGGCGGCGCCGCGGCGCCGCCGCCGAAGAAGGCGCCGGCGAAGATAGAGGAGGAGGCGAAGGTGGTGGGCAAGAAGGAGGGCGCCGATTCCAAGGGCCTCGAGTACACCAAGGCGGGCAACTTCCCCAACTGGTACCAGCAGGTGATCCGCAAGAGTGAGATGATTGCCTCCCTCATCAGGTGATCCGCAAGAGTGAGATGATTGCCTCCCTCATCAGGTGATCCACAAGAGTGAGATGATCGAGTTTTACGACATCTCGGGCTGCTACATCCTGCGCCCGTGGTCGTTCAGCCTGTGGGAGGCGATCACCGAGTTCTTCGACGGGCGCATCAAGAAGATGGGCGTCAAGAACTGTTACTTCCCCATGTTCGTCTCCGAGGCGAAGCTGAACGCCGAGAAGGATCACGTCGAGGGCTTCGCCCCCGAGGTCGCGTGGGTGACCCGGTCGGGCGACGGCGAGCTCGAGCAGCCCATTGCGATTCGGCCCACGTCGGAGACGATCATGTACCCGGCGTACGCATGCTGGATCCGCTCGCATCGCGACCTGCCCCTGCTCCTCAACCAGTGGTGTAGCGTCGTGCGCTGGGAGTTTAAGCACCCGACGCCCTTCCTGCGCACGCGCGAGTTCCTCTGGCAGGAGGGGCACACCGCGCACGGCTCGTACGAGGAGGCGGACAAGATGGTGATGGACATCCTGGGGCACTACAAGGCCATCTACGAAGAGCTCCTCGCCGTGCCCGTCATCAAGGGCTACAAGACCGAGAAGGAGAAGTTTGCGGGTGGATTTCGGACGACGACGGTGGAGGCCTACGTGCCAGCGACGGGCCGCGCCATCCAGGGCGCCACCTCGCACAACCTGGGCAAGAACTTTGGCAAGATGTTCAAGATCGAGTACGAGGACAAGCAGGGACAGAAGCAGATCCCCTGGCAGACGTCGTGGGGCTTCACCACGCGCTCGATCGGCGTGATGGTCATGGTCCACTCGGACGATACCGGTCTGGTCCTGCCGCCGCGTGTCGCGCCCATCCAGGTGGTCATTGTGCCGATCGTCATGAGCGGGATGAACCTGGACACGCTGAGCGGCGCGGCGAGCGATCTCGCGTCCCAGCTGCGCGCGAGCGGCGTGCGCGTCGAGCTTGACGATCGCGACAACTACAACCCCGGCTGGAAGTACAATTATTGGGAGCTCAAGGGAGTGCCGCTGCGCCTCGAGCTAGGTCCCAAGGACCTTGAGAAGCGGCAGGTGCGCTCTCCCTGGATTGCCCTTGATTACTATTGATTGCAGCTCCGCGATGTCCTCGAGAAGCGGCAGGTGCGCGTGCTGTCCAAGGTGCTCATGGGCCCTCGGCATGCAAGTGCTCATCACGGCGCCCTCGCCTCTCCCCACAGGTGCGCGTGGTGCGCCGCGATACGAATGCGAAGCTCGACGTGCCGTGGAGCGTGCTGCCACAGCAGATTGCGCTGCTGCTCGTGCAGATGCAGCACGAGATGCTCGAGCGCGCGACCGCGCTGCGCGACGCGGCGCTCAAAACGGTGGTCGAGTGGAAGGACTTCGTGCCTACGCTCCAGCTGGGGCACATGGCGCTCACGCCCTTCTGCAACGACGAGGAGGCGACGCACTTTGAGGAGCTCGTCAAAGAGAAGTCGAAGGCCGAGGCGCTCGCCGCGTCGGGCGCAGAGGCGGAGGACGCGAGGACGTCAACATCGGTCGCCGCCAAGACTCTCTGCATTCCCTTCGAGCAGCCGCCACTGCCCGAGGGCACTAAGTGCTTCATCTCGGGCAAGCTCGCCACCTGCTGGGTGCTTTGGGGACGCTCCTACTGAGCGCTGCCCTGCGCCCTCCCTCGCCTCCGTCGCCGGTGTGCGACGAGGCGTCGCGTGCGCAGGAGGCTTGCCGCTGTCCGTCGGCGCAGACGCACAGAGACGCGCCTGGACGCGCCCGAGGGCGGCGGCTGCATGTGGCAATTGTGGAGGTGGGCCAGCCGAGAATAGAGGCCAGCGGGATTTCAGGGCTGGGGAGGAGCGTGTGGCAGAGGGCGCTTCGTGCCCTCCAGGTGGTGTCTTTGCGGTCTGAGGCGTTGAGCGGCTCTCACCGCCCGATCAGTTGCGCGTCCGAGATCGCACGCGACGTCGGAGGGCCCGGGAATGACACAGGTCACAGCACACAGCGTGTTGAGGGGGGGTGAAGACCCATGGTAGGTTGCATTCAAATTTCCCGAACAGGTGTAGGGTTGGGCCCTCCGACGCGTACATCCTATAGAACGTGCAACGTGGAAAAAACGGACGCGATGTCGGCGATTAGATCCGGCCCGGCCGTTGCTTCGCGGCCTTCCAAAGCACGGCATGTCCGGGCGCTTCGCGCGTCTTGCTCTCCGCACAGCGTCACCTCCGTCGCGCCTCTCGAAGCGGCGCGCGCGCGCGCGCAGCGCACTGCCTCGCGAGACGGCGAGAGATACTCTTCGTCGCAGGGTCGTCTGCCTCTCTGGTTGCGCTCTCTCTCTTCGCTTCATAAGCTACAGCTTGAGTGCGGTACTCATCAGCTTGAGTGCGGTACTGGTACGGCACCGCTCGACATTCCCGAAGCGCTCCCCCCCGTGATTATAGGCAACGCCCCCCGGCGGGCGCTTCCACCGACCAGCCCAGCTACGAACTAGGGAGTGTGGTTGCGTCGCCACACGTCGTCGTTAGAGCCCAAACAATCGGCTCAATCGGCCACGCGCTGCGGCCTTGCGCTCGGCCAGGGCCTTGACCAGCCGCAAGACGTCCTTCTCGTCGAATTGGAGGACCGTGGCGATGACCTCGAAGAGTTGCTCGCTTTCGTCAGATCCCTCGAGCTCGATGAACTTGACGATGACGTGGCGCAGGTAGTCCAAGTTTTGGCTGTCGGCTTGGAGCACCGCCTGATGCCGCAGCTGCTGCAGGTCCGCTTGCGCCGCGTTCAGCTCGCCCTCGAGGGTCTGACTCCGTATGCGCTCAACCGAAAGCTCCGCGTGCAGGCGTGCCTGTGACAAGGCGAGCCGCTGGAGAGCACTGCCCTCGTCGCTGCCCTCGCCCACGCCGTCGCTGCCCTCGCCCAGGACGGCGCTGCCCTCGACCATGACGGCGCGGCCATTGCCCACGACGGCGCCGTCCTTGCCCACGATGGCGCTGCTCGCGCCGCCAACGCCAGCCCCGTCGGCGACAGCGCTCGTCGCAGCGCCGGCGCCGTCGTGGGCATGCCCACGGCAGCGCTCGTCCTTGCCCACGTCGGCGCCGCGCCGCACGCCGCCCGGGACGACGCGAGCCTGCCCCTCGGGTGGGCGAGTATGCTGTGCGGCGGCCAGCGCGGTCTGTGCGGGCGCCATGGTGGGCGCCATGGTGGGCGCCATGGTGGGCGCCATGGCGGGCGTCTCAGCAGCAGCTCTCATCGTCCATTCCAGCCCCGTCATGTCGGGCGCCATGTCGGGCGCGGGCGGCTCGGCGGCAGGGGTGGACGCGGCCGCGGGTAGCGTCCGCCGCCGCATCTCTTCCTCCTGTTGCCCAAGGAGAGCGCGCGCTTTCTGCTTCACCTGCTTCGTCATCGGAGGGAGCAATCAAGAGCAATCAAGAGCGATCAAGAGCAATCAAGAGCAATCAATCAAGGAGAGCGTGTGCTTTCTGCTTCACCTGCTTCGTCATCGGAGGGAGCAATCAAAAGCGATCAAGAGCGATCAAGAGCAATCAAGAGCAATCAATCAAGGAGAGCGTGTGCTTTCTGCTTCACCTGCTTCGCCTCCGCCTTGGCCTCTCGCGCCTCAGCGGCCGCCTCCTCGCGCGCGGCCTCCGCCGTCGCGAGCGCCTGCCGTGCCTCGACCAAGGCGGCCTCCGCCTCCTCCGCACGCCGCAATTCTTTCGCCGCCGCCGCCGCCGCCGCCTTCCACGACGCCGCCAGCTGAGCCCTCGCCGCCTCAGCCGCCTCGACGCGCGCCTCGAGTCCGCGAGCCCCATGGCCTGTGGAAGGCGTCTGGGGCACCTGCATGCAATGAGGGATGCAATCAGCGGCAATCAGCGGCAATCAGCGGCAATCAGCCTGTGGACGGCGCCTGGGGCACCTGGGAGTGAGCCGGCGTCTGGGGCGCCCGACGCAGCGAGCGAGCCTCCGCGGCCTCGCGCTCGGCCGCCGCACGCGCCGTCGCGAGCGCCTCGCGGAGCTCGGCGGCGACCTCTTCGGCCGCGGCGCTCGCTTTCTCGGCCGCCGTTCGCAAGGATCGCTCGCGATGCAACTCGGCGGCTTGCTCCGTCACTTTCACCATCAGCATCTTCACACGTGCGCCCGAGGCATCGGACGCCGCGCCGCCAGCGCCGTTGGCGGCGACGGTGCCAGCCGCCGCCGCCGCCGCGCCCTCCTCAACCAATGGTGCGACCGCCACGGGCTCCTGTGCCTTGGCATCTCCCGACGTGCGCAGACGAGCGATCTCAAGCTGCATCGCCGACTCCTTGGCGTGTGCCGTCTTCAGCGCCGCTTCGAGGCTCGCGATCTGCTCGTCCTTCTCACGCATCCGCTTGAGCGCCTTGAGCTTCGTGCTGTTGAGCTCCTCCACCAGCGCACGGATGCGCTGCTCACCCGCCTCAAGGGCCCGGCGCTGCTGCGCACACAAGACGTCGAGCGCTGGCTTGCCAGGAGTGGCAGGGACTGGTGCTGCCGCGCTCGGTGCCGGCGCCGGCTCGTCAAGATCGAACTTGATCGTACCAGCATAGGGCTCGTCAGATGAGGGAGCTGCCTCGGGCGGAGCACCATCCTCTGGGAAGAATTGTAATGACGACGTTGCGATCGAGAGCCGCGACGTGGCTTCGGACAGGGACAGGCTTGAAGCCTGCTCAGCCGCCTGTGCTGCCGCTGCCGCCGCATGCTCCGCTGCGGCGGCCGCTTGCTCGCGGAGCGCTGCGAACATGAAGACCCAAGTCAAGTCAAGTCGAGTCAAGTCAAGTCAAATCCCACAGGAGACGACGAATCCCAATAGAGAAGGGACCTAGATGCCCTATAGGCCTAATTCTATTCCCGCCAACCCGATTGCGCGCGGTGGCGGGCGAAAAAACAAAACATGGCGTTCCAGTATGCTGAACCAGGTGCGCTGGGCGACCTGGGCGCCGCGACCGTCGCGCTGCTGGTGTGGTACTATGTGGCGTTGTTTACGCAGAGCTACGCCAAGATTGCGCTGGTGCAGCGGCAGCGGCGAGCCTCGTTCGGGCTGCTGAGTTACAGGACCTGCTCTTACACGGACCCGGCCGTCGCGCGTTTAAAGTACGGGGTTCCGCACGACTCGCCTATCGCGCTGACTGCTGATCGCACGGCCGGCAATCTGAGCGAGCAGCTGGTGCCGTTCTTGGCGTCAGCGTGGCTCCGCGCGCTCCTAGTGCCGGGCGCAGCTGCATCGAGCGGCCGTCTGTGCTATGCGTATCTCGTCTCGAGAATGGTGTACCCCTTTGCCTTCTACGCCGGCCACCCATTGCTCCAGCTCTCAACACAGCCGGGGTACTTGATTGTGTGGGGACAGCTCGCAGACCTGTATATGTTTCACGCCGGGGATCCGCCAACCTGGTGGTCTGCCGCGCGCACTGAGGTTGCTATTCTTACGCTGGCCGCTGCTTGTGAAGTCCTCATCCTTGGCCAATGGGCTGCCGCAAGGTTGTCGAAGGGCGACGCTAGCAAGGACCAGTCCGATGCGAGCACGCAGCCGCCATCTCCGCCGGGGAGTTCGCGGCGCAAGGCGCAAGGGAACAGGCGTGACGCGCCTTCTCGCTCCCCGAGTCGCCACGAGACAGATTGCGCGTTGCGCCGGAGCACTGTTGCGTCGCCGTCGGTGGAGGTGGTGAGAAGGCACACGTGATCGTGGACTGAGACTGTGTTTGAGAATACTCTAGAAATACGCGGGTCCTTGCCTCGCTCTGAACCGTTGCATCCCAGGGCAACACAGGTCGCACAGCGATCGGCCCGCACACGACCTCACACCGACGTCACGCGAGGCGCAGCGCCCGGGGGCCGGCATGTGTGGATTATATACACAGAGAAGTCATAGCACGTGGCTCAAGGGCGTGCCGCTTCCATCGGCGGCTGCGGCCGCCTTGAGTCGCGCGTTGCGTTGCTTTCGCTGGCCGAGCGCGTCGAGCCCGCAGCGCACGAGCATGACCAGACTCACGAGGATGATGACGACCTTCATCATCGGCAACATCCATTGGCCTAACAAGACGTCACCAGCGTCCAGTTCCTGAGCGTTGTCCGCAGGCTGCCCCCCATGCACAGCATGGGGATTCGGCAAGCCTGCATCATATTTCAGGAGCGGAGTGGCAGCAATCGCCGATTCCCTATGCCATCTGGTCGCATTGTTCACAGGGACCACGGAGGTGGGAGGCTTGAACTCGGCCTGGAAGAGCGCGTGAAGCTGCTTGTAGCTGTACATGGAAAGGTCGAGGGTCCTCTTGCGGCCGTCGTCGTCCTCCACCACTAGATCGGGATTGTGATGACGAATCCACTCAATCTTGACCATTGAGTACTGGTCGACACCGCCCGGCTCCTTCAGAAAGCGCTTTACCTGAGGCAAGCTATTGAGCTTTCAGGCGGGGCACGATATGACAGTGCCACGCTTGGCGACAGATGACGGCAACTGCATCACGAGAACAGCAACCCCGAATCGGCGCATGTTGCTGCGCTTTCTTGTGCCCCTCGAGCAAAAACAGGGCGCAGTACGAGAGAGAGTAGCCTATTTATAGAACGGGGTGTGAAGGAGGTACGGCGCCGGAAAAGAAGTGCGGGGACATGTTTCGTCAAGCCATCATCGTACTTCCTCTTTTGGGAGTTGACGAGACGCGCGTGCGAACCGCCACCACATGGAATACGGGTAGCGCTCATCCTCTCATCCGAGGCTCTTATTCACCCCCAACTCCCCACCCCCTCCATGAGCGCCGACGACGGTACAACCACCAGGAGTTCCTACAAGGCCCCGACTTCTTTCGATGCTCTCCTCTCGGAGCCCAAGGGGAAGACTGTGTACTTTGCCGGCGAGGCATTTATGCTTCACGTCTTTTGGGAGACTCCTTCGCGCGAGGCTGCCACAGAACTCTTGAGAGGTCTCTCCTTGTGCGCTGCGGCGACCCACCGCAACACTCCATGCGTGCCAGTCTACTTCTTCAGATTATCCAGCTGTGACGACGACCTCTGCCCACCGCCCCCAACAACGGTGGGGAACTTTCCCGCGCTGATGGATGCCTCCCGCAAACTCTCCAGAGGCGTCCCCGCGCCCGCTGTTCACGCTGAGCTAAAGAAGAAGGGTGTTGACGTGGCGCTCCTTTCCTTGCCCACCGACGCTCCCCTTCCACCAGAACTGCTGAACCGCCAAGCGTGCATCATCGAGCTTACCGAGGTGTACCTTGACGAGCGCGCGTTTGTGGAGCACGCCGGGAGTCGCGACTACCTCGACGGGCACGCGGCCGTCATGAGTCCTGCGTTGCAGAGTATCAGGCGGCCACGGTCTCTGCAGCTAGGAACTCCGAACGCGGGATTGGTGGAGCGCATTTTGGAGCCTGTGCTGCAGGCTACTGAAGTCCCACTCGGCGGCGGGAACTGCTTCGTTTGGCGTCCCTTGCCATCCCCGTCACCGAACAATGAGGAAGAAGGCGGAGGCGCTTCTATGTTCCTCTCTCTCGACACAGAACGGCTTCCCCCCGACCGCGCATCCGCAGCTCTACCCTCGGCGTTCGTCGAATTGTGCTGTACCCTAACAGTCTTCGAGCACCCTCTTCGCGACGGAGCAACTCGTGTCATGGCTGTGCTCTACGAGTGGCCGACTGCCGCCCTCCTTGAGGAAGTTGACCGCGCTCTGCTGCACGTCGCGCGAGGACAGGCCCATGTGCTTGACGCCGAGAGAGCGGCATCGCTCCCGCAACTCTTTGAGGCTGCTGGCCTTCATGGGCGTGTGATTCTCAACACCAACTCTGCGGGCTACGTCCTTCACTCCAAGGCGGCACACCTGACGACGTAAGTCGGCACCAAAAGAACTGCCATTATCCCCCGAAGAACTGCGACGGAATCGCTCGAGCTCTCTGCGCTCCCAACCCCAACCCGAACAGCTTTCATAACAATAATTGCAAATCTCCGCAGCATGGGGATTCGGCAAGCCTGCATCATATTTCAGGAGCGGAGTGGCAGCAATCGCCGATTCCCTATGCCATCTGGTCGCATTGTTCACACTCAGGGACCACGGACGAGGTGGGAGGCTTGAACTCGGCCTGGAAGAGCGCGTGAAGTTGCTTGTAGCTGTACATGGAAAGGTCGAGGGTCCTTTTGCGGCCGTCGTCGTCCTCCGGACCACTTCCACTAGATCGGGGGGGTTGTGATGACGAATCCACTCAATCTTGACCATAGAGTACTTGTCGACACCGCCCGGCTCCTTCAGAAAGCGCTTTACCTGAGCGCTGAGGCAAGCTATTGCGTTGAGCTTTCACGGTTTCAGGCGGGGCACGATATGATAGTGGTTAGTGCCACGCTTGCCGACAGATGACGGCAGCTGCATCACGAGAACAGCAACCTCGAATCGGCGCATGTTGCTGCGCTTTGTTTGTGCGACTCGAGCAAAAACAGGGCAAGTATAATGTGAGAGTACTGTACCGGTAGCCTATTCATAGAACGGGGTGTGAAGGAGGCACATGTTTCGCGGGAAAAGACAGGCGGGGTACATGTATCGGGAAAAGACATGTATCGTCACCCTTCCACATAATGGAGCTGTGAAGACAAGTAGTGGGGGGCCGTTTACGTGAAGTGTGTGTTCATACAAGTAGAAGACGAGCGAGCGATCACCATGTCACTGGATTCAGTCGCGCCCATCGCAGGATTCGGGGTCGCGTTGCTGCTCGCGCCGCCTCTGAGCCGGTGGTCGGGACAGCCAGTCATCACGATGCACCTGCTGATCGGGCTGCTCACGCAGTTGCTCTCAGGCACGCGCATGCCGTCCATCTTTGCGCCCGCGCACAATGCGGCTTTAGCTTGCATCACGCTTGCAGCGGGTTCCGAGCTCGTCGTGGCGGAGCTTCGACGTAACGCGCGCTCCATTGCGTACATATCGTGCATGATCACGCTCTTCACCATCGCATGCGTCTTCACAGCGTTCGTACTTGTCGGTGATACCCTGGCGAGCCAGGCGGGCAGCGGCAACTCGGTCGCCGATGCCAATCTGCGGCGCGTGCAGGCGATGCTCGCCGCGGTTGTGGCCGTCGGCCGGTCGCCCTCGTCGGCGATGGCCATTGTGAGCGAGCTGCAGGCCGAGGGGCCCTTGACGACGACCATGCTCTCGGTAACGATGGTGTCGGACGTGCTCGTGATCTTGCTCTTCACTGCGGCTTGCGAGCTCGCGCACGTGCTTTACAGCGGACACGTCCTTCAATCGACACGTGCTGTCATGACGCTCGAGGGCACGATCATCTCCTTCTGCTCGACGGTCGCCATCCAAATCGGGCTGTCGGTGGTGCACGGCATCGCGCTCGCCTACCTCTGCCTCCCGATCCTCGACCTCGACGAGCTCCGCAGCCACGGCCGAGCCCAACATGGCGCCACGCGGGCCCCTGTTGCTGCTGTCTGGGCGGAGGAGTACGACGCGCCTTCGCCCCCGCCGAGCACGAGAGCGAGCGAAGGCGAGGAGGAGGACGAGGAGAAGGTCGAGAGCGTGTCAGGGTGGGTGCGCTCGGCGGCGCAGCCGGCGTTGCTGCTTGTGCTGGGTGGCTACGCTTTCGGCGCCGAGGCGCTTCTCAAGCGGCTGGCGACCATGCTCAGCCTGTGGCTCTACCACGCGCCGTGGCCGAACGTGGACAGCTTGCGCCTCGAGCCCATGCTTGCATGCATGGTGGGGGGCTTTTGGTTGTGCAATGTGCTCCGGCGGCGCACCCAACTCCGACGGCTTCTGAACACTTGCCTGCCCCCACTGATCGCCTTCTTCTTCTTCACGACGGGCACCGCCATGCGCGTGCACCAGCTCCGGCTCGCGTGGCCGTTCGCGGTCACCGTCTTCTACTCGCGCGCGCTCGGCATCTTTGTGGGAAACTACACGGGCGTGGCGCTCGCGGCCCGGCATGCAGTGTGCGTGGGCGAACGTACGGACGAGGAGCGCCGTCGCGGGCACAGCGGGCCGGCAGAGTCCACGTGCGCGGGCGTGCAGTGCTATGGCTGGGCGGCCTACGTGACGCAGGCGGGCATCACCCTCGGGTTGACAGATGAGCTCGCCGCCGTCTTCCCCACATGGGGGCCCGCTCTCCAGGCGCCCCTGATCTCGTCAGTCCTCCTGACCCAGATCGTCGGGCCGCCGCTGCTCAAGGCGGCGCTCACGTACGCTGGCGAGGCGCACGCGTTGAGTCCCTTTGCGCGCCGCCCGGCACACCGCCCGTTGCTTGGCAGTCGCGACTCGATGGTGGAATTTGCGGACGTGGCGGACTCGCCTGACATCCGGCGAGCCTCCGATGCCGATAGCGGATGAGGGGCGCCGAGCGCTTTATTATGATCTATGATGAATCGCCGATGGTGCCGATACCAGGCCGATACGTCGTCCCTCTCGATCTTCATCGGGCGGCTCGAGATCGTCGCGCCGCTGGCGTAGCTACCGGCTAGGCGGATTACGACATAATTACGACACTGAACCGACTCGGACGGTCACGATGACGCGCCGGGGCGGCGCGCGGCCCCGGGACCCCGATATCCGGATATGTTCTCACAGTCAGGAGTCAGCAGCGAGCAGTCACACACCTGACCCTCAGTGGGGTTTTTCATATAGAGGAGCGGAGCTCTTGAGAAAAGAGTGAACTTATTAGACCAGGCACACTAAAACGCAAGCACGCCCCGTTCTAGGGCATACTAAAAATGGAGAGCGCAGTCTTGCTTACAGCTTAGCAGAAGGTGGTCGGGCGCGCCGCCTTGAAGGTCGTCCGGTACTTCTTGGCAATCTTCGCCACCCTGTGCGGCAGCGGGAAGCGGATGGACTGCGAGTGGAACTGCTTGACGTCGGCGCGCTTGCACTCCTCCGGCTTCAGCTCGGCCGTCTTGAGGATCTGGATGGCCTTCGACTTAGCGCGGCTGCGGCCTGCCATGTCCATGTACATCATGTTGATGGCAGCGGTGAGCGACATCTCGCGGATCTCCTTGTACGCGTTGTGAGTGCCCGTGCGCGAGTCATAGCGGAACCAGATGCCAAAGTTCTTGACCTTGAGCGGGCTCTTCTCATAGATCTGCGCGGCGGACGGGGCGGGGGCGCACACGCTTACGGTGAGCGCCACAAGCAAAGACAAAGGGTTGCGAGTACCGACGGCATGGCGCTGACGACCATCTGCCCGATGCGGCGGCAGCGGGCCCGATGATGGTGTCCGCACAACCTGGCACTGCCGAACGGCCTGCCATGGCGAGCTCCACGAAAGTCGCCAGAGTTCCCAACTCGTTGCGCCGCCACCACGTCCTCAGCCGCAGCATCCGCTATCGGCAGCCACGTTGCGGCGGCTGCTGTCGCACGCCGCACCCGCCGGCTGGCTGCGGCCCCATGCTGCGCGCTGGATGGAGCTCCGAGCATCTTGCTGCGGCGGCGATCGTGTTGGCAAGAGAGAGCGCGCACCTTGTTGATGGAAATGATCTGACCGTTGGCCTTCTTCACGCGGCACAGCTTGCCCATGAAGTACCAGAAGCGGCTGCGCGCGACGACGTTGTTCCTCGCGAACAGGTTCATGCGGTACACCTTGCACATGGCCGAGTCCGCAGAGTACTTCTCATTGGGCACGAAGCGTCCCACCACCTGGTACTGCGACTGCCCAGTCGGCAGCGCACCCGAAGCCTTCTTGCCCATTGAAGCTGAGCGACTGTGGATGCAGCAGAGGAGGGCGACCGCGTCAGACTCACGCTGCAGGCAGGCGCGCGCGGCGGTCGGGACGCACAGGGAGTGCGGGGCAGACGGGGCTCGCAGCGCTGCGTGTCCGAGCGTGGTGTGCATACGATGACGTCTCCGTCTCCAAGAGGCCGTGCTGTGGGGAAATTGGCGGATTGATTTTAAGCGCCGAATCCATTTGAGAAAGGCACCCGAGGCCGGCGCCGATCTCCAGAGAGTAAGATCAATAGAACACATTTCACAGGCGCTGCCCTGGGCGCGACCTCGAGTTGTCCTTTCCCCTCGGGATGAACAGGCCATCGCGGACGGCGACGCTCATCCTGCTCTCCGCCGCGGCGGGCTTCCGCGCGGGCCCGCGCGTGCCGCCATTCGGCCACGCCGCCGCCGCTGCACGCTCTAGCGTCGCATGCTCTATTGCTGTGCCCGTGCCGCCCGCCGATAACGATAGGACCGTCGTGGACGGCCCCAATGGACCCATCCTCGTGACCAAGGTCAAGGGCAGTTACTACGCCGTCGACGCGACCTGCCCTCACCTCGGCCTTCCGATGAAGCGTGGCAAGGTTGCCGACGGCGCGGACGGCGTGACGCTCACGTGCAGTTTCCACAACAGTTGCTGGGCGATGAAGGATGGAAGCTGCAAGAAATGGGTGACTGGTGCGCTCGGCATCGAGAATGAGGCTGCCGCCGGCGTCATGGGCAAGCTGGGTGGCCAGAAAAGGAGCATCAAGTCTTACAAGGTGGCCGTCAACCAGGACGGCTCGCTCACGCTTGAGTCGAACTCACTGATGCTGCCTGCACAGCCGCCTGCCGCCTCCGTGATCCGTACCATGGTGCCCGATTCGCCGTCGGGCTCCGAGTTCGAGACGCTCGGCGAGGCCGACCACGGGCCGGTCGGCGTGCTGCTGCTCTCGGTGGGCGCGCCCGAGACGCCCGACGACGTCGAGGAGTACTTGTACAACGTCTTCTGCGACCCGGAGATTCGCACCCTGCCTCCCGCCATCTCTTGGGCGTTCAAACGGCCTCTCGCGTGGCTCATCGCGCGCGAACGCGCCGAGGAGGCGCGCGAGTCGATGCGGCTCGCGGGCGGGCGCTCGCCGCAGCTAGCGACGATCCAGGCGCAGGCGAAGGCGCTCGGGACGGCGCTCGCTGACCGAGGCGTCGATGCGCGCCCCTTCATCGCGATGCGCTACTGGAAGCCGTTCACCGAAGATGCCGTCGAGGCCATGAAGGCGGAGGGCATCCAGAAGCTGGTGATCCTGCCGCTGTACCCACAGTTCTCCCTCTCGACGTCGGGCTCGGCGCTGCGCGTGCTCGAGCGATTGCTCTACACGGACCCGGGCTTCCCCATGAAAACGTCCGTCGTGCCCGCGTGGTACAACCGGCCACTGCATGCATGCACGTGCTCACCACGGCGCCCTCCCCCTTCCCCACAGGTCCGTCGTGCCCGCGTGGTACAACCGGCCCGGCTTCCTGCAGGCGACGGCCAAGGGCATCGCCGATACGCTTGCCTCGCTGCCCCGCGATGCGCGGGGGACGGCGCACGTGCTGTACACGGCGCAGGGCCTGCCGCGCAAGTACGTCGACGACCTTGGCGACCCATACCAGGAGCAGGTCGAGCGGTGCGTGCAGCTGGTGAGTGACGAGCTCGGCGCGATGGGCATCGCTAACAACCGCTCTCTCGCGTACCAAGGTACGATCGTCCCACTGAGGGCCACTGAGGGCCTTGAATGGCCTCGAATGGCCTTTGAATGGCCTCTTGCTTGCCCCAATGGTCTCTGCGTGCCCTAATGGCCACTCCTCGCATCCTTCATCAGGCGCCTTCGGGCCGCAGCCTCTGATGACCGCTGATGACCGCTGATGAGCTCTGATTGCCTCCCTCATCAGGCGCCTTCGGGCCGCAGCAGCTGCGCTGGCTCGAGCCGTCGACCGCGTCTGAAATCGAGCGGCTTGCGGCCCAGGGAGTGCGCTCCTTAGTGCTCGTGCCCATCTCCTTTGTCTTCGAGCACATGGCCACCCTCAACGTGATGGACTGCGAGTTCGCCGGCGTCGCGGCGGCGTGCGGCATCCAGTCCTTTGTGCGCGTCCCTACCCTCGGCGTGGAAGAGACGTTCATCGGGGCGCTCGCCACGGTAGTCATGGAGGCCTTGCCCGACCTGTCGCGCCCTTCCTTCCAGCAGATCAACGCGGGCACGCCCGTCGCCCTCAATATGGTCAATGAGTACACACGGCTGTACACCAAGGACCAGCTGCAGCTAGTCCCGCAGGAGCAGCCGTGGGGCTTCACGCAGGAGGCGGAGATCATCAACGGGCGCATCGCGATGACCGCGATCACGCTCGCGCTCGCGCTCTCACTCGATCCATCGCTCAAGGCCATCGTGGCCGTCTACCGAGCCGCTGCCGGTGCCGCCGGCGCCATGTAACACTGTGCCCCGGCGGCAGCGGAAGCGTCCAGCCGAACAAGGCAGCTGCCCCCCCGGGCGCGCCTTGCGGGCGCGGGCTTACCCTACTTGGTATTTGCCCGAACGAGCCACGGCTGCGGCGTGAGCGGTCCGCGGTAAACCGTAAACGCGTCGACGGCCGCGAGGGAGGCAGCTCGTCGCGCTCGTGCTCTCCTCAGCGGAGATGTCGAGACGGCGTGTGCCATAGAGCATAGTGCGCCTTTGTGTGGAGCGTGCCAACAAAGTCGCTTGGCCGTCGATCCCGACTATTCGTCTGAGGGCCGGGCAACGGGCCGTTCGAAACGGCGTCCATTCTTAACAAAGATACTCACGTCCGACCGCGCATGCACCATTTTTCGTATCCGTTTCGCTGCGCTCGACCGATCGCCCACTCCAAAAAGGGACGGGAAATGCAAGTTGCATGTCGACAGTAATTTCAGAAATTACCCGTGTGTTCTGGTGATGTGCTTTTTTGGCATGTGCTCGGTTTCCAATTTTGGCAAGTGCTCGCATTTACTTTTTTAGATTTTGACGAAATTTTAATTTTCAGTTTGAGATTTGATGCCACCGATGACCACTGATGACATGACCTCTGATGACCACTGAGATGACCACTGATTTCCGCGGATTACCATGACCTCGCTCCTCTCCCCACAGGTGGAGTTATCCAACGGCCGAGCTGTGTATCTCAAGCCAGCCGAGCAGGGGGCGCCTCAGGGTATGGATCTCGGACGTGCGGCATGCGCGGCGCGTCGCGGCCGGTCGCTTACTCTATCGCGTTTAGGGCGGAGGCGCGGCGGCTCATCGCATAAACAACGTGTAACGTACCGTACAAGCAGGAGGCCCGCGACCCGCGTGGTCCCTGCGTGCTGGCCGGGTTGTGCCGGGTAATATCAATGAATCTCCGATACGCATGAATGCAGGATACATACCATAAGTAACCCTGACTCAACCCCCCAGTCCGTACAGTTCGGCCGTCCGTGGAAAGCGAACGGACAACGCAAAGGGGGGCCGCGTCGCCGTCGGCCGTCGCCTGTCTTCTTGTCGCGCTAGTGTCACGCGGCGGACGCGCCTGTGTCATGTGTGAGGTTAGTGTGAGGTCGCCCCGCGCAGAGCGGAGATAGCGGCTATCTCCCGCTCCCGGCTCACCCGCCACGCCCGGCGAGGCGGCGTGAGTTTGTTATGTGTCTATTGTGAGTCGACAGTCGTGCCCCTCCGCCTCCATCCCGGACCCTAGTCGCTGTCTAGACTAGGACGCAGAGCCCGGGCCCTCGCGAAGCTGGCCCTAGCGCCTAGGCCAGCTCTCGGGGCTGTTTGTTCATTCTTCATAAGACATTCAGGTCCATCCTGTGCGATCTGCGATGCAACCGATACGGTCGTGCGTTACTTTGCTTGCCCCAGAAGACAACCATTCTAGCGCCTTTGGCGCTAGAACTCAGCATGTCCCGCGACTCGCCCTGCACGCTCCAGTCATCCCACCACCCACGGGTCAACAGGCACGACAACACACTGTGAGTGTGTGACGACACTCTGTCTCGACACTCGAGTCTCGATGGACACGAACAAGTCACAACCATCCACCCCCCCCACAAACCGCAGCGACGATGGTCGATGCACCGCAACACCCGCGGTGGCGACAACGTACGTGCACACTCAGGAGGCAAGGGCGAGAGCGATGACGAGTACGAGCAAGCGAGCAGGGCAATCGACTCGTACACGCGCCGGGCGTGCCGCGACTCCCTTGCGGCGCATCACTCACTGCAGGGCAGCATCACCAGTTATAATGTCGACCGATCTGATCAAGGCCACTGTAAGCATACATTCCGGTTGAGAACCAGAAGTCGCGACGTTCACTTCCCCACGTCACGAATCCTGCTCTGCTTGCCTCCTCGAAGGAGAAGCCCGCCACCTTGCACTGGTATGGTCGATAGCCAGCAGCCTTCATCTGCTCGATCGTGAAGCCTGCCGCCTTAGCTTCCTGCGCTGTATGAGTTCCGGGTCCCAGGTGCCCTGCACTGGTGAGCTCTTCAATCGAGAAGCCAAACACGTTGCACTGGCGTGAAGTATAGCCAGCAGCCTTCATCTGCTCGATCGTGAAGCCCGCCGCCTTCGCTTCCAGCGTTGTATGAGTTTTGGGTCCCAGGTGCCCTGCACTGGTGAGCTCTTCAATCGAGAAGCCCGCCACGTTGCACTGGTACGAATCATAGCCAGCAGCCTTCATCTGCTCGATCGTGAAGCCTGCCGCCTTAGCTTCCTGCGCTGTATGAGTTCCGGGTCCCAGGTGCCCTGCACTGGTGAGCTCTTCAATCGAGAAGCCCGCCACGTTG
>ERZ761574.525-NODE-525-length-26826-cov-70.973553_pt1 | contig 26826 bp, 9 predicted proteins | sample MGYA00374950_ERZ761574 | MGnify/ENA primary metagenome ERZ761574 (study PRJEB28895, sample SAMN07631631) | mixed culture metagenome | isolation source: Freshwater growth medium | place: USA: Seattle, Washington | collected 2016-10-03 ... | reverse complement strand
TGCGGCGGCGCTTGGCGGATGGCCTGCTCAGCGGCGACCTCGCGGAGCTTCCTCAGCTTCTTCATCTTCGCGCGTTGAGACGACGAAAAGTTTGGATCGCCACGTGGCGAGCGAGGAGGCGCTCCGGCACCTTGGGGAGTGCCCCTGCTTCCTCCTCCGGGTTGTATTGTGGCATTGTTCCGCGTTGCATTGGGCGTGTCCGTGTCCACCCGGTTGTCAAGAAAGCCAGACAGAAACCGCGTAGCTACAACGGTCCTCACTGTACAAAAGGAAGCTATCGAATGTGCTCCGGGTGCCTGCTGTGGCGGAAGGCTGATTGATTTGGCGGAGGGGCGACGACAATCGTTTAGGAAGCTGATTTGACTTGACTTGTCTAGACTTGGTTCGCCGCGCTCCTCCAGGCGCCGCACGGGATCATGACCGATTTCGGCAACATGCTCTCGCGCGCATCGGTCACTCAGCAGCTCACGGGCTGCGACGTGCGCAACAAGAAGGTCCTCGTCGTCGGCGCCGGTGGCATCGGCTGCGAGCTTATCAAGAACCTGGTCCTCACGGGCTTCGCGGATGTCACCATGATCGACCTGGACACGATTGACTACTCGAACCTGAACCGGCAGTTCCTGTTCCGCGCGAAGGACGTCGGCCGCTCCAAGGCGGAGGTCGCGCGCGATGCCGTGCTCAAGTTCCCGATAGACGAGGGTAACGACATCAAGGCGCAGCACGGCAACATCAAGGACGAGAAGTACTCGCTGTCCTTCTTCGAGGGCTTCGACATCTGCCTGAACGCGCTCGACAACGTCGGCGCGCGGCGGCATGTCAACCGCGTGTGCCTCGCCGCCAACCTGCCGCTCATTGAGTCGGGCACGCAGGGCTGGCTTGGCCAGGTGCGCGCCATCCTCAAGGGAAAGACGCAGTGCTACGAGTGCGACCCGCCGCAGCCACCAAAGACGTACCCGGTGTGCACGATCCGTAACCACCCCGACAAGCCCGTGCACTGCATCCACTGGGCCAAGGAGCTCCTCTTCCCGAAGCTCTTTGGCGGAGAGGATACCGACCTCGTGGACTCAAGCGAAGGCGCCGCCGCCGAGCCCACTGGCGAGCCGACCGCCGACGGCGCCGCAGCGGCGACGCCATCGGCGGAGGAGAAGCCGGCTTCGGCCGTACCCATGGTGCGCGCTGAGGGCGAGAGCGCCGCCGACTTCGCCGCGCGCGTCTTTGCGACAGTCTTCGAGGCGGATGTCGAGCGTCTGTTACGCATGGATGCCATTTGGAAGGAGCGCACGCCACCCACGCCTGTCCGACTCGCGGATCTTAAGGCGCTCGGGCTGCCTGAGGCGGCCGCGCTGCTCGAGGACGATGCAAAACGCTGGAGCATCGCAGAAAATGCGAGCGTCTTCGTGCACACGATCGTCGCCATATTCGAGACGCGCGGGCGCGAGGTAGGCTCGATGCGCTTTGATAAGGATGACCCTGACGCGCTCAATTTTGTAACGGCTGCAGCCAATCTGCGCTCAGCGTGCTTCGGCATTGAGCTCAAATCTCGCTGGGACGTCAAGGAGATCGCGGGCAACATCATCCCGGCGATCGCGACGACGAATGCCATTATCGCAGGCTTCATCGTCCTTGAGGCGTTCAAGATCCTCTCCGGGCGGGAAGCCCAGTGCCGATACTGCGTGTGCAACCAGTACGCCGGCGGCAAGAAGCGCGACCTCATCCTGCTCGGTACGAAACTCGATCCTCCGAAGGCCGAGTGCTACGTGTGCGGCAAGTCGGCGGCCACGCTCACATGCGACACGACCACCTTCACCGTGGCACTGCTCATCGAGGAGGTGATCAAGAAGCACCTCTCGTTCAACCGCCCGTCGATCGACGTGACGAGCGTGGGCGGCGATAGAACGGACCAGATCTGTGAAGGCGACGAGAACGTCGATGCCGACGAGAAGGCCAAGTATGAGCGCTATCGTGGGCTCACGCTCGCGGCGCTCCCGGTGCCCATCGTCGACGGGGCGACTTTGGATGTGGAGGACTTCTCGCAAGACATCAAGTTGACCATCAGCGTGCGCCACGACACGCTCGATGCCGAGAAGGTGCCCGCCGGCTTCCTGTTTGACACGGGCTCCGCCTCGCCGCAGGCTGTCTTTCCGTCCGCCGACGGTGACGGTGATGGTGGCGGGGGCGGGGGTGGCGGTGGCGGCCGCAAGCGCGCCGCCGACTCGGACGACGGATCGGCTAAGCGCGCGCGATCGGACGAGCCTGACGATGTCGACGACTGCGTGATGGTCGGCTGAGCCATGGAAGGCGCAGCGTAGGGGTCTCGGGTTGCCCATACAGTGAGACAGTGCATGTGGAGCGCATGTTCACGGGGTGATTGTCAGTGAGCTGCCACGGCGAGGGCCGACGGTGACTGACGGAAACTGCTCACGTCACGCCACAGTACTTGACGTTGTTAAGGCCGGCCGGCGAGGTGTGTAGTATGTTTGGGTTTTTTTGCTTGCCCAGTTTGGAAATTCGTTTCGTTGACGCACGAACGAGGATCGGTCGGTTGCGACCGTGCCAATCGTTTCGTGCGGCGTGGTGGCGGCCTCCTGCAGGATGCAGCGACAGCCCAACTTTGAAGGGGCAGCCACGCCACAGGTGCTTGTGCGGCCGGCCAGCTACAAAGGCTTGTCGAACGACGAGCTCGCTCATAGGCTGCAGGAGGCGGAAGACGAGCTCACTGCTCACCGGCTGCAGGCAGCCAAACGGCTCTCGCTGCACCTGAACAAGCGGCTGATGACATTGATCCAGCAATGGAAGGATGTGCAGGCGCAGCTCGGCTCGGTGGAGCTGGACAAAGCGTCGTCCGGCGCGCTGCATGCGAAAGCCTCCAAGATAGCCACGTCGATCACGGAGCAGCGCCGTGTCGTCGAGGAGGCGCTGCAGCTGATGATCACGCTGCAGCCAATCGGCCATATGTCGCCCTCTCCGACGATGAGCCTGTCGGCGAAGGCGCGCTTCCAGGGCACGCCCGTCTCCACGCTCAAGGCGGTGCCGGTTTCGGACGCATGGCTCCAGACGCTGGTCCAGCAGGACGTGCGTGACCCCAAGTTGAGCATTGGCGCTGGGCCGGCACAGTACTGGCGGTTCCGGTTTGCGACACTCTCGGACGGCTCGTTGGCACCCAAGCCGCCGACGACCCCAAGCCGCAGGTTGAAATCCGTGGGGGTGCTCAAAGAGGGGGAGGCCATCGCCCAGGACATCCGTGTGGCCTTTGCGACGTATGACGTGGATAGCTCTGGGGATATGGACCTAAAGGAGCTTGAGCAGGCGCTGCAGCATCTCGGGATCGAAACGCTGCCCTCTGGCAAGTTCCACCCGGACGCCGCTGAGATTATGGCGCGCTACGACACAGAGGGCAAAGGCCTCGGCTTGGGTCGGATTCGGCTGGCGGAGTTCAATGCGCTATGCCTGGACGCCCTGGCCGCGGGTGAGGAGCTTGCCAAATCGGGCTTCACCTCGGACGTGATACAGCTCAAGGTGAGCGACGAGAGCTCGCCGTCGGAGTTGCTCATCGAGGCGGTCGATGCCGAGGGCAACGTCGACACCGACTTCTACTCGAGCACACTACTCGAGCTCGACACCGAGGCGACAGAGAAGCACAACGGAGCCGCCGCCGTCGCCGCCCAAGAGCCGCGGCTCCTTGACCTCTCGGCGGGCACTCCAGTGGGCAGGTGGATGCGACCTGCTACGCGGCTACACGGGCTCGGCTTCGTCAAGGTGAGCGCGGGCGTCGGGCGCGCCTTCATCTCGGCGACCGAGGCGGGGACGGTGTTCTTGGCATTGCATGACGGCGCGGCGTCTGTGCCCGCGCTCTCAGTTCTGCCCAAGCCGCCGCCTCTCGCGATCCAGTTTGTGAGCGGCCACGCAGTACGCATGCAGCTGTGGGCGAGCGCGTCGGAGTGCCACACGGGCGCCGAGGTCACCGTCACCGCCGTCCTCGTTGACGAGCACGGCAATTGCGTCACGTCCGTGAACAGTGGCGAGGTAGAGCTCGAGGCCGCATCCTTGTTGCCTTCAGTGTCTGATCCGGCTCGCCCAGCCATTGAGTCCGAGCTGGTCGGGCTGGGCGCCCTCGCGTTCGTCAACGGCCAGGCGAGCACGCGCGTCTCGTGCAAGACGGCCGGCGAGCTCGTCATTGCAGTCGCCCACGTCGAAGGCTTCCCTGATGCGGTCCCGATGATGGCGAGCCATCCAAAGGCCCTCTTGGCCGCCTCGGGGGGGAAACCGGGGGCGCCAAAAGTAGCGCCTCCCAAGAGCGCTGCCCCGGGCGGCGGCTCGGCTGAGGCGGTCTTCCCGACGCTGCGCGTGCGCGTGCTCACATGCGAGCCGGCGGAGGCCTCGATTGTTGTGTCGCCCGCGTGCTCGCCGCTCGTGGCCGGCCGGCCTGTGGTGCTCGAGGTGCACCTGCGCGACGTTTACGGCAACCTCTCGGACGACGCGGCGCAGTACGCACAGCTCAGCTTGTTGGCGGTGACAATTGAGAGTGCCAAGCCCGTCGAGCGTGCTTATGAGATCACCATCACAGACGGCGGTGGGGCGACGGCGGCCGCGGGCGGCGCCGCGGCAAAGCCGAAACCGCCCCCGGGCGGCGCGCCCGCGACGGCAGGCAGCACTCGGCGCTTCGTGGTGAATCTCCAGACGGAGTCGGCGCCGACACCGATCCGCGCGTGGCTCGTGGTGCGCGATGGGTCGAGGCTGCCCGCGCGGCTGCGTCATCGGAAGGTTGACCCATGCTTCGTGAGCGTCGTACCGAGCGAGGCGGCTTCGTACGTGTTGAGCCTGGCGCAGCCGCGGCTGGTTGAGGTCGCTGATAAGGCGAAGCTTGATGCCGAGCTTGAGGCTGCCGACAAAGCGGTGCAGGAGAGGGAGGAGGCGGCGGCCGCGGCGGAGAAGGTGAAGGCCGAGGCCGAGGCCGAGGCGGAGAAGCGCGCGGCACTATTGGCCGAACGGGCGGCAAGTTTGGTGGCCAGCAAGCAGGTCGAGGCAGACGCGGCAACCAAGGCGGCCAAGGCGGCGATCGACGCGGCCGCGGCCGAGGCGGAAGCAGCAAAGGCGGAGGCGGCATCCAAGGAGGCGGCGGAGATTGCGGCGCAAAAGGCAGCCGCGCACAAGGCCGCCGCGGAGGCGGCGGCGGCGGCCAAGGCGGCGGCGGACGCGGCGGCCAAGGAGGCAGCGGACGCGGTGGCGGCCATGGAGAAGGCGACCGCCGACGAAGCCGAGGCGGCCAAGGCGGCGGCCGAGGGTAAGGACGCGGCCGAGGCGGCGGCGAACGCGATGGCGCGCGCCCGGGACGACGCGAGCCAGGCGGCGGTCGAGGCCACGAGCTTGAAGGAGCGTGCAGACGCCGCTGCGGCAGCCGAACCGCTCGGCGTGCATGCGCCGGTGAAGCTGCGCGTGACCGCTAAGGATAGGTTCGGCAACGACGTGGGTGCCTCCCCAGTGGGCGACGTGTCCGACGTGAACTTGGAGGTCAAGGGCCCCGCGCGCTTCGCAGCATCGACCAAGGTGACGAGCAAGGACAGCGACAAGCTGCCCAAGCTCGCGCTGAGCGAAGGCATTGTGGACTTTGAGCTCTTGTGGAATGAGGACGCCAAGGCGCCCAGCCCGACGCCTCTAGGCGCCGGGGCGAAGCCGCGTCCGATGGGCTCTGACGGCCACGGGACGCTCCACGTGGTCGCAAAGAGTAACGGCAAGGGGTCGGGTCCCAAATCGGGGTCGGAGCTGCAGGTGACCATCCGTCACTCAAAGCCTGCACGCGTGGTGCTTGGCGCGCGCAAGGGTGCACCGACCGAAGGCTGGGAGGGCGAAGGGCCCGATACCCTTGAGGCGCTGGCCGGCCGGCCGCTCACCGTGCCAATCTTGATAGTGGATCGATTCGGGTGCGTGTGCTCGCATGAGGATCCTCGCACGGTCAAGCTGAAGATGGTCGGCAAGACGTCTGGGCTCGTGGCCTTCGAGGAAGTCCAGTGCATAGGCGGTGTGGGCGAGCTCATTGTGTCGAAGACCTTGGCAGAGTCCGTCGAGTTCTCGATCTCCGACGACACCTGCGTTCTCGACCCTGAGGAAGATGCGGAGCTTTCAAAGCGGATCACGGAGAATAAGATGCCGCTGCTCAAGTTCTTTGTCGTCTCAACCACGGTCGCCTTCCGGCACTCGACGCCGTGCGCGCTGCAGGTGCTGCTTGATCCCGTCACGCTCGCAGCCAACCCGAATCAGTCCAAGCCCAAGCCCAGCACGGCGCCTGCCGCACTGGCCGCCCCGACGCAGCCAACGCCAGCCAACGCGGCGCTGCCCAAGGACCTTAGTGCGAGCACGGGTGATGCAAGCGCGGCGGCGGCGGTGGCACCCGGACCCGAATCCCCCGGTAAGACGGGCGAGCAGGGCGAGACAACGGCGGCCGCGGCGAGCGGCGAGAGCGGACCTGCGTTTGAGCGCCTCGACCTTGGCACCACCACCAAGCCGACGCCGGAGGCGCCCAAAGCGCCGCCGCCACTCGAGGTGGTCGCGGGTAGCAAGCTGACTGGCGTGGTGCAGGCCGTGGATGCTTTTGGGAACCCGGCCACCTCGGCGGTTTGGTGGAAGGGGCGTGCCGTCGCGGAGGTCATCGTGGAGCACGAGGCCGTGCCCAAGAATGAGGATCGGACGCTCTCGGGCCGCGGGCTGCTTGCCTTCGAGAAGACGCCGATGAGGCTCCCCACCACCAACGGCAGCGTGAAGCATGATGTCGATTTGAATGATGGCGTGCTCAAAAAGGTGCAGACGCTCAAGCTTGTGGATGGGCAGGTGAAGCTGCCGATCAACGCGACGATCGCGGGCGAGTTGCGACTGAGCGCGACACTCAAAGACGACGCCAAAAATACGGGGGCGGGCAAGCTCGTGCTCGCGAGCGGCGCTGTCGTGGCGAACGTGACGGCTGCGGCCGCCGAGATGTTCGATCTGGTGCCGCTAGACCAGACGGGCGATGGGCTGCGCGTCATGGTGCATGCGCGCGACGCGTACGGCAACCTGGACGAGGCTTGCGATCGTGAGGTGCTCATCGAGATCGACCATCACGGCTCGGAACCTTTCCTGACAGTGCCGAACAGTGGGCTCGTCAAGCTGAGCGGCGGCGTGGCGGAGCTCACCGGCATCCGGCGGCGGGAGGAGGGAGAGCAGTGAGAGAAGAGCGGAGTCTAGCCCGGAAATAGTCTCGAACTCGATCGTCGGTATCGGGACTACATACGCGGGAAGCGTGAGAATCATGCATGAGCCATGACCATGTTGGTCGTGTGTCTGCGCTGTGTTATGACCTATGTCTTGTCGCGCAGCGTCTATTAGCGCGTCGGCTAGTGGGTACTAGCGTAGTAGTGCAGCTCTTTGTGGGGAGTGCACCGCGCACAAGCGCGTTCCGAGGTGGGTCATATGTGCTGCGCAAGATTGCACATATTTAATTGAACACATTGGACACCGCACTCAAATAGGCAAAGCCTTGCTCACTCCTTTTTACCCTCCATCTCTTCTCCATCCCTGCCACCTTCCGTGCCCGTGAGCATCGCATCGGTAAGCGCCATGGCGACGTTGAGCATCGCCGTCTCGACAGTGCCAACCACCTGCTTGATCGTGCTGCGCGTGCGCCGCTCGGTGCGCGTCATGCCGTCCCATTGATTGAGGAGATTGTGGAGCTCCCTCTGCGACTTGTTGTACGTCTCCACCTGCTTGTCCAGCCGCGTGAACTCGATGGCCGACTTGCACACAAAAGACACCGCCACAGTGAGCGCAACGTACGGCGCGAGTTCCTTATTGAGGCCGACGAGGACGGCGCCTGCTGAGGAGATGCAAAAGATGACCACTTCGAGGCACTGCAGCTCGAAGGCGCGCCACGGCGCTGTCTTTTCAAAGTAAGACAAGATCGGGCGGGCACGGTACTGCATGTAATCGTCGATGTTCATCGAGGTCATCATGTCGTCCTTGACGCGAACCGCGCCGCCACCCTGTTCAACATCGGCGCCCGCCGCGGCAGCGTCAGCGCCGGTGCCATCCTCCTCGAGGTAACGCGTCTCGAGGCGCTCCCCGCGCCAGGTTGGGTCCTCACCGTTGCTTTCTGCTGCCTCAACCAAGTGGGCTGAGGCTGCCGCGGGAACGACGGACACGCCTGTCTTACTTTTGAGGTGCCAGCCCTTCATCTGTCTCACCAGGCGCTCTGCCGATCTTCCCTCAGAAGAAAGTTCGGTGATTCGCTGGTCAACACTTTTGACCTCGTCCCCCTCTTTAGAAGCCGCCACCATCTCCATCTCGACCACTTCGACCTCACCCCCGGAGATGGTCATCTGGAGACGCTTGGCTTTTGGGATGAGTCCGTAGATGCAATCGGAGCAGCGACCGATGCTCAGGATGACCGCCCCCACCATCGAGACGAAGATCCCTACCACGGTACTCATCAGTCTCATATGCGTCCTCCGCAGATAGCGACGCGTTGCAGTGCGTGACACATCGTTCGCGAGTTCCTTCTCTTTCCTGACGACCTCCGCCGTGAGCGCCCACTCGCGCAGTGTGACGAAGTAGATCCTCGAGGCCACGTGATGCTGCAGCGCCTCCAGCGTCTTGCGTTGAGCATCGCCGTCCACCTCGTCGACGAGAAGCCGCGACGCGTCCAGCCCGCCAGTCGTATGGCTCACCGACGCGCCCTTACTCAGCTCCGACCCTGTGTTCAAGTAGATGGACTGGACGCGCTGCACGAACAAGGTGCGAGCGAGCTTGTCCTTTACCTTGGCGGAGATGGGCGCGACCGGCTCATCGTCGCCCTTCTTCTTCTTATCGGTGGGCCCTTCCTGCGCGGCACGCATGGACTCTGCGAGTGCTTGCCCATCATATTCCATCGAGCGCGTGCGGAACTTGTAGATCTCGGAGACGATCTCGTACGAGGCCATCTTGGCGACCGAGAACTTTTGGCGCTGGCGCAGGCGTGTTGAGACGGTGCCGAGCAGCGCCACAAAGATGGGCAGCACAAGCATCCCCGCGTTGAGGATCCAGATGTCTGACAAGGCCGGGATCTGTGTGATGACCGAGAGCATCGTCGTCAGCAGGCCGCAGATGTAGAGGATGCATTGCATCGACCACGAGCGCAGGTTGTACACTTCGGCATTGTTGAAGAGCACCAGATGCCGGCTCCACGCGGTGGCGACCACCTTGGTCTCAGCGTTGCCCAGGCCGAGCTCGGGAGGCGAGCCGGCGCTCGAGAAGCAGCTGGTGAACAAGTCGAGGAGCGACTCAGCCGAGCGCTTCATCACATCGGCCGTCTGGAACTGCTTCATCACAAAGTCGGGCGAGCGCTGCCAGATCTCGAAGAGCATGAGCGCCTCGGGGAGGCCAAAAGAACGCATCCAGTGCTCCGAGTGCTCGCCCGCCGAGAGGAGCAGGTCGACGCGCGCGAGCTCCTTGTCGAGCAGGATTATGTTGTCCAGGGCGAGCTTGCGGTTCTCCTTGGTCATGCGCTCCTTGCGCACATTCCTGGCCGCGCGCTGCTTGTACTCGGTGATCAGGCGCATCACGAAGTCGATGTCCCACTTGGGCTTCATCAGGCGCACGGCCTTGATGATGTAGCTGAAGGCCTGCGCGATGCCGCCCGTCGATTCGAGCAGCAAAAAGGGCGAGCCCTCTTGGATGAAGTCGACGATCTTGCGGTGCTCGGCGGTGCTGCCGTGCATGAAGATGGCGCCGATCGTGCCGAGGACCGAGATGATGGGCTTCGCCTTGAAGTCGACCGAGTCGAAGATGATGTAGTTGGTGCCGCTCGCGAAGAGCTGGGCGTCGTAGAAGATGCGCCAGATGCGCCCGATGATCGGGCGCCGATCGGGCTGCAGGTCGACGTCGTACTGGTACTCGCGAAAGATCTCGATGACGCGCTTGCACATGCCCGGGTGGTTCGGATGCGAGTCGATGAGCTGCACCGTTCGATCGAGCTCCTGCGCCGAGGCACGCAGCCACGCGAGGCCCGCGGGCGTCACCAGCCTGCGCAGGTCCGCACGCGGCGTCGCGTAGTCAATGCTGGTCAGCTTGTACTCGGTGACCTTCTGCTCTTCAGGCGCGTCCAACTTCTTGTAAGCGAGCTCCTGGTCGATGAGAAACTTGCACTCGATGAGCGCCTGGAGCATCGCCGCGGCGCGCTCGAGGCGTGGGCGCGAGTCCATCACGACCACCTTCGGGTTCAACCCCGTGTTGCCGCGCAGCGCGATCTCGATCATGAGCTCGGCCGTGGGCGACGAGTTCTGGTTCTTGTCGATGACCAAGAAGACCTGGGAGAAGGTCGCGTAGTCGATGAGCACGGAGAAGACGTTCTTGAGGCGCTGGAAGGCGAGCTTGCTCGCTAGGGACGGGTCGAGCATCGCCGCGTTGTCCTTCTCGATGAGCGGATCGTACCGATCCCATGGCAACGTCGCCGCCCGCGGCAGCAGCGGCGGCTCGCCGTCATTCTCGACACCGAAACGTTCCGAGCCCGACGAGCTTGGCTTCTTGGACGACGACGGGCGCGCCGCCGGCGGCTTCTTCGGTGCGCTCATCGGCTGCGGCGCCGGACGGTACTGGCTGAACCCGGGCTTCCACAGGGGGTAACGGCTTTTCGTCTCAATCCAGAGCTCAAGGATCTCGTCCTTTGTCAGGTCCCGTGGCCAGATCCACGCCTGTGCGAGCAGCCCCGCCCCCTTGCTCGACGTGACGAGCCGGCGGATCTGCACACTCGCGTCCATCTCGGTGCTCACGTACGTGGCGGGGCGCTTTGGCTCCGGCAAAAGGGCACGTGCCGGCTGCGGCGCGCCCTTAGTGTCGGTCGAATGGTACCCGATCCAGAACTGCGATTCTCGGCCGTCGTTGGTGACCACAAGCAGGCACCAGTTGTCGCCGGCGAGGCGTGGGTCGAAGTCAGTCGCGCAGAAGACGTTGTCGACGAGTGCGCCGAGTTGGTTGTTGCGCACGAGCGCGGGCATGTTGCGAGTCTCTCCGAAGAAAAGGAGTTGGTCCGAGAGAGATTCAATCGGCCGCCATTTGATCCAGTATGCGAACGTGTAGCAGAGCGTGTCCTTAGTGGGCATGTACGCGAGCGCAGTCGACATGAGCCGCATCGTCGTCCCGCCATTGCCGGCAGCGTGCATCCCCGCATCATTCCCTGATGAGAGCGTCGTCGGTTGCTGATTCAAGTGAGAGGCGACGGGGGCGGCATCGGCTCTTTGTTTGCTCGCTTTCTCACTTGTATCGGCCGAGTCGGCAGGCACATTTACCGGCCTGGGCGCGCGTACCCCCGCCGTCGTTCCCACGACGTCGCGCAACGCCAAGCGGCTCCACCGGTTCGACTTGGCGTTGATCGGCTTGGCGGGATCCTCGCCTGCAGCTGCCTCGGCCGCCTCTGGAACCGCCATAGAGTCAAGCGACGCCTTGCGGCTCCGGCTCGGCTCGGCTTGATCCTCGCCTGCAACTGCATATCTGTAAAGGGCGGGGGTGCTCATGAGACTTGCCTCGACCGCCTCCGGGACCGGAATCGACGGTGCCGTGGGTTGCAGTGGCCGCGCTCCTGTTGGCTGCGGTTGACTGCCGGATTCCATATCGGGCGTCTTCGAACATGAGGAGGAGGCGTTCGACCCCTCGCGTGATGCGTTCGCGTTCGGCGATGGCGTGCGACGGCTCCTCGCGTTCGGCGGCTCATCGGGTGGGCTGGGCGGCGGCGTGGGCTCACTCCCACTTGTTGATGTGGGCCATCCAGGCACGACTGGTACCGGGCCACGTCCCGCCACCACGTCCCGCCAGCCGGGCTCGAAGAGCGACGGCGGCTCACGCACGCCCGACTGGCTGAGCGGGTTGTCCTCTGCCATGCTCGCCATGCTCGGCTCTATCGACTCGCCATCTTCGTAGGGTGATGTCCACTGCGTCTTGGTACTGCCGTCCTCCGTGCAGTAGTAGTAAGTTCGCCCATCCGGGGCAGTCGCCTCAGACCATTGCGGAGAGAGCCCGTACTTGCTGCGAGACGATGAGGATGCCGTGGCACGCAACGCACACCCAGCAGATCCACCGCGTGTAGAGCAAGCCCCGACTCCAGCGCCAGCATCATTAGTTGTGTCGTCCTCTCGAGGGCTCGGGAGCGTGCTTTCCATCTTGCTCCCCTTTTTCCGAATCCCGAGACTCTCGGGCGGTCGGATGGCGATGCGCAACATGACGACGCCCACTGGCACCTCCACTCTGGAGATGTCCTCCTCCTCCTCCTCCTCCTTAGTGTCCTCGAGCTCCTCGTCAATGGGCCCCACTTTACTCAGGCTCATACGTCTCAGACTGGCCCAGCCACTGCCAGTGGCACTGGGTGAGAGGCTCACGACGCTCCCGACGCTCGAGCGTGCGAGCTGTGGAGGAGCCTTGTGGGGTGGAGGCAGCGCCTTGGGCGCAGGTGAGCCCTTGGGCGCCATCTCCTCAAAGCCCATCAAGTCAAATGCCATGTCCATCTCGCACGTGCCGTTATTGTTGGGCTTGCCGTCGCGCAGCAACTCCTTGAGGCTGATCTTGGTGATGCCGATGAACCCTTTGAGTTGGGCCGTGCCCTTACGGTCCGTGATGTACCACTTGCGTCCTTGCTTGTTGGCCACGATCAGCTTGATGGTCACGTCGGAGCTCGATGGGTCGACATCTTCGAGGATCTGCGTGAGCTCGAGAGTCTCGGCCTCGCTGTTTTCGGTGCGGTACCGGCGCTCGATTTGATCGTGAGCACGCCCCTTGAAAGTGCTGAAGCCCTTCCTGAGCGGGTACGGCTCCGAAAGGTGCTCGGGAGGGTTGTCGCCAGGGATCATGCTCTCGACGAGAACGAGCGCATCGCCGGCTGCAAACTCGGGGCCCATGGCGGCGAGGATCTTCAAGCCTATCTCGTTGAGGCGCGAGCTCTTAATCTCAAGGCGCACCTCACCTCGCTCGAGCTCCCGCTCCTTTTCGTTCTCGGCGCGCCGAATGTCGTGGATCAGCATCAGGTTCGTCATTCGGAGCCAGCTGCGCAGATTCTTTGGGCGTGTCGTCTTCACGAGATGCTTCGAACGCGCCTGGAGCATCGACTGCATCGTCGGGTTGTTTTCCTTGAGCGTGATCCATTGGTCCTTCATACCCTGGTACCACTCATCGTAGCTCTGCCGCATGTTGCCCACGTATTGCGTCTGCTGCGGCAGCACGCCCCCCGGCGTGACCGCCTGCTTCACGTTCAGGTCCCAGTAAAACACACCGTCGTCGTCCTTGATGGCCACCTGCTTGCCCAGGGGCTGATGCGTGACGGCGTCCATGATCCACTCGTTGTTGACGCGGTCCATCTTACCGATGAGCTCGGCGTCGTCCTGAGCTTGCAGCGACGCGTCGATGAACAGCGTGTGCGGTGGCTTGAATGTGAACTCAGGCATCTGGTAATGTGGGCCAACAAAGAACGCGGGGTAGCGCCACGCGTTGACCGCTGCCATCCAGCCCTCCACAGGGTCGCGCTGCCCATCAAAGTAATCATCGTTGAAACGCGGACGCGACTGGAGAAAGTCTTTTCGCTGCTCGCGCAAGCCTTTGTCCTGAATGAGGTGCATCGGATGCTGCGAACCGCCGTGCACGGTGAGAGACATGGCCGGTATCTCCAGCTCCCACACCTTGATCGCATTGAGCATCCACAAGCTGTTCTGTCCCTTGGGATTCGTTTCATGATTCGGGTCCGTCTCTGGCACCCAGTACATTGGGTGAGGCATGTCCTTGATGGCCTCGGTTGGAGGATTCTCGTAGTCGAGGGCATTTGCACGGAGCTCTGCAATGAGCTGCGCCTTGAGCGACTTGAAGCGCTTGGTGTTCTGCGACTCGAACGAGGACTGGAACTCTTCGACCTCTTCGACCGACATGGTAAGGAGCGGTCGGCCTGCGCCTCGGATCGCTGCTGCCCCGCGCTAAGCCCTGCGCCACGTGCACGAAGCGCGCGGCGGCGCGCTGAGCGCACGACGGGTGGTTGGCCTGTTTGCGAACCCGCTACGCCCGTTAGCGAGAAAATTGCATGCCATCTCTTCCACGCACCCTCACACACCAACCCCGTTTCTCAGCGGGGTTGTAGACTCACTGAGCTCTGGGGTGTGTCTGATAACTGTCTGATGACGGCTGATGACAATCGAGAGTGGGCGTGAAGCTTTTGAGCGAGCGCTTCTTCGGAAGGCTCACGCCGGGGAGGATGGTTGGCACTCCGTTGCACATGGACACGTCACTGCCGCGCACGATGGCGCGCATCCGCCGCTTGGTGCGCGAGAACCCCAACGATCGCGAGCTACAGCGGCTCCTGCACACCCTCCTCACTTCGATGTCATCTGAGCGCGTCGACGAGGGCGAGGTCAACAGCGTGCTCGCTCAGATGGAGCAGCGCAAGAGTCGTCAATCTCTCGAACCGCAAAAGTCGCCGCCACTCACGGGCTGCCTAAATGGCCTTCGAGCGCTCGGCGACAGCCGTGAAGGCAGGGCCGTTGCCTCGCCACTTCGCTTGGTACCGGGGCAGGCTTTGACACCCAGCCCCGGCTTTGGCACCCACTCCGCGACCATCACGCCCGCGCAGCCGCGCCGTGCCAACTGCCACCCCTTCGAGGAGGACACTTCGGGGACGATCGCCCGTGCTGCAGCTGCCATCGCCACCGCTGAGCGTCAGCAGAGGGCGTACGCAGACGAGGTACACACTCTTCACGGTCGACACGGCGACACCTCGTCGGCCTTTGCGCCTTTACCCTCACTCGCGCCTGCTGCTCCAGCTCCTCCGGCGTCTGCCGGCGCCTCGCCGCTCACGACGGCGCCTCTAGCGCTCACGACGGCGCCTCTAGAGCCTTCGCGGTCGCAGCCCACGTGCGCATCTCTCCGGCGGCTCACCGGTACCGCCCCGACCAGCAGCGCATGCGTCCCGACCAGCAGTGCATGCGCCCCGATCAGCAGGGGAAGCGAGCCGTCAGTTGGGCCGTCAGTTGGATCGGCAGTTGGCTCGCCAGAGAGCCAGAGTGTCTGCGCGCACTTTGCCTCTGGCGGCGGCGACGACGGCGATAGTGGCGGAGGCGGCAGCGCCGAGCTCGGCACAGCAGCGCCGGAGGAGGCCGCCAGCCTCACCCTATTCGAGCCCGGTGCGGCGCTCAGCGGCGGCTACTGGTCAGCACAGCGCCATGAGCAGTCGCTCGAGGTGATGCGCCGTCGGCAAGAGCAAGCGCTGACGGCGCTCCGCCAGAAGAGCTTCCGCGACGCGCGACAGGCGCAGGCGCAGCATGAGTACGCGATCGCCCAATTGCGCCGCCAATCGGAGGAGCAGTTGGGCGCCGCGGCCGAGGCGAGGCGGGCCGAGGCGAAGCGCGCCGACGGGCTCGCTCAGAAGCTCGGCGAGGTGCAGGCGAGATTGAGGCGGCTCGAGGCGCAGCAGCCGTTGGCCGTTGTCGGCGGCAGCAGTGCCCGCTGGAGCGGCGAGAGTGTGGATGTGAAAGGTGCCTCCGCCGGCGACGTGCCGGGGCTTGAGGGAGAGCTAGCGGCGGAGCTGCGCGCGATGGCCCATTCACACCGTATCGAGCTCGGAGCCAAGGAGAAGGCCGCCGCCGCCGTCCTCGAGCGCGAGGTGGCGCATCGGGAGCGTGCCCTCGCGAGCCTCGAGGCGGGCTTCGCCGAGGAGCGGGCGGAGCTCGAGGGGAGATCGACGAAACTCGGGGCTCGTGTCAAGGAGCTCGAGGCCCAACAGCAAAAGGCGCTCGAGGCGTTCAAATCGCGCGCCGAGGTGGCCGAGAGGGCGCTCGAGGCTGAGCGATCTGAGCGGCGCGCGCTCGAAGAGAACTTCAGCGCGGCGCAGCGGCAGTGGAAGGCGGGGCAGGCGGAGGAGGCGCAGCGGCGCCAGCGGGAGGATGACGCGCTCGTGGACGATGTGATGACGCGCAGGCGGCAAGAGATGCTGGCCGAGGCGCGCAAGCAGGCGCGCTCGGAGCTGTGGGAAGAGGCGCGACGATCGGCCAAGGAGGAGCTCGAGGGTGCGAGATTGGAGCTCGAGGCGGAGATGCTCGCAAGGCGGTCGCTCTACCGCGAGAATGAGGAGGCGCGCGCGGCGGCGGAGGCACGCACCGAGGCGGCCGAGGCGGCGGCGTCGCGTGCCAAGGCGGCTGCGAGGGAGGAGGGCTTCGCGGAGGGGCGCGAGGCAGCGTGGCGCGAGGCGCGCATGATCGCTCGGCTCGAGATGGAGGAGGAGATGAAGCGCGCGGGGGCCGAGCAGGCTGTGGCGGCCGAGGTGAAGCTGCGTGAGCTCGAGCAGGCACGTACCCAGGTGCATCTCCAGCTCGCCGAGGCTGAGAGGGCGATGTCGATCGCGGTTCAGGATGCAAGGGAGGAGGCGATCGCGCAGACGCGGGCGAAGGCGTATGAGGAGGCGAGGGAGCAAGTTCAGGCCGAGTGGGCAGGGCAGCAAGGAGGCGCGCAACAAGGTTGGCCCTCCGCCGAGGGCGCCGGCGTGGGCGGCGCCGGCATGGAACCCTCAAGCCCAAGCGCGCCTGCGACCCCAGAAGGGTCCCATGCTGGTGGCTTGACCGGCCCCGCGCCCAGCCCTGGGCCAAGCCCTGGCTTCGGCTCGAGCCGCATGCTGGACGCGGTGAGTCGTCTCGCCGAGAGCGAGCAGCGCGCGTGGGTGTCGGAGGTGGAGAGGACGGTGCAGCAGCGCCAGATGCTCAGCAAGGCTCAGGAGGTCTCGCAGGCGATCGGCGCTGAGATGCGTCGCGCCAGGGAAGCCATCATCGCCGAGTATGGTCCTGGTATCTTCGACAGCGCAGCCGCCTCCGGGGCCGTGGCAGATCTTCCCACACGAGCCCTCGGCCTCCTCGCCGCCGCCGCCGCGCCCGCGGCCCGCAACGCCGACGAGCTGCAGCTGGAGCATTCCTCGGAGGTGATGGAGGAGCTCATTAAGGCGAAGGGCAAGCTCCGGCAGCGAGATGAGGCCCTGCGCGAACGAGATCTCGAGCTCGCCGAATTGCGAGCGCAATTAGAGGGCCTGCGGCTCAAGGCGGCGCGTGCGGAGCGCAAGGCGTATGCCCACGAGGTACAGGTGGCGATGCGCGACCAGAGCGCCGCCGCTACCACCACCACCGCCACCGCCGCTACCACCACCACCGCCACCGCTCCCGCCGCCGCCGCCGCCACCGCTCCCGCCAGCCCCGCCGTCGGCGGGTTTGCCATCGCCGCCTCTCCCTCCGCGGGACCAGAAGCGGCGCGTTTTGGGTACCCTAGCCTCCCGGCGCCACCCCCTGCCTACCCAGAGCCTACGCCTGACACCGAGCCGCTCGATGCGCCGCTGAGCTCTGGGGTTGGCGAGGTGCAGTCGGCCGCGCCGCCGCCCGCTGCTGAGGACCCTTACGGGTACGCGACGACCAGGGCGGCCGCAGAGGCCGTGTTTGCCGACGGGTACGCCGAGGCCGAGGGTGGTGCTAGTGGGGACGCCGTGCCGGGCGTGTCGGATGGCTTGGCCGGGCTGGGTGAGCCACCCTCTGAGCTCCCGCCCGTGCCTGTTGTGAAGCCGCGGCTGCCGCCGCCGCCCCCGCAGGTGGTGGCGGCACGCGGCGAGTTCCCAGCCCCTGGCTTTTTCTGCGCCCCCGCATCGGATGCTCCTTACGCCGCCACAGCGCCCCTTACCCCGGCTGCCGCTAGCGCCCTGGCCGCGCCGCCCTCACCGCCTCTGCCCGAGCAATCACCATCGCAGAAGGTCTCCGACTCCCCCCCTGGCTCCTCGGCCGCCCCGACCGGCTCCTCGGCCGCCCCGACCGGCTCCTCGGCCGCCCTGACCGGCTCCTCGGCCGCCCCATCCGGCTCGTCGGCCGCCCCGACCGGCTCCTCGGCCGCCCCATCCGGCTCGTCGGCCGCCCCGAAACCCGGGAGCTCCGGCCCCACTGCGGCGACGCGGCCAGCCGCGCAGAAGCCCTCTCCCAAACAGTCCAAGCCGGACGGCGGACTCAGAGCGGCCATCGAGGCAGGCGCGTGGATGGCCGAGGTGCTCGGCATAGCGCCTCCCCCCGAAGCGGCCGACGTGGAGGGGCACCATGCGCTGCTGCATGCCTGGCTACGCTCGGGCGAGCTCCTGTGCGAGCTCATCAACAAGCTGCAGCCCGGCACAATCTCGCGCGTCTCCTCGAGCGCCATGCCCTTTAAGCAGATGGAGAACATCTCGAACTACATCGAGGCATGCGCGGCGCTCGGCGTGCCCAACCAGGACTGCTTTCGATCCGTCGACCTTTTCGAGGGCAAGGACCTGCGCGCGGTCGTGCGCAACATCCATTCGCTCGGACGCGTCGCGCAGCGCCTCGAGGGCTTCCACGGGCCCACCCTCGGCGCCAAGCTCGCTGAGAAGAATGAGCGCTCCTTTACCGAGCAGCAGCTCAGCGAGGCGAAGGCGATGCCCGCGCGCTGGTCCAACGTTGGAAAATCGATGCCGTCCGCGGACGCGCCAGTCCAGCCGCGGCCACAGGCGGCCGGCATGCGGCGCGGGCCTTGAGCGCCGGTACTCGTTGTACCCCATACATACAAGCACGACCACGGCACAGAACCGAACCGTTCGCTTCGTGACAGTGTACCGTGTTTACCTAGACGGGCTAGATAATATTATTAGAACGTAAAAGCCCGACCCGACCGCTTTCGGCTTTCGACCGGACCGGCGAACGTCTACGTGATACGAAAGTCAAAGTGCCGGCAGCCGATCGCACCATGCAATTAATTGAATCGTCAATCGTTCACGCCCGCGGGGGTCTGCGAGCCGTCAAGCGTCAACCCGTCCTAGGGGAGACATGGGCCCGCGCGGGCGGGCGGGCGCGCGCAGGCTCGAGTGCGGAGTGCGAGTCGCACGAAGTCGAACTGAACTGAACTGAACTGAACTGCAGAGTCGGACGGCTCACTTGACTTCTTTCCAAAAGAAGAAAGTGTGCCTTCGATGGCAGTTTCGATTACTTCTTGTTCTGGACGACTCTCAGATGCAGGCCCCATCCGGTCTCTGCGCAATCGAGGAGGAGATTCGACTTGCGCACGAGCGCTTGGTGCCACTCGCAAAGGCTGTGAAGGATGCGGAGGATCGTTGGACTCAAGCCGCTGCACATGCGAACACCGCGCAAGTGGTGGCAGCCACCGCCGACAAGAAGTCTAAGAGTGTCAAGGAGACTGCGGCAGAGGAAGCCAATGCCGCCGCCAATGCGGCTGCGCAATTGCTTGAGGAAGCAAGGATTGCGGCAGAGGCCTCGATGGCGGCGTTTACTCGCGCGGTTCTCACTCTGCGCCGTGAGCACACCAAGCTGACGGCCACGATCTCGCACGAGGAGATCTCGCTGAGTACGTGCCGTCAAGTTGTCTCCGAGACCATGCACGCTGTCGAACAGGCGCTGGCCACCGAGCGCCGCTCTGGCACATGTGCGGCGGCTCTTCGCGACGAAAAGAGCACACGCGCTGCCGAGGAGCGCGCCACCTTCCTGGCCGTGCGCGAGGCAGTGGAGGGCAAGGGTGCGACAATTATCCGAGGAGCTCAAAGTGGACTGTACGTAGTGGGTTCCACCGGCCACCCCGGCCAGTTTTGGACCGACTTCCGGCGCGCCGTGTGGCTGCAGGCGTTCGAGTCCAACCCGCCGATGCAGCAGCCACGCGCCATGAAGCTCGGTGGATCCCCCGAGCGCCCAAACATCTTGGCACCGACTGCGCGCCGACTGCCACCCGACGTGCGCCTGCATCAACTCGCAAAGTTCAAAGCGGGCAACTGCGCGTGGCTCTCTCCGCGTGGCTCTCGCTCGCCGCATGGCGGGCCGACCGAGCGTGCGGCACCGGCAGAGCCGATTGCGGGCGTTCGCCAAGGTGTGATCATCAAGCACGTTGAGCTCGGAGACCGAGATCTCCACCCGAGATGGCTGAAGGCCGACGACGAGGCCGTGTACCTGGTCGAGCAAAATTCGACGCTGACCACCACCCTGCGCAGCAAGCCGGCTTGGGTCAACGAGGCGCAGCTGCGGCCTCGCCCGCCGATGGAGAGGGTCGGAAGTTTTGGCCACGCGCCGCCATCCGCACGGCCCCGTTGGCGCAAGAACTTTGGCGCGGGAGGCGAGGACTTGAATGACGTGGCAGATCGCAAGGCGAAGCAGCAGAAAAAGGAGCTGGCCGTCGTCGACGCGAGCCTCAAACGTCAGCTGGAGGACGAGAAGACAGGTGCGCCTGCGACGCGCCGGCTTCCCCCCCGCCCCTCGTCTGCGCCCGCGTCCGTCTCCAGACCAGCTTACTTGTGGGTCTCGCCGCCACCTACGCCACCGCCGCCGCCGCACGCGTCGCCGCGGCGTGCTGGAAAGCCTTATGGACAGCCGATGTGAATTGTGCGTGACTTTTTCTGAAAGGTTACGACTTACGTGCCCCCCGTTTCGTCATTTATAGAGAGGCGGTCCACGCAACGGCGTGTCATGGAGGCCGAGGTGGCAGCGCTCGCTCGCCGACTCATCACCGCACACTCCTATCTGGCTTAAAACCATTGGCGGTATCGTTGGCGGATCGCGCGCAGCCGAGCAATGCTTGAGAGATCGCCGGACCTGGAAGTGGAACCATCCAAACCGAGCCACAGTCGCGCAATGCTGCTTTGCTGCTTTGCTGCTTTGCTGGCGGCGCCCGGCGCCGCTCCGACCCGTACCGGGCCAACGTGCCCTGTCTTCGTAGCCGTCGTCAACGACAAACGAGACGCCCCTCTGGTAGGACGCCACCTCCATCGGCCTCGTGCCCTTACTGGTCGTCCTCCTTGTCGTAGTAGGTCATGGTTTGCGCCGCGGCGCCTCCGCCGCCCATTGCTGCTATCCTCTTGAGGGCGCCGAAGCGGGCGGTTGCCTTGGCACTCTTCGCCGCGGCGACCTCGTGGTCTGCGGCGACGACGCCGTTGGTGAGCTTCTCGGCCTTAGCCAGATGCTCTCGCATGTTGAACAGGGTCGCGTCGGCGATGTTGCGCAACGCATCCTCGGTGAGAAACGCCTGGTGGCCCGTTACAATGACATTCGGATAATTGACGAGCTGCTGGAAAACATCGTCCTCCAAGACCTCTCCGGTGTGGTCTGTGAAGAAGAGGGACCAGGTGTGAAGAAGAGGGACCAGTTGGCACCAGGCTTAGGGTGAGGCTCGGGGCGTAGTGTGCAAAGGCCAGGGGTCGGGTGGGGGTGTGAAGAGGTGACCACACACCATGAAAGAAGAGGCCAGACTCCTCCTCGTACACGTCGAGCCCTAAGGCGCCGATGGTCTTGTTTTTGAGGCCCGCAATCGCCGCCTTCGTATCTAGCAGCCCGCCGCGCGACGTGTTGATGATCATCACTCCCTTCTTCATCAGAGCGATGCGCGCCTCGTTGATGCAGTGGTGCGTCTCCTTGGTCATCGGCGCATGCAGCGAGATGATGTCGCATCGTTTGCACAGCTCGTCGAGCGTGACGTACTCGACGCCCTTGTCCGCGAGCTCCTTGTTCACGCTTCGCGATTGCGCGATGACTTTGCAACCAAAGCCAAGGAAGATGTTCGCCGCGATCACACCAATATTGCCCGTGCCGATGATGCCCACCGTGCGCCCGTGCATGTCAAAGCCGGTCAGACCACGCAGGCTGAAATTGCCGTCCCGGTTCCGCAAGTATGCCTTGTGAATCTTGCGGTTCAAGGTCATGCAGAGAGCCACCGCGTGCTCTGCGACCGCGTACGGCGAGTATGCCGGCACACGAGCCACGGAGATCTTGTTGACCGCTGCCGCGGCCAGGTCCACATTGTTGAAGCCGGCGCAGCGAAGCAGGATGAGTCGGCACGACGTGTATCGGCCTAGCCAGTCGAGCACTTCCTTGGACACGCCGTCGTTTACAAACACGCACACGGCCGCACAGTCTTGAGCCAGCTTCACGGTCTGGGGGTTGAGCTCCGCTTCGATGTAGCGCATGGCGTACGGCAGTTTGCCATCGGGTTCGGCCGCCTTTTCAGCAGCAAGCGCGGCCTCAAAAGCAGCCTCCTCGTACTCTCTCGCTGAGAAAACCGCGATGATCGGCTGCTCCGTGGTGGAATCTCCGTGCTCCTTTGCTTTGGCCACCTCCTCGCGCAGCTTCTCGGGTGCAGATGGTTTATCTGAGTCCATCAGCACAAAAGGAGCTGGGCGCAGAGCAGTCGCGGTCGGCGGGACGAGTTTTGTAACGTCTTGTGAAGTGTTCAAAGTTAGTGAACTACTACTAACTTTGAGTCTCTTGTACAAAAGTCTCGTGCATCTCTCCGCGTGCCATCATCCCACCCACAGTATGATGAAACACAGATACACAGCTATATTTTCTTCGGAGTATAAATGTATCAACCACCACGCCCACGCGGCACCTCGCCACAAAACAGCCCCGATCTTGCCATGGTACCCACCCCCCCCCCCCCCCCCCCCCCTCTCTTCTCCGTGCATACACCGCCGCGTTACCGCCGCGCGAGCGATGAGCTTGCGATGAGCAATACGAATCCGCGCGCTAAAATCTCCCGCCTCTCAGCCTCCTCGACCTCGTCATACGTCAACACGGATGGCCACGTGGATCCATTTCCGATTTCGAACCTCGAGCACAACGCGAAGATTGCTGCCGAAATCTATAGTCTCACGCCGCCCTTGGAGTGTAAAGGCACAAGGGCTTTGGGCGAGTGCGGAGTGGCTGCGGAGGCTCAACTCAAAGAAGACATGAGTTCCTCCTGTTTTTGCTGTTGGGCTTCACGCGAAAGGGTTTTGCGACGACGCTGGGGCAGCTGGAGGCCTGGCAAAGAGATCGTCCAACAAACTTGTGCTAAGCGACGGCAGCGCTCCTGGGATCGTGGGTGCACGAGGCTCCAAGGCTGGCTGTTGCGGCGGCCGCTTTGCGAACAGATCGTCCATAGTCTTCTTGAGCTCGACGTCCACTTCTGATACAATCCGTGCGCTGTGGCCCAAGGCGCCACGTGCTTCGGTTCGGGCGAATAGGCCACCAAACGAGTCATCGAGGCTCGGCGCCGATACTCGCACGGAAGAGGCAGTACTCTGCACCTTAGCGTGGCTCGTATTTCGTGCTGGATGGTTGACGCGCGTGAGACGAAGCAGCGCGTCTAGCCGCGTCGGTGGGCGCGGCCGATGCTCCGTAACCTCAGTCGCAGCCCCCTGTGCCCCTGCTTCCGGCTTCGGCGCCCTGGGCGCCTTGGCAAGGAGCCGTCGGAGCCGTCCAATCTCCGCTCTCGCTGCCTCCAGCGTGTTCACGTCTGACGCGTCCAGTGGGCCATGGGAAACGTCAGCCACTTCTGAGCCGGAGGCCAGAGGCGACCACGCCTGCGGAGCAGATGGCCGCTTTGCAAAAAGATCGTCCAAAGTCTGCTTGAGCTCGACGTCCACTTCTGATACATTCCGTGCGCTGTGGCCCAAGGCGCCACGTGCTTCGGCTCGGGCGAATAGGCCACCAAACGCGTCATCGAGGCTCGGCGCCGGTGTTTCAACAATAGCATCCGACGCTGCCAATGCGGCAGCAGTGCCTTCTTCAAGCTTGGCCTTGACTGCCACCTTCTTGCTCATTCGAGTTGCCACTTCATTTGCCAGGCTGCCCACGCCTTTCCAAAAGCTGATCCCATCTGAATATGCATCTGTGGCTGCTCGTACGCCTTCCCGCTCGTTCCACAGTCGCAGATGTTCGCAATCTGGAAAGGTCAGGCGATTATCGAGGGTGCAGTTCTCCGGGTGCAGGACGCCAATCCAGCCCTCGAAGGTTGCTTCTCTTCCTATCCTCTTGATGTACCAATCGAGGTGGTCGGAAATGAGACGTCTGGCCTGTTCATTGACCAGCTCCATCTCTGCCAGAATTTCGAGGTCATCCGCTGTCATCTCTGGCTTCGTGAGCGGAGGAGGAGTGGTGGGAGAGGCAAGACCAGCCGCGATATGCATGTTACTCCAGCAGGATCACCATAAAACGAGTCCGCAAGCGTGTTCGACTTCGAAATACCCGAAGAGTCGATTCAAGACAAGTCGAGTCAAGAGTCAAGGGAACGGCCTCCCATATCAGCGAACTGCTTTAGGGTAAGGTTCGTCCCTAATTGGGTGGTTTGGGAGAGGCGAGTGCCAAATTAGGTTGTGGTTGGCCAGAGAAATGCTAGGTACGACGACTGCGTGGAAGCCATTCTTGTTCGTGGCCATTATTTTTGCCAAGCCCGAAGATTCTCATGCCGCAGCTGGACCAGGAATCACGCTGGAAGTAGACCCCGACGCGCTGTGGATGAACAACATGCCGATCGCCATGGGAGGCTCCAGAGAGGACCCATTGGACAACTTACTCGCACCGGACTCGGGCTCCGGCGACGAGGAGGCTTCAAGCCCCGGCGACGAGGAGGCGCCGTCGCCACCACCGTCACCGTCGCGGCCACCGTCATTGCCACCGCCGCCGCCGCCGTCGCCGTCGCCAGCAGCGCCTCCGCAGTCTCCTCCTCTTCTCCCGCCATCCTCGCCACCACCCGCAGAGAAGAAGCCCACAGAGGCCCCATCAGAGGAGCAACCAGAGGAGATGGAGGAGGACCCCGCGAAGGCTGCCCGAGCACAGGAGCTCAAGGAGAAGATGGACGCGCTCAAGGAGGCCAAGGTTGCGGGTGACATCACCATCGTCGAGTACGCGCAGGCGATCAGCAAGCTGCGGCACGAGCATCAGGCTGCGGAGCAGGCGGCGGCGGCGGCGCGAAAGCGCGAGGTGTTACAAGAGTACGAGACCATGATCGGCGGCACGTTCACGTCACCATCTCTGCAGGCGCCAGCAGCGGCTACAGAGAAGCCCACCCCAGCTGAGAAGCCCACAGAGGCGCCAACAGAGGAGAAACAACTGCAGGAGACCCCGGAGGAGGTAGAAGCGTCGCCACCGCCGTCGCTGCCGTCGCCGTCGCCATCACCGCCACCGCAACCGCCACCTCCTCCCCCGCCATCGCCGCCCCCCCCTGCAGAGAAGAAGCGCACGGAGGCGCCCGCTGCGATGGCGGATGAGCTCGCGACGGAAGAGGCGCCCGCCATGGCGCCCGCAGAGGAGGCGGAAGAGCTCGCGACGGAGGAGGCGCCCGCCATGGCGCCCGCTGCGGCGGTGAAGCCGCCGCTGCTGGTTGCGACGGACCATCCGCAGGTGCTTGTGCTGGTCTCTGACCACGCAAGTGGCACTACAGAGTTTGGGCGGGCGCTCCAAACACATCCGTGCGTCTTCGACCTCGAGGAGCCTTTCTCGTTTAGCTCCATGGTGTGGTCGACAACCAAGGTCCACGGATGCAATGCGTCGTCCTTTGCCGATGCGATCTTCGACGCGGACACGGGCACCATCATGAAGAAGGCAAACCCGGTGCTGTCGGCACAGATCTTGGGGCTGAGTGACACCAAGAAGCCCGGCTTTCAGCCGGTTGGTCTCACCGGTGATGACCCCTCGCTGTATGAAGGTCTAAGCTATGACTTCGCGGAATACGTCGTCCGCATCCGCGATCTCGTCTGCAAGGGCGTGCCCGCCAACGTGTGCCCCCCCTCGGACTGCACGATCACGCTCAAGTTCTTCCCGCAGTTCGTCAACGCCAATACGGCCGGCCAGCTCGTGAAGGAAAGGCCGCCGACAAAGTGCGTCAAGGACCGTAACGACAAGACGATGGTCGCATGGGTGCATGCGCTCAAGACGATGGCGGAAAACAAGAAGGTCGCGATGATGGCCATCATGCGCAACGAGAGTGACAGGCAGTTCTCCACGTTCCACCAGTTTGCCCCTGCCGGCACTCAGTTTGACTGCAGCCTGCGACGCGAGCCCACCACGTTCTCAGTCATGTCGCGAAAATACACCGACGGCCTGATCAACATCGAGGACTGCTGGACGGGGCCTGGGGGTGCGGGCAAGTGCCTTCGCGACGCCCTCGAGCTTGTCGGCCTGTCCGCCGATCCGATGGGGGACATAGGGACGAGGGTGATGGCCGGCTCGAGCCTCGATTGGGCTGCTCATGGCAACGCGGCGGCGCCCGCAACGGCGCCCGTTCTGGCGCCTGTCCCGGCTGCCTCCATTGCGGGCCCTGCACAGCTCGAATTCAATGCAATGGCGCCCGCACTGGCCGGCGCTGCCGTTGCTGCCCCCCTGCCCGCATTCATGGCCTCGTCGGAAGGCTTCAAGGGCTTTAGGAAGGGCTATCACTTCGGTCTTGGTGCGGAGGGCCTCGGATATTACATCAACAGCGCTCCGGTGACGCACATGGCCGCGCCCTTGGGATTTCCCATGCGGCACGAGCCGTTGGGATACCCCACGCGGCACGAGCCGCAGCCTCTGCCTTTGCAGCGAGCGCATCGGGTCGTTTCCTTTACGCAGGTGGGCCAGCTCGCCATTGAGCAGATGCCGCCCAAGCTGCCGGCGTCGCTGCCTTTACCGCCCACGACAACGCGCGAAGCTTGGGCGGCATGGGCAGCGACGCCGGTGTCTCTACGCGCCCTTCCAGCCGAACACCCAGACCAGTACGAGTATGCAACAGCGAGGTCGAGCTGCGCCACCGACGCCGGCGCCATGTTCTTGTCGAAGGGGAATGGCGTCGTGGAGAAGAAAGCTGATCCCGCGCCGCCGCCCACGTCACCCGCGCCGCTGCCGCTGCTGTCGCCTTCGGCGTCCCTGCCGCCAGGCAAAGCCGGTGCCAAGAAGGCGTCGGCGGCCGAGAAGGCAGCGGCCGAGAAGGCAGCGGTCGAGAAGGCAGCGGCCGAAAAGGCGGTGGCCGAGAAGGCGGCGGCCGAGAAGGCGGCGGCTGAGAAGGCGGCGGCCGAGAAGGCGGCGGCCGAGAAGGCAGCGG
>ERZ761574.513-NODE-513-length-26967-cov-96.625372_pt1 | contig 26967 bp, 15 predicted proteins | sample MGYA00374950_ERZ761574 | MGnify/ENA primary metagenome ERZ761574 (study PRJEB28895, sample SAMN07631631) | mixed culture metagenome | isolation source: Freshwater growth medium | place: USA: Seattle, Washington | collected 2016-10-03 ... | reverse complement strand
TGCATCAAAACCGAGGACCCCCCCTCCCCCCTCCCCCCCCCCCTCTCAGAATGAACGCGATCGACTGTACCAACCGAGCAGCGTGGATGGTCTCTCAAGTGGCAAAGCCTCAGTCCGACGCCAAACGGCCGTCGGTCAACTTTCATCGCCGAAACCATCGCAGGCGACGTGAGGGGCTGCAACGCGAGGGTGCCAGGCCGTTCATGGCCCGCAAGCGTGGCCGCTCGCCACCGTCCGGAGCGCAATATCTGACGACGCGGCTATGCGCCGCTTTCGAGGACGACCAGCTGCACGCCAGAGCGGATCACCAAGCGCTGCCGCCTACGCTGCCTCACGCATTTGCCGAAGAGCGGTCCTACTACAGCTCAATGGTGCAGCTCGTCTTGGATGAGGCGAAGGCTATGGTGGCCGATGGCCTTGCAAGCTCACGTAGTAGTCGCGCTGCACACGCACGGCTCACACTCGAAAACGTAGTACGTGCTTCAGCCCATGGTGGTGGCGGCGGCCTCGGCTGCATGTGCTTCGAGCAGCCACGGCAGTCTTCTGAGGGCGATCGCTTTCGTGCTGGCAGCGTGTTTCTGCTCCGGAGCATCAGCTTTGGCGTTGAGCTGCTTGCCGTTGTGGATGGGCGTGCAACCACATGCCAGCTCGAGTGCAGCGACGGCGCGCTGGCCCGATGTGCACATCACATCGATGAGCGTTTTCAGCCGGGCAGCGTGTGGGCAGCCACACCAGTCGCCTCTGTGCTGGTGCAGCAGCGATGCATCGATGTGTGCTTGCGACGGCCAGTGCCCCCTTTCATGCAGCAGCTCCTCGGCGGGCCGCCGCCCAAGCTGGCGACGCACACGCGCTTTGTCGACGAGGAGGTCGTCGAGGAGCAGGAGGAGGGTGCGGGCGACGTCAGTGATGGTTCCCGGAAGGGTGACGAAACTGACCGGAAGGGTGACGAAACTGACCGGAAGGGTGACGAAACTGAGGGCCGCGATTGGGACGAAACTGACCGGAAGGGTGACGAAACTGACCGGAAGGGTGACGGAACTGAGGGCCGCGATTGGGACGAGGAAGCGGTGGCGGCGGAGGAGGCGGCGGAGGAGGAGCCGGCGGAGGGGGGCGAGCTTGGATGGAGCTTGGATACATCGGTCGATGTCGACGCGCCGTACCGGGCGCGCGCACGCCTGAACGAGGGCCAGCAGGCCATCGTCGATCAGCTCCTGAGCGAGGGCACTGCCGATGCGCTCTCGTTGCTCCAGGGGCCGCCCGGTGCGACGCCTCGGAGTGCCGCCCTGTATGCAGCTATTCGCATGCTGTGTCCCTGATCGTCCTCGCTCACCCTCGCTCTCGCTCTCGCCCTCCCTCTTGCCCTCCCTCTTGCCCTCAGGCACAGGCAAAACCACGACGCTCGTAGCCTACCTGCTCGCGCTGTGTGCCGCGCGAGGCACTGGGCGTGTACTCGTGTGCGCACCCTCCAACCGCGGCGTGCAGGAGGTCTGCGAGCGCTTCCTCGGCGCACAGGAGACCGTAGCTGCGGAGGATGAGGCGATCTTGATCGGCGATGCGGACAAGGTGCCTTCCGACGCGCCGTGTCGGCGCGTCTTCGTCTTCGCCCTCGCCGAACGCTGGCGAGGGCAGCTCGAGGCGGCGGCGCAGGCCGTGCCCGAGCGGCTCGTGAGCACGGCCCTTTGCTCGAATGAGGATTGCCAGTCACTTGTGCGCGTGCGCCATTGCGAAGCGTGTGCGGCGCAGGCCGAGCACGTGAAAACGGCTCTGGGCTCAACCCGCGTCGCATTAGGCGCGATCGGTGCTTCGATACGGCGGCGACATCCGCACAGCTGGCGCTCGCACGGCCTGCAGCGTGTGTTCGAGGTAGCTGGCTCGGCCACAACGACGGCGGCCGCGCTACTCGATGAGGTGAGCGCCGCGTGGCCATGCCAGCTGCGTTGCCGGACCGATGAGCTGCACGAGCGGCTGCAAGCCGTGCGCAAATCTGTCTTGGAGAGTGCGAATCTCGTGAGCGAGACCCTTCGTGACGCCGACGCCCACGCCGAGGCGCTCGCGAGCGCGCGCATCGTCTTCGCGACGCTGTGTGTCGCTGGCAGTTACCTCGTACGCGGCATGCCGCCCGTGTCGCACTTGGTCGTAGATGAGGCTGCGCAGGCGACGGAGCCAGAGGCGCTCATCCCCCTGCTGTGCCAGCCGCGCCGGATGCTGCTCATAGGTGACCCGTGTCAGCTCTGCTGCATGTGCGTCTCGGCACGTGCGCGCGCCGCAGGGCTGGAGCGCTCACTCATGGCGCGGCTCCTCGACGCACGCGCCGCGCCACTGCACTTTCTATCGACGCAGTACCGTATGCATCCAAGCATCGCCGCCTTCCCTTCGCGTCAGTTTTACCAGGGCAAGCTCATCGACGCGCCGTGCACGGCGAGCCTGGCCAACACGGCCGCCTGGGTGCGCAGAACCGGTACACCAAACGGCGCTCCACATCTCGGCCCCTGCACACCTCGTCATTCACACCTCGGCCCGTGGGCGCTGGTCGACGTGGCCGACGGCGCCGAGCGGCAGCACGCTGATGGCTCGATCTACAATGCGGACGAAGCCGCCGTGGTGGTGGCACTCGTGCGCGAGCTGCACGACGAGTGGAACCTCGAGGTGCGTTCGATACGAGCGCTGCGAGTGCTCACGTTCTATGCGGCGCAGGTGGGCGAGATCAGCCGGGCGCTGGCCGCCGCGGGCCTGCGAGGTGTCGTCGTGGGCACTGTGGATGGCTCCCAGGGCTCCGAGGCCGACGTCATCCTCCTCTCGTGTGTGCGCTCGAATGCCGGTGCGCGGCTCGGCTTCGTCTCTGACTCTTTGCTTGAGTGCATGCTGATTGCCAACCTCATCAGGTGCGCGGCTCGGCTTCGTCACCGACTGGCTCTCATGAACACTGATTGGCTCCCTCATCAGGTGCGCGGCTCGGCTTCGTCACCGACTGGCGGCGGCTCAATGTGGCGATCACGCGGGCGAAGCAAGCGTGCATCATCGTCGCGCATGCAGCCACGCTCGGTCGGGCGCCGCCCGGGGATGCCGCCGCAGACCTCGTTCGCGCCGCAAGCGCGGCGGGTGTCATCTATACTCCCACCGGCCAGCAGACGGAGGTGCGGCTGGCTGCAAACGCCACCTGGCGGCACACACCAGCAGGTGCGAGCCTGGCACACGGCAACGGCGCTCCCGTGGCGCCACCGGCTCAAGCGGCGGCGGCAGCCCTTGCAACGCCCCGTGCGGCGGCGATGCTCCCAAAGCGGGCACTAGAGAGGGCCGAGCGGCACGCCGTGCTCGATTTGGACGACGGCGCTCACGGCGACGCTCACGACGACGCCTTCCTGCAGGCGCGTGTCGCCGAGGTGGAGGCCTACGTGAGCTCGTGCCGGCGCGTAGATGCCGAGCGGGCCGAGAAGCGCCGTCGCGAGCGGCAGGCGACGCTCGAGGCGGCGGCGGTGGTTTTCGGGCCGCCGACCTTGTATTAAAAGACTCGAGAATATTCGAATGTTTGCGAGATACCAGCGATGCACTCTGCACATGACACGAGGACTCTGCACCACAATCGGACGGCTAACGCGCGAAATGGTATCAGAGTTCGGGTTAGTGCAGTCGCCGCTGAGGTGATTCCCGTCAATCTAAGGGACCTACAAGGCTGCTGCCATCGCTCTCAAACCGCTGGTACGCCAGAAGGTACTCGGGGTAGATGTAATCTGAGTGGAAGACGATGAACTCACGGTAGCGCACCGATGGTGGGGTCGGGTCGGGTGCAAGCAGCGAGTGGTGATGCACGGGCGGAGAGACGCCAACCACCGTATCGAGCTCGCGGAACGAGATGGGGAACACGGGCCGACCCGTATCGAAGCTCGTGGCCTTCTTACCCCAATCCTTTGTACGCACGTGATGGCCGAGCGCCACGCGGCACACTAGGATGTAGAAGACCTTGCCCGGATGATGGTTCGCGCCGTGCGCGTACAGCCGCTTGTGCACTTCCGAGCTCTCATCATACTGCGAATCCACCTTTGTGTACTGGTCATTCTTGCCCGCGTCCTCGGCCAGGTAGGAGCCCTCGCCGTACGCGGCTCCTGCGGCCGTGCCGGCAAAGCGCTCGTTCATGCCCGTGGAGAGGATGTTGATGAGCACGTTAGTACCGGTCCCATGCATCAGGAACGCCTCGTTGACGTTCGCGCGCAGCTGGTCGGGCAGATCGCTCGCCACGACGCCCGTCATGGGCGGCGCACCGCCCGTGGGCTTCACGCCTGCCTGTCGAATTCGCTCCATGTCGTTTGCCACTTGTTGCACGCCGCTCATGTACTTACCCCATTGCACCGGGTTCTCGAGGCGCCACGCGCATGCCAGCTTCAATGTATCGTGCGAGGTGCCTTGTCGATCTGCCCCACTTTTTTTCAGCTTGGCCTTGTCGGTCTCCAATAACCGCCCGAGGGCGGCAAACGTCGGGTCGGTCCTGACTAGGGCGATTGCAGCAAAGCCATCCGGCGCACTTTTTGCCCTGACCTTTTCCCAATAATCGGGTAGGGCTTTTGCTACTCGGTCCGCCTCTGCGTTTGCAATTGCCAATGCAGCCTTCGCCTCCGCCTCCGCCTTGGCCTCCGATGACGCCTTGGCCTCCGCCTCCTTGGCCAACCTGGTGGCCTCCGATGACGCCTTTGCCTCCAATGACGCCTTGGCCTCCGCCTCCTTGGCCAACCTGGTGGCATCCGCCTCCGCCTTGGCCTCCAATGACGCCTTGGCCGCCGCGTTCTTAAGTTCCAGGTCCAACTTTGCCTTGGCGCGCTCTTGCAGCTCGACGAATCTCTGCTCGAGCATCATGAGCTTCGAGTACACACCACCAGTGTTACGGTTACTGTTCACCTCTAGCAAACTCTTGCGAGCTTCCTCGCGCCTCTTCAGCGCCGCTTCCCGCGCCTCCCGTTTCTTCCGGGTGCGCTTCCATGGCAACATGGACAGCTGTGGGATCGGCTCCTTGAGAGTCTCACTCATGGTGCGCAGCTCCTCTACGTCGCGCGAGAGGTCATCAAGCTCAAGAGGCAGCGCACCCTTCATCTCAAGAAGCTTTACAAGCGACTTCTGCACCTCGCGGTCCCTGCCTTGCTCCAAATGTTTCTGCACATCCTGCAGGATGTCCTTGGCCAGACGACACATGAAGAGCCGCGCTTGATGGGCGCCGTATTCGTCCTGGAGCATGTCGCCTTTCAACAGCCCCAGGACCGTCGATGCGTCCTCGACCAAAAGTGCCTGCGTCACCTGGTCGATAAGCTCGACGCGAGCAACCAGCTTGCGGCCGGCAGCGGTCGTCTCGCCCTCAAAATGACCGAGGGTGGCGACGGCCCGCTTCATCACCATCACGTCGTCCTTCATCGCTTGAGAAGACTTGTCGGCGCCTGACTTGATGATCCTCTCGAGCCACTCTTCTACGAGCCTGCAAATGCGGGTGCGCGTCTCCCAGCACGCCTTGACAGCGGGCGTCTCGTTGCCCTTGTCCCGACTCGTCCTGCACAGCTCGTACAGCGGCAGCCATGTATCCTCAAAGTCGAGGTGCTCCGGGTCTGCCGAGCAGCGCATCAGCTTGTCGGACAGCTCGCGTGCGAGGGCCGCACACTTTGCGATGCTGTCCACCTCGGGCGTCGAGTATGTCTTGCGCAGTTTCTCGAGATCCTCGAGGCTCTTGAAGGTGCCGCTGAGCTCCTTGGAGATCTGGCTGCCTGCAGACTGCTTCTCATCCAGCGCTTTACTGATTTTGGACACCCACGCGCCTGAGTCGTGACCGTGTGATGCATCCAGCGCGTCCTTGATAGTGGCCGCGAGGCGTGTGACCTTTCCTTCGGTCTCGCGCATGTGCGTGAGCTCGCTCCGCGCCTGCTGCAGAAAGCCCTGCGCGTGGTGATTGCCACCATACTTGCTCTGTGTGTCCGGATCGTCCAGCAGCTGTTCGAGGCCCTCCCAGCCCTTGCCATTCTTCCACGAGCATCGGTGCAGCTCCTCCTGGAGCTTGTGTGCACACTCGCACGCTCGCAAGATCTCGCGAACCTCGGGAGGTCGTAGAGGGTACTCGGCGGCGGTCATGTATGGCCGGAAGGCGGATATCAAGTCGCCAAGTCTCGTGCGCTCGTGGCACCACCTTTCGACGAAGTCAGGCTGGTGGCGCGGCATCTTTTCGAACGTGTCGAAGCTCTGATTCAGCTGAGCCATGTGCTCCTCCACTTTCTGTTTGCCTCGATCCTGATCTTTCACCGCTTGCTCGAGCAGCGCAAGCTCAGCTTTCACAGCCTGCACCTCAGGCAGGAGAAGCGCACCTTGCTTCTCTGCCAGTTGCACCGCAGATTTGAGAGCACTCCAGCTGTTCTCATTGTACCAGGAGCAGCTCTGCAGCTCCGACAAGAGCGCGATCACATGCTCGCCGCGTATCACGACGTCCTTCGCCTCAACCGCCCACTCACTGTGAATGTATGTGCTCAAAAAGCCCTTCAGGAGCGGGAGGTCTACCCGAAGCGGCCGAAGCGGCAGGCACTCTTCGAGCTTGTGACTCGGCTGATCCTCGCCTCGCCCCGCCACGAGTCGCGCCTTCCAGTCTACAGCATTCAGCTTGTCCCGTAGCTGTAGCGTTGCTTCAAGAGTGCGGCGCTCGAGCGCAGCTTCCGAGTCAAGCATGAGTTGGGTGGAGCTCACCTCCTGCCTGCAGTGTTTGAGGTTCTCGAGGAGCTCTTTCATGTGCTTTAAATCCTTGATCGCCGAGCCAGGGTGCTTCTCGAGCAGTCTCTCTTCCAGAATCCGCCTCGACGACTCACTGAGCTTGCGCACAATTGAGGCTTTCGCCTCATCGCCAAGGCTGCGTGCTCCTCCCTTCGATGCGCGGCTATGCCGACTGACTGCCCTCGGTGTGCGCGATGTGAGCGACCGAAAGCTCCCCATTTTGGTGAGCACGAGCGGGATCTTTGACAGCGACTGGTTTCGACTGGAGGGCGTCTTGGCGAGAGGGGGTGGCGCAGGAGCGGCAAGATCGCTAGTCCTGCTACCGTCGCCGCCACCGTCGCCGCCCATCCTGCCGCCACCGCTGCTGCCACTTCTGGTGCGACCGTTGGTGCTATCGCAGAGGTGCTTCAGTGCAATTGAAAGCAGCTCCTCACCCGCGCAACGGATCTCGGCAAAGGCAAGCTCGCCTCCTGCCGCAAAGCGCTCAGCGTCCTTGAGCAGCGTCGCAAGGGTCTCGAAGCTCTGGGGCTGGTTGACGTCACACTTGAGCAGCGTGGACCGTACCTCCTGGATGAGCCCAACCTGTTTGAGGCTCGCTTGCCCCTGCTTCGTCTTCTTGGGCAGCCTATTCACCATTTTGAGAGCCGTTGCCAATGAGTCTCGTCCAGATGGAGCCTCAAAGAGGAGTTGCACCTTGTCGTGGCTCCAGGTGAGGCCATCATCCTTTAGGAAGGGGCGCGTGTCCTCGATGGCCCGCACGAAGCCATTCTCCTTCGGTTCGACAGTCTCGCTCAGCTCCTTATACAACGCCGCACCTTCGCGCTCGCAGAGCGGCAGCGGCTTGCGTCCCTGCTCATCGGCAATCGCCTTGTCGTCCTCGAGCGCTTCCCGCAGCCCCACGAGGTCGTTTTCCTCCATTGCAGTGCGCACATCGAGGACAAGCCGTGCCGTGCGCAGCTGCACCGACTCCTTGAGCCCAAGCGGTCGCGGCGTCCTCAACTCGCTCCTCAACAACTCGCTGACGCAATCCTTGCGCTTGCTCTCGAGCCAGGTGCGCAGGTAGCGCATGTCCGGCCTCGATGCCGCGAGGGCGAGGCTGCTCGGCTTGTAGCCGCCTAGCAGTTGGCGCAGCTGCTCCGCCTCGAACCACACAGCCGAGATGCGCATGCACGCGAGCTCGTTGCGCAGCTCGTGCGCGCGATGGATGAGTGTGTAGAGCGCGGTGAGTTCCTTCTTCGAGCCAACGCCAGCCGAGCTCGAGGCCCTTTCGAGGGCCGTGTCGAGCCTCTCAGCCTCGTCGAGCACACTACTCAGCCGATCGACCTGTGGCGGCACGTAGAGCTTTAGGTGGACCTGTGGCGGCACGTAGAGCTCGAGGCGGCGCGCCAGCTCTAGCTGCGCCTCTAGGCGCGTCGGCGCCTCTAGGCGCGCCGCCTCGAGCTGTGCACGCGCTTCCCTGAACCAAGTCGGGTCATTCTCCTCCGCACCCTTGAGTAGAAGCTTGCGAGCGACGCGCAACCGGCCACACACCCTCCGAGCTAGGTTGCCTCGACTGTACGCCTGTATGCACGTCGCGTCCTTACTGGCGGAGTCGTAGCGCGCCTGTTGCAGCGCGCGCTCCTGCGCCAGTCGGAAAAAGATCAAGGTGGTCCCGATCGCAGCCTCGCACATGCAGTCGAGCACACCCGGGTGCAGTGTCTGGAGCCGCCGTAGAAACTCCTCACAGACGGAGCGGCCATCCGCTTGGTTGCCATCTTTTTTAGCCTTCTGCCGGAAGCGTTTGCGCTCCTTGAGGTCGGGATCAAGGCACAAGTAGCGGTGCACAAATTGCCTGTGTGGTACGCGAAAGCCATATCCTTTCTTGCGCACCTCGACCGCCTCGAATACCCCGGAGTCTGCGCGGGCACAGGGTGAGTCAGCTCAGGAGATCTCGCGCGGGAGCCACCCCAGGGGTTGGGGTGAGCAGCAGTCGCATAAGGAGCCTTCGGATTCAAGCCCCCTCTCGCGAGCATACATTTCAACTGCTGGAGTGTGAGCCTCTCGTCAAAAGTACTCGGCGAGCGCTCCATGTTGGGCTTGATGCAGCGCACATAATGTGGCTTCGTCGTCTCGATCGTTTTGATGAGCCTCTCCAGAGAGTCCTTGAAGGCGAGTCCAACTGTCTGCTTCCGCCCTCTGCCGCCGCCGCCGCCACCATGACCACCTTGAGCTTCCTTCTGTTGTTGTTTTTCGCCCTCATGGGCACCAAGCAGCTGTCTCACGAAGGGTGCGCCTGTCTCGCGCAACAGCCGTTCAGCTGGCCCGAGCTCGAGCACGCTCTTCTCGCGCAGGCCGTCGATGCTATACTTGACTTCTCCTGCATAGTGCTTGACCACAAATTGGCTGTCGCCGACGTTCTTGAAGACGCCGCTGGCCCTCCCGTCGAGGCTTTGCTTGAGGACTTTGAGACGCTCTAAGAGGTGCTTGTCGGTCGCACGATCACCGGTCTCTATCTCGCTCTGAATGATCTGCAGGATCCCACCTTCCTTGTTTTGCTTCCATTCGAGCTCCGACTCGATCAGGCTGATGACGAGGTGGTTGTCAACAAACTCGACGCGCTCGAATGCCACGCCCTCCTTCTTATACTGGCCCTGCTCGAGTTCGAAGATGGTATCCGTAAAGTTCTTCTGCAGCTTCTCGTTGCAGAAGTTGATGCAGAGCTGCTCGAGCGAGTTGACATCAAAGACCTCGAAGCCAAAGATGTCGAGCACCGAGATGGTGTAAGGGCCCTTGGGGGGTCTCTGCGCGTTAATGGTTTCGACCAGCCAATCAAACAGCTTCGAGTACCTGCAGGGGATGTGGCGCAAGCGATGTGATTGTCAGCCCAAGCTAACTTGCTCGAGGCCGCTTGCGGTCAGTGACGCACAATGTTTCAGCCAGGGACTTCTTGAGTCCGATCGCCTTCGCCACGGACTGTGGGCCGATCGGTGGGCCGCCCGCCTTGATTGCGGGGCGCATGACGAGCGCATTCTTAAGGCGGTTTGCATCCACACCGAGGAGATCAGCAGCATTCATGAGTGCTCTCCTTGGGTCGTGTACCATGGCGTAGCCACCGGCCTCGCGCAGAGACGGCGCGTAGTTGGCGGCCTTCATCTCCTGGTCTCTGATAATGCCCACGTTGCCCAAGTGCAGCACGGCAGCGACCACATCGAAGATCTGGCCCTGCGAGTCAGCAGGGATGCCAAGGTCATTCATTTTCTCGCACGTGACACTGAACTCCTGACGGTCGTCCACATGCTCCACATCGAAGACTGAGGCGCCGCCGCCCCTGAGAGATTCGAACTCCTTTGGGTCCGCAACGAGCTGCCGCGCCATCAGCTCCGTCTCGGGCAAGCCACGCAGCAGCTGCCAGGGCGGTAGGCATTCAGCGACACGTGAGAAAGAGCAGGTGACGGCGGCATAGCACGAGGCAGCAGAGGCAAGCGCTGGTTTCAGGCAAGTGTTCGGTCTCGGCCTCAAGGACCTGAAAGAAGAAGTGGTAGTTACGCTCGTCCATGTTGGGCGAAGAGATGCGCGACTTCTCGAGGAGGTATGTGCGGATCGACGTGCCCGAGAGCTGCGCAGATGCGTCGAACCGCACGTCGACGAGCTTGCCGAAGCGCGACGAGTTGTTGTTGCGCACAGTCTTCGCGTTGCCAAAGGCCTCGAGTACGTAGTTGGAGGCGATCAGCTGGTCGCGGATTGCAGCGGCGGCATCGGTAGCGGCGTTTGTCGCGGCCACCTGCGCGAGGAAGAAGAAGACCTGCTTCGTGTTCTCGGTCTTGCCAGCGCCCGATTCGCCCGAGGAAATGATTGACTGATTCTTGCCATGCTCGCGCAGCTCCGAGTAAGCCTCTGCCGCCATCTGGAAGATGTGGGGCGGCAGATCGGTCGAGCGAGAGTCGCGGTACTTGTACACGGCCTCCGTCGTGTATAGTCCGAGGTCGCGGTATGGGTTGACCGAGATGAGAATCGAGTTGGGGCCAGCACGTGTGTAGGGTTGGCCGGTGCTGTGGCGCTTGCGAAGGACTGCAGGGGATGGTGCAGGGCGTGTGAATGGAGTGGGGCGCAGACGCTTTGGGCTGGGTGGCTTCAATCACGGCTGGAGGAGCTCACTGCGTAAGATGTTTGGCTCGTCGATGTTGAGCATCTCGCACATATCGGCCTTCTCAAAGTCTTCCTCGTGGTAGGGCCACGTCTTGCGAGGGCGGCCGGTGACCACATCGATGTCGCGCGCGTTGTCGGGATGGCGGATCTCATACATGGGGCTGGAGTCATCGCGGTGCGGCCCGAGCACCCAGACGCACGCCTCGCCCTTGCGAACCGGCTGGGGAATCCACAAGGGCACGCAGTCGCCGGCGCCAAGTCCCTTCGTCATCAAACTCTGCACGCGTGTGTGCCTGTCTACGCGGCCTAAGGCATGATCATCGCCGCGCGTGATCATCGCCGAATGAGGCGACTTGGCCGCTAGCACGAGCTCCAACTGCTCCCTCAGGCCGGGTAAGCCCTGCACACTCTCCGATGTGGGCACTAGCCATGGCGCAAGCAGCTGAGCGCACGTGAGGGCCAGCGAGTCGAGGCCGCATCGCTCATCAGCGCCATTTCGGCACGCATACCGGACGACCGCCTCCGTGAGCACAGGGCCGACCGGCTGGTCGTGCGGATGCGGCTCGGTCCGATCGTGCAGCGCCGCTGCACAGAGGTACACCAGGCGCGGCTCCAGCTTGCGTACGGAGCTGGCAAAACGGGCGGAATCCACGAGATACTCGAACACCTCGAGCGGGGACGAAAGCGGCGTGGAACCGCCGCCCTCGCCGTAAGCAGCTTGCTTGAATAGATGGAGCAGCATAGGCTGGAGAAGCCGCCGTACCGCATGTAGCCGCAAGCCCTCTAACGTGGCATCGCTCACCCAGCGCTCGCGGCACGCCAGTACGTGCGCCAGGTTGGGCGTGTCCGCGTTGGTGGACGCGGCTGTCATCTCGCTCACCGTCTGCATCACGGCTGTGATAAGGTCGTCGGCTGTGATAAGGTCGTGTACGCTGAGCGATGCTCTCTGCGGCGTTCGAGGCTCAGCCCAATCATCCGTGGTGGGCTGCCAGTGCACGCTGCCTGAGCCCGCGCGGGTGGGCTTGATCACTGGAACCATGTCGCCGGCTACAGCAACACCAACAACATCAAGCGCATCTGAAGAGTAAAGCGCATCATCGGCCACGGCGGCGGCGCTGCTGGTGCGCACGGCCAACATCCTATCGACGGCAAGGAGAACGAGCGCCTGGAGAAACTCGGGCAGAGACAGGTGCAATCCAAGCAGCCCCGGGTGCGCGCGAGGGTCTCCCAGCTTGCGCGCTAGATTATCCAGGCGTGTGCGCCCGTCAAGCACGCAATGGAAGATGCGTTTGGCAACCTCGTAGTCAGCCCACCGGGCCTCTTTCACCACCAGATCGATCCAGCTGTTGAGTACGACGCCCTCGCCATACTTGAGTACGACGCCCTCGCCATGTGTCTCGGCGCGTGCCGAGAACTTGAGGTACACTCCGACGAGCACGTCGAGATCCGGCTTCAGCGCATCGCCGAGCATGGCGACCGCAGTCGGCTCAGCCTGCAGGCGCATCGGCGACAGGTTCCTCAGCGCATACCCGAGGTCCACGCGCGACCAGAGCAAGGCCCAGTGCGTGTCGATGCGCCGCCGCAGCTCCTCAGAGCGCTTGTGTGCCTCCTCTGCAGGGCCAGGGGCCACAGTGGCAAAGGCAGTTGCGAGCCGTAGGCGCAAGTCAACGACTGCCTTCTCCCGTTTTGAATCGGCGGCGGCCTTATCTGCTGCGGCCTTCGCGTCGACTGCGTTGATGGCCGCCGCCTTCTCGGCCGCCGCCTTCTCCGCTGCGGCCTTCTCGTCGGCTGCCTTCTTGGCTGCCGCCGCCTTCTCTGCCGCCGCCTTATCCGCTGCGGCCTTCTCGTCGACGGCCTTCTTGGCAGCCGCCGCCTTCTCGTTGGCTGCCTTCTTGGCCGCCGCCGCCTTCTGCTCACGCTGGCTCGCGGTGCCGGCGTCGACACGAGCAGCGAGGGCCTGCGCCGCCTCCTCAGCCCGCGCGTTGGCTCGGGCGAGCTGCTCGCGGACCCTCTCGAGCTCCGCCCTCTGTGCGCGTAGCTCCTCCTGATCAGATGCCCTGAGCCTCTCGACCTCTGCTTCATGAGCTTGTCGCTCATCTTCGCGCTGCTTGGCCAGCTGGCCCTTCATGGTAAACGCACGGGCAAGCAACTGGCCGTAAGTCAGCTTCCGTATGGTGTCTGGAGGTGGAGACGGCTCTGCCAATGCGGCGTCTTGGTTGGGGTCGGTGGTGGCGGTGGCGATGATGGTGGTGGCTCGGCCAGAGACGGTGTGGCCACGGCCACGGCCACGCGCACGAGGAGGAAGGCCACGGCCACGGCCCCGGCCACGGCCACGGCCTCCGTTGGCCCTGACATCGGAGTCGGTGGCGATAATGGCGGTGGGTCGGTCGTCGTCGATGGCGACAGCGGATGTTATGCGTCCGATGGATCTGCTGCGGATGGGGATTTTTTTGGAAATTGGTTCCATCTCAGCCGGTGGTGGTCCTGGCGGCAATTGCTGCTCAGATCCATTTGGGTGCCGACTCTCCGTCGATTGTTCGGCTCCCATCGTGCTTTGGAGCACCACGAGGCGCCATCATCGGTATTTGGGCACCACAACTTCTGCTCGAACTTGCTGCTGCTGTGAAACATGCAACACAAACTTGTTTACAGGACCGATCGGATGCCGACGTGGGACGATCTGATTTAGAGGATTAGAGCGGCCAGCACTCTAATCTGTGTACATGTAGTGTGTACTCTCACTACAGACTACGCACACAGTACACGACACTGTTGTAGCTTCCACCTTATAGTTATACTGCGGTCTCATGGTGTCTTGCTCTTGGTTTCGGTCTATGCAAAGCACCTACAAATTTCACACCGTCACGCATCGGCCGTCGCCCATACGATACCTCGCACACGAGAGATAGCTATAAGAGAGATCCGGATCGGTAGCAACGAAAATCCAATTGCGAAAATCGAGAAAAAACAGCGCAGAAAATGCGGACTTGGGACTAACACGCGGTGCGCCTATCTCATTTATCAGGCTATGTCAGAGAGGCACCCCCTCCGACGCACCGCGACCTCTGCGATCCGGACTCACAACTCGCTGCAAATAACACATCGCGCGGGACGCGGGGCGCGCCACGGCGGTCCGGCTAGTTCGGACTGGGTGGGGCGGGGTTCTCACACGTACACTCGTTGCATCCGTTTAGTTGGCCGTCTAGTTGACTGCGACGAAGACCGACCCCGTCGCGGGTGCTGTAGCGGGTGCTAGTGGCTCGCGTAGCCAGCCGCGCGGGGATGAATAGTCGACCACTGCCGAGAACAACTCCGAGTTCTCATCCATACTGGGCGCCGCGCGCGAGCTCCAGAGCACAAACGAGCCCATCGCCACGAGCACCACCTCAATGTCCGACCACACCGCGCGCACGAGTATGTACGTCCACGGTCGCAAGCAAAAGCTATGAAACGGTTGCCCTTCGTATGGGACGAACGAGACGGCCAACAGCACGCACAGCGTGAAGCCCCCCCACAGCACGCCCCAGACGATCGAGAGCGCGACCAGCGTGCGCAGGTGGGCCGCCCAGTCGTTGCGCGTTGGCCGTTGGCTGTCGAGGCAGTCGATCCAGTTGGGGAACAGGAGTGTGAGCACGAAGCCACGCGGGAAGGCGTCCGGCTCGACGAGCGGAATGATGCCGAGGCGCACGTCGCGGAAGCGCAGCGGCCAGTGGAGCAGAGAAATCATGAACGCTGTGATGGTGGCGTCGACGAAGATCTCAACCATGAGATTCACGCCGTAGGGATGGCGCAGGCCGCCGCCGCGTCCGGGAAATATAAAGCACGCATCCCTCTCGCCCGGATCCGGCACTCGGCATGTGCCCCAGCACGAGTACATGAGCCAGCCTATCAGCACGTGCAGCCCGCCGCATACGATTGCCTGAACGAGGGCTGCACGCTTGAACTTAGGGCCATGCCGCACGCGGCGCCACACGTCGCCACGCTCGATAGGAGGAAGCTCGAGCTTCGATGGGAGGAAGCTCGAGCTCGGGAGACCGAGCAGCACGATCGGACTTACCGTCGTCTCTCTGATCGGAGACAGGGTCGACGTGCTGACGGTGCTCGGCGATGCTGTTGGCTGCGTGCTACGCGCGGGTGTCGGAAGCTCTCGTCGCATATGGAAGCGGCACGCCTCGCACCCCTGCACGCACGCACTGAAGCACCGACCTCATCGGCGTCCCCGAGCCCTTTTCCTGTCCTGCAAGTCAAGTCAAGTCAGGTCACTGCCCGGGTCAAGTCAAGTCTACTACCGGCTCACCCCGGTTCAAAAACACCGGGGGGAGCCGGGACACTCACGGGGGAGCCGGTGGAATGTGAATGTGTGTCTGTGTGACTTCAAACACACACGGGGCGATTCATAGACGAATCTCATAATCAGAACCTCACAATCATCCCAACCCACCAACGCACCCACACGCACTCGACCGCGAGACGACCGAATCCGCGGCCGACCGGCCGACAGCCGCAGAACCGGATGCCGGAACCGACAGCTCCCCCATTGCGCTCGACCGCGGCCGACTCGACCGAGTCAGAACTCAGAAGACAAATGTCTTAAAAGACAGGCCGCGCCCCCCTGCAAACCCGACCCTGTCGCCTCCCGCTCCCAGAGCGCCTCCCGCGCCTGCTCAAAGGCGGTCGGCGAAATGAAGGCGCGCGCTGCAGACGCGTAGCGGCCCCCTGTAGCGGTTGGCAGTGCCCCCGACCCCTTGCCCCGACCGCATTGAGCTCGAGACTTCTCGTAGGCTGAATGTTCGGGCGTGCGCTACGGCTGCGGCAAAGCCTTGGAGCTCGGCTTGGTGTGCTCGTGCGGCATGGAAGCAGCCTTCAAGGCACCGCTTGCAGAGCTACCCGAGTGTGTGTTGGGTGCACGCCTGGGACGGCGCGGCGCGCGGAGGCGGAAACTACCGTAAAAGTTTGCGTCATCGACTTTTGGACCGTAAAAAGACCCATGCGCATTCGGCACCTTTCCGAAGCTCTCGCTTGCCTTGTCTCAGAGAGCGTCCAGTTCTCCCAAGCACGATGGGAGCCGAACAGTCGACGGAGAGTCGGAACCCCAATGAATATGTGCAGCCATTGCCGCCAGAACCACCGCCGCCTGAGATGGTGCCAACCTCCTATTTACACATAACATCCGCTGCCGCCATCGACGCCCACCGACCCACCGCCATGATCGCCAACGCCGCCCCCGATGCCAGTGCCAGGGCCAATGAAGGCCGTGGCCGTGGCCTTTCTCCTCGTGCGCGTGGCCGCGGCCGTGGCCACGCCAACTCCGTCCAAACCGCCACCGACCCCACCCAAGACGCCGCGTTGGCAGAGCCGTCTCCACCTCAAGACAGCATACGGCAGCTGACTTACCGCCAGTTGCTTGCCCGCGCGTTGACTATGAAGGGTCATCATATAGCAGAGGTCGAGAGGCTCAGGGTGGCTGCCCAGGAGGAGCTACGCGCACAGAGGGCGGAGCTCGAGAGGGTCCGCGAGCAGCTCGCCCGAGCCAACGCGCGGGCTGAGGAGGCGGCGCAGGCCCTCGCTGCTCGTGTCGACGCCGGCACCGCGAGCCAGCGTGAGCAGAAGGCGGCGGCGGCCAAGAAGGCAGCCAACGAGAAGGCGGCGGCTGCCAAGAAGGCCGTCGACGAGAAGGCCGCAGCGGATAAGGCGGCGGCAGAGAAGGCGGCGGCAGCCAAGAAGGCAGCCGACGAGAAGGCCGCAGCGGAGAAGGCGGCGGCCGAGGAGGCGGCGGCCAAGAAGGCGGCGGCCGAGAAGGCGGCGGCGGCCATCAAGGCATTCGACGCGAAGGCCGCAGCAGATAAGGCCGCCGCCGATTCAAAACGGGAGAAGGCAGTCGTTGACTTGCGCCTACGGCTCGCAACTGCCTTTGCCACTGTGGCCCCTGGCCCTGCAGAGGAGGCACACAAGCGCTCTGAGGAGCTGCGGCGGCGCATCGACACGCACTGGGCCTTGCTCTGGTCGCGCGTGGACCTCGGGTATGCGCTGAGGAACCTGTCGCCGATGCGCCTGCAGGCTGAGCCGACTGCGGTCGCCATGCTCGGCGATGCGCTGAAGCCGGATCTCGACGTGCTCGTCGGAGTGTACCTCAAGTTCTCGGCACGCGCCGAGGCGCATGACGAGGCGCATGGTGAGGGCGTCGTACTCAACAGCTGGAGCGATCTGGTGGTGAAAGAGGCCCGGTGGGCTGACTACGAGGTTGCCAAACGCATCTTCCATTGCGTGCTTGATGGGCGCACACGCCTGGATAACGTGGCCTCTCCTCAAACGCGCAAGCTGGGAGACCCTCACGCGCACCCGGAGCTGCTTGGACTGTATTTGTCTCTGCCCGAGTTTCTCCAGGCGCTCGTTCTCCTTGCCGTCGATAGGAAGTTGGCCGTCGTAGCCGATGATGCGCTTGATGTTGTTGGTGATGCTGTAGCCGGTGACATGGTTCCAGTGATCAAGCCCACCCGCGCGGGCTCAGGCAGCGTGCACTGGCAGCCCACCACGGATGATTGGGCGGAGCTTCGAACGCCGCAGAGAGCATCGCTCAGCGTACAAGACCTTATCACAGCCGTGAAGAAGACGGTGAGCGAGATGACAGCCGCGTCCACCAACGCGGACACGCCCAACCTGGCGCACGTACTGGCGTGCCGCGAGCACTGGGTGAGCGATGCCTCGTTAGATGGCTTGCGGCTACATGCGGTACGGCGGCTTCTCGAGCCTATGCTGCTCCATCTATTCAAGCAGATCGAGGCGAAGCAAGCTGCTTACGGCGAGGGCGGCGGTTCCGCGCCGCTTTCGTCCCCGCTCGCGGTGTTCGAGTATCTCGTGGATTCCGCCCGTTTTGCCAGCTCCACACGCAAGCTGGAGCCGCGCCTGGTGTACCTCTGTGCAGCGGCACTGCACGATCGGGCCGAGCCGCATCCGCTCGACCAGCCTGTCGGCCCTGTGCTCACGGAGGCGGTCGTCCGGTATGCGTGCCGCAATGGCGCTGATGAGCGATGCGGCCTAGACTCGCTGGCCCTCACGTGCGCTCAGCTGCTTGCGCCATGGCTAGTGCCCACATCGGAGAGTGTGCAGGGCTTACCCGGCCTGAGGGAGCAGTTGGAGCTCGTGCTAGCGGCCAAGTCGCCTCATTCGGCGATGATCACGCGCGGCGATGATCATGCCTTAGGCCGCGTAGACAGGCACACACGCGTGCAGAGTTTGATGACGAAGGGACTTGGCGCCGGCGACTGCGTGCCCTTGTGGATTCCCCAGCCGGTTCGCAAGGGCGAGGCGTGCGTCTGGGTGCTCGGGCCGCACCGCGATGACTCCAGCCCCATGTATGAGATCCGCCATCCCGACAACGCGCGCGACATCGATGTGGTCACCGGCCGCCCTCGCAAGACGTGGCCCTACCACGAGGAAGACTTTGAGAAGGCCGATATGTGCGAGATGCTCAACATCGACGAGCCAAACATCTTACGCAGTGAGCTCCTCCAGCCGTGATTGAAGCCACCCAGCCCAAAGCGTCTGCGCCCCACTCCATTCACACGCCCTGCACCATCCCCTGCAGTCCTTCGCAAGCGCCACAGCACCGGCCAACCCTACACACGTGCTGGCCCCAACTCGATTCTCATCTCGGTCAACCCATACCGCGACCTCGGACTATACACGACGGAGGCCGTGTACAAGTACCGCGACTCTCGCTCGACCGATCTGCCGCCCCACATCTTCCAGATGGCGGCAGAGGCTTACTCGGAGCTGCGCGAGCATGGCAAGAATCAGTCAATCATTTCCTCGGGCGAATCGGGCGCTGGCAAGACCGAGAACACGAAGCAGGTCTTCTTCTTCCTCGCGCAGGTCGCCGCGACAAACGCCGCTACCGACGCCGCCGCTGCAATCCGCGACCAGCTGCTCGCCTCCAACTATGTACTCGAGGCCTTTGGCAACGCAAAGACTGTGCGCAACAACAACTCGTCGCGCTTCGGCAAGCTCGTCAACGTGCGGTTCGACGCAGTTGCACGGCTCTCGGGCACGTCGATTGACACATACCTCCTCGAGAAGTCGCGCATCTCTTCGCCCAACATGGACGAGCGCAACTACCACTTCTTCTTTCAGGTCCTTGAGGCCGAGACCGAACACTCGCCTGAAACCAGCGCTTGCCTCTGCTGCCTCGTGCTATGCCGCCGTCACCTGCTCTTTCTCACGTGTCGCTGAATGCCTACCGCCCTGGCAGCTGCTGCGTGGCTTGCCCGAGACGGAGCTGATGGCGCGGCAGCTCGTTGCGGACCCAAAGGAGTTCGAATCCCTCAGGGGCGGCGGCGCCTCAGTCTTCGACGTGGAGCATGTGGACGACCGTCAGGAGTTCAGTGTCACGCGCGAGGCAATGAATGACCTTGGCATCCCCGCTGGTTCACTCGATGTGTTTGGGCAGCGCCAGATCTTCGATGTGGTCGCTGCCGTGCTGCACTTGGGCAACGTGAGCATTATCAGAGACCAGGAGATGAAGGCCGACAGCTACGCGCCGTCTCTGCGCGAGGCCGGCGGCTACGCCAAGGTACACGACCCAAGGAGAGCACTCATGAATGCTGCTGATCTCCTCGGTGTGGATGCAAACCGCCTTAAGAATGCGCTCGTCATGCGCCCCGCAATCAAGGCGGGCGGCCCACCGATCGGCCCACAGTCCGTGGCGAAGGCGATCGGACTCAAGAAGTCCCTGGCTGAAACATTGTGCGTCACTGACCGCAAGCGGCCTCGAGCAAGTTAGCTTGGGCTGACAATCACATCGCTTGCGCCACATCCCCTGCAGGTACTCGAAGCTGTTTGATTGGCTGGTCGAAACCATTAACGCGCAGAGACCCCCCAAGGGCCCTTACACCATCTCGGTGCTCGACATCTTTGGCTTCGAGGTCTTTGATGTCAACTCGCTCGAGCAGCTCTGCATCAACTTCTGCAACGAGAAGCTGCAGAAGAACTTTACGGATACCATCTTCGAACTCGAGCAGGGCCAGTATAAGAAGGAGGGCGTGGCATTCGAGCGCGTCGAGTTTGTTGACAACCACCTCGTCATCAGCCTGATCGAGTCGGAGCTCGAATGGAAGCAAAACAAGGAAGGTGGGATCCTGCAGATCATTCAGAGCGAGATAGAGACCGGTGATCGTGCGACCGACAAGCACCTCTTAGAGCGTCTCAAAGTCCTCAAGCAAAGCCTCGACGGGAGGGCCAGCGGCGTCTTCAAGAACGTCGGCGACAGCCAATTTGTGGTCAAGCACTATGCAGGAGAAGTCAAGTATAGCATCGACGGCCTGCGCGAGAAGAGCGTGCTCGAGCTCGGGCCAGCTGAACGGCTGTTGCGCGAGACAGGCGCACCCTTTGTGAGACAGCTGCTTGAGGGCGATAAACAACGACAGAAGGAAGCTCAAGGTGGTCATGGTGGCGGCGGCGGCGGCAAAGGGCGGAAGCAGACAGTTGGCCTCGCCTTCAAGAACTCTCTGGAGAGTCTCATCAAAACGATCGAGACGACGAAGCCACATTATGTGCGCTGCATCAAGCCCAACATGGAGCGCTCGCCGAGTACTTTTGACGAGAGGCTCACACTCCAGCAGTTGAAATGTATGCTCGCGAGAGGGGGCTTGAATCCGAAGGCTCCTTATGCGACTGCTGCTCACCCCAACCCCTGGGGTGGCTCCCGCGCGAGATCTCCTGAGCTGACTCACCCTGTGCCCGCGCAGACTCCGGGGTATTCGAGGCGGTCGAGGTGCGCAAGAAAGGATATGGCTTTCGCGTACCACACAGGCAATTTGTGCACCGCTACTTGTGCCTTGATCCCGACCTTAAGGAGCGCAAACGCTTCCGGCAGAAGGCCGACCAGGGCGGCAACCAAGCGGACGGCCGCTCAATCTGTGAGGAGTTTCTACGGCGGCTCCAGAGTCTGCACCCGGGTGTGCTCGACTGCATGTGCGAGGCTGCGATCGGGACCACCATGATCTTTTTCCGACAGGCGCAGGAGCGCGCGCTGAAAGAGGCGCGCTACGTCTCAGCCAGTAAGGACGCGACCTGCATTGCGCGGTACAGGCGAGGCCTGCTAGCTCGGAGGGTGTATGGCCGATTGCGCGACGCTCGCAAGCTTCTACTCAAGGGCGCGGAGGAGAATGACCCGACTCGGTTCAGGGAAGCGCGTGCAAAGCTCGAGGCGGCGCGCCTAGAGCTCTACGTGCCGCCACAGGTCGATCGGCTGAGTAGTGTGCTCGACGAGGCTGAGAGGCTCGACACGGCCCTCGAAAGGGCCTCGAGCTCGGCTGGCGTTGGCTCGAAGAAGGAACTCACCGCGCTCTACACACTCATCCATCGCGCGCACGAGCTGCGCAACGAGCTCGCGTGCATGCGCATCTCGGCTGTGTGGTTCGAGGCGGAGCAGCTGCGCCAACTGCTAGGCGGCTACAAGCCGAGCAGCCTCGCCCTCGCGGCATCGAGGCCGGACATGCGCTACCTGCGCACCTGGCTCGAGAGCAAGCGCAAGGATTGCGTCAGCGAGTTGTTGAGGAGCGAGTTGAGGACGCCGCGACCGCTTGGGCTCAAGGAGTCGGTGCAGCTGCGCACGGCACGGCTTGTCCTCGATGTGCGCACTGCAATGGAGGAAAACGACCTCGTGGGGCTGCGGGAAGCGCTCGAGGACGACAAGGCGATTGCCGATGAGCAGGGACGCAAGCCGCTGCCGCTCTGCGAGCGCGAAGGTGCGGCGTTGTATAAGGAGCTGAGCGAGACTGTCGAACCGAAGGAGAATGGCTTCGTGCGGGCCATCGAGGACACGCGCCCCTTCCTAAAGGATGATGGCCTCACCTGGAGCCACGACAAGGTGCAACTCCTCTTTGAGGCTCCATCTGGACGAGACTCATTGGCAACGGCTCTCAAAATGGTGAATAGGCTGCCCAAGAAGACGAAGCAGGGGCAAGCGAGCCTCAAACAGGTTGGGCTCATCCAGGAGGTACGGTCCACGCTGCTCAAGTGTGACGTCAACCAGCCCCAGAGCTTCGAGACCCTTGCGACGCTGCTCAAGGACGCTGAGCGCTTTGCGGCAGGAGGCGAGCTTGCCTTTGCCGAGATCCGTTGCGCGGGTGAGGAGCTGCTTTCAATTGCACTGAAGCACCTCTGCGATAGCACCAACGGTCGCACCAGAAGTGGCAGCAGCGGTGGCGGCAGGATGGGCGGCGACGGTGGCGGCGACGGTAGCAGGACTGGCGATCTTGCCGCTCCTGCGCCACCCCCTCTCACTAAGACGCCCTCCAGTAGAAACCAGTCGCTGTCAAGGTTGCTCCCGCTCGGGCTCACCAAAATGCAGAGCTTCCGGTTGCCCACATCGCGCACACCGAGGGCTGACAGTCGGCGTAGCCGCGCATCAAAGGGAGGAGCACGCAGCCTTGGCGATGAGGCGAAAACCGAAATTGTGCGCAAGCTCAGTGAGTCGTCGAAGCGGATTCTGGAAGAGAGACTGCTCGAGAAGCACCCTAGCTCGGCGATCAAGGATATAAAGCACATGAAAGAGCTCCTCGAGAACCTCAAACACTGCAGGCAGGTTAGCAGGCAGGAGGCGAGCTCCACCCAACTCATGCGTGAATCGGAAGCTGCGCTTGAGCACCGCACACTTGAAGCGACGCGACAGCTACGGGACAAGCTGGATGCGGCGGACTGGAAGGCGCGACTCGTGGCGGGGCGAGGCGAGGATCAGCCGAGTCACAAGCTCGAGGAGTGCCTTCCGCTTCGGCTGCTTCGGGTGGACCTCCAGCTCCTCAAGGGCTTTTTGAGCACATACCTTCACAGTGAGTGGGCGGTTGAGGCGAAGGACGTCGTGACACGCGCCGAGCATGTGATCGCGCTCTTGTCGGCGCTGCAGAGCTGCTCCCGGTACAATGAGAAAAGCTGGAGTGCTCTCAAATCTGCGGTGCAACTGGCAGAGGAGCAAGGTGCGCGACTCCTGCCTGAGGTGCAGGCTTTGAAAGCTGAGCTTGCGCTGCTCGAGCAAGCGGTGAAAGACCAGGATCGAGTCAAACAGATGGTGCAGGAGCACGTGGCTAAGCTGCATCAGAGCTTCGACGCGTTCGATAAGTTGCCACGCGACCAGCCTGACTTCGTCGACAGCTGGTATTACGAGCGCACAACACTTGGCGACTTGATATCCGCCTTCCGGCCATCCATGGCCGCCGAGTACCCTCTGCGACCTCCCGAGGTTCGCGAGATCTTGCGAGCGTGCGAGTGTGCACACCGGCTCCAGGAGGAGCTGCACCGATGCTCGTGGAAGAAAGGCACGGGCTGGGAGGGCCTCGAACAGCTGCTGGACGATCCGGACACACAGAGCAAGTATGGTGGCAATCACCACGCGCAGGGCTTTCTGCAGCAGGCGCGGAGCGAGCTCACGCACATGCGCGAGACCGAAGGAAAGGTCACACGCCTCGCGGCCACTATCAAGGACGCGCTGGATGCATCACACGGTCACGACTCAGGCGCGTGGGTGTCCAAAATCAGTAAAGCGCTGGATGAGAAGCAGTCTGCAGGCAGCCAGATCTCCAAGGAGCTCAGCGGCACCTTCAAGAGCCTCGAGGATCTCGAGAAGCTGCGCAAGACATACTCGACGCCCGAGGTGGACAGCATCGCCAAGTGTGCGGCCATCGCACGCGAGCTGACCGACAAGCTGATGCGCTGCTCGGCAGACCCGGAGCACCTCGACTTTGACGATACATGGCTACCGCTGTACGAGCTGTGCAGGACGAGTCGGGACGAGGGCAACGAGACGCCCGCTGTCAAGGCGTGCTGGGAGACGCTGGTGCAGATGCCCGTGCGCGTCGAAGAGTGGCTCAAGACGATCATCGAGTTTGGCTTTCAGGGCGACGATAAGTCTTTGGTAGCGATGCAGCACGACGTGATGGTGATGAAGCAGGCCGTCAAAACCCTCGGTCGCTTTCCTGGCGAGACGACCGCTGCTGGCCGCAAGCTTGTTGCTCGCGTCGAGCTCATCGACCAGGTGACGCAGGCACTGCTGGTCGAGGACGCACCGAAGGTCCTGCGGCTGTTTGCACAGAGCGGTGGCATGCTAGAACACGAATATGTCGCCCACCAGGCGCGGCTCTTCTTGTGCAGTCAGGCGAAGCACATCCTGCAGGACATGGAAGGCAGGGACGGCAAGGTGCAGAAGTCGCTTGAAAAGCTTCTTGAGATGCAGGGTGTACTGCCTCTTGAGCTTGAGAACCTCTTGCGCGACGTGAAGAAGCTGCACACCTTGAGTGAGACTCTCAAGCAGCACTTCATCGCGCTCGAGAAGATGCCGCGCGACCAGCCTGAAGACGTCAAGCGCACCACACTTGGCGACTTGATATCCGCCTTCCGGCCATCCATGGCCGCCGAGTACCCGCTGCGACCTCCCGAGGTTCGCGAGATCTTACGAGCGTGCGAGTGTGCACACCGGCTCCAGGAGGAGCTGCACCGATGCTCGTGGAAGAAAGGCACGGGCTGGGAGGGCCTCGAACAGCTGCTGGACGATCCGGACACACAGAGCAAGTATGGTGGCAATCACCACGCGCAGGGCTTTCTGCAGCAGGCGCGGAGCGAGCTCACGCACATGCGCGAGACCGAAGGAAAGGTCACACGCCTCGCGGCCACTATCAAGGACGCGCTGGATGCATCACACGGTCACGACTCAGGCGCGTGGGTGTCCAAAATCAGTAAAGCGCTGGATGAGAAGCAGTCTGCAGGCAGCCAGATCTCCAAGGAGCTCAGCGGCACCTTCAAGAGCCTCGAGGATCTCGAGAAGCTGCGCAAGACATACTCGACGCCCGAGGTGGACAGCATCGCCAAGTGTGCGGCCATCGCACGCGAGCTGACCGACAAGCTGATGCGCTGCTCGGCAGACCCGGAGCACCTCGACTTTGACGACTTTAACGATACATGGCTACCGCTGTACGAGCTGTGCAGGGCGAGACGGGACGAGGGGTACGAGACGCCCGCTGTCAAGGCGTGCTGGGAGACGTGCAACCGCATTTGCAGGAGCGTAGAAGAGTGGCTCAAGACGATCATCGAGTCCGGTGCTGACAAGTCTTCTCAAGCGATGAAGGACGACGTGATGGTGATGAAGCGGGCCGTCAAAACCCTCGGTCGCTTTCCTGGCGAGATGACCGCTGCCGGCCGCAAGCTGGTTGCTCGCGTTGAGCTCATCGACCCGTTGACGCAGGCTCTGCTGAACAAGGACGCAACAAAGGTCTTGCAACTGTTTGTGCAGAGCGGCGGCAAGCTACAGGACGAATACGGCGCCCATCAAGCGCGGCTCTTCATGTGCAGTCAGGCGAAGCACATCCTGCAGGACATGCAGACACATTTGGAGCAAGGCAGGGACGGCAAGGTGCAGAAATCGCTTGTAAAGCTTCTTGAGATGCAGGTTGTACTGCCTCTTAAGCTTGATGACCTCGAGAGCGACTTGAAGGACCTGCGCACCATGGGTGAGACTCTCAAGGAGCCGATCCCACAACTGTCCATGCTGCCATGGAAGCGCACCCTGAAGAAACGGGAGGAGCGGGATGCTGCGCTGAAAAGGCGCGAGAAAGCTCGCAAGAGGCTGCAAGAGGTGTACAGTGACGCGAACGGTGTGTACACGAAGCTCATGATGCTCGAGAAGGAATTCGTCGAGCTGCAAGAGCTGGAAGGGCGGAGCAAAAAACACAAAGCGCTATCAGCCATCCCCTCCTACTGGCAGAGCACTGCCGACCCACAGACCAACAAGAGCGGAGGAGATCCCTTCTCGGTCGTTCCGCTTCAGCGCAGTGAGCCCGAGTGGAAAGTCCTGCAGGAAATGCTGAAGGCTGACGCACAGAAGCTGGGCTTCGGAGCGGACTTCAAGGAGAAGTCAGGCAATTACAACAAGCTCGAAGTCGCACAGGTCTGGCGCATCGAGCATCCAAGTCTATGGAGTATATACGTCAGTAGCCGGCAGCAGGTGGCGCAGGAAATGCAGCGGATCCGTGCAGCGGGCAAGAAAGCGAACACAGGCATGCCACTCGCGACATTGCAGCTTGCACGCAAGCTGCCAGGCGGCGTGTATGAGGACGCGAACGAGAACTTCCTCATGCATGGATGCGCGCCGGGCGTGCTCGTCTCAATCCTCGGAAACGGCCTGAACGAGCGCTTCGCGGGCGCAAGCGCGGGCACCGCGTACGGCGAAGGTGTGTACCTTGCAGAGGATGCTGGAAAGTGCGACCAGTACGTGAGGGTCGACGACAAGCTGCAATCGAGTGGTGAGCTCGAGGAGCTGCACAAACGCCTCTACAAGAAGGTGCCGCACCCCGGGACGGTTTACTACATCTTCGTCTGCCGCGCTGCCATCGGCCACCATGTGTCCACGATCCAGATGGGAAAGACCGCGAATTGCGAACATGGCAAGCCCGTTTTTCCAGTCAGTTTCCGCGAGCTTGCTCCTGTGCCTGGTACGACAATTTTCCACCACTCGCTGCTTGCAGACGTGTTGAAGGTGAAGGCACGCTTCCGCGAGATCATTGTCTTCCACTCCAACTACATCTACCCTGAGTACGTCATCGCATACAAACGAACAGGATGATTATTTCAAGGAGAACGCTGTAGCTGTCCTGCAGCCGCGAACATCTGAACTTAGTCCTATAGCCGTCCTGTACGACTGGACTCTCAGAACATTTCGAGCCGGCTGTACGGTACGAGTACATTCGAGCCGCGGAGGTGCTGGGTTAGGTGCTGGGTGCGAAATTAGACTCTGCTTTCCGTGTTGCGTGTTCCGTTCGCCGCCGGTCGTCGGCGCGAACGTCGCGCGCCACCGACGCGACCCGTCTACCATGCCGTCTACGCGCGCACATAGACATACGACTGTGAGCACGTCAGGGCACGAGTGGGACAAGCGCACAAGGGCGAGATCCGAGATGCGCACATGCGGTGTGTGCATGGCACGCGACACATGAAGCTTTAAGGGACAGAACTCATACGGCGACGATAATCGTCCGACGATACCATACACGCATTCAGCTACAGGTCACCTGGAGAACGTGTAGCGCCATATCGGTGCCTACCCGTCTCCTGAGAGACAGTTGCATGCAAGCC